>Ga0116227_10017170_pt1 | contig 10171 bp, 5 predicted proteins | sample S1TSphgellanicum_FD_89693 | JGI IMG/M metagenome (GOLD analysis project Ga0116227, IMG submission 89693) | Host-associated microbial communities from peat moss isolated from Minnesota, USA - S1T2_Fb - Sphagnum magellanicum MG | ecosystem: Host-associated > Plants > Peat moss > Unclassified...
ATATTATATAGTTATGTATTTCAATCTTTTTTGTAAATAAAAATTTGTTCAGCACATGTGGATTCTGATTTTAGTTTGGTATCATTTATTAATCTTTTAAAAAGAAAAATGTTTAGAAAGGTTTCTGCAAAAATGTCAGCATTTGGTGTTAAACCCCTCTTGGAATGCTAGCCAATCACATAACATCATTTGAAAAGAAATAATTCATGGTTTTATAATCAATTATGAGAAATCAACTAACTGAAAACTTTTGTGTGCTTAATACCTTAAATGTGCTTGCCTAGAAATATATAACACTTGTAAAACATATCTACAACAAGATTCCAGTTCTTGCAAGAGGCTTGTTCTAGGGTTAGGTTTTGTGAATGTAAAGTCCTTCATAAATTAACATTTTGGTTCCTCAGCAATAAGATTGGAATTCTGCAATGATAATGAGATAAAGATTTCAAAAGAAGATTTGTAAATATAACATGTTATATTTTTCAAGCTTTTATTGAATTTCTTAAATATTTTAATGAATAGAATATTGCATCAAATAAACATTCACCCTCATTTGTGATAAAATTAAATAATTTGTTCCAAACCAAAATTAGAGAATTCAGTGTCTATATCCATGTGTCTTTACAAAATTTATGAATTTTCTTGAACATTATTCCACTATTACAATATATTTGCTTAAAATACATAGAAATTAAACACTTTGTTCTAAAACTAGTTTTTAGGACAAAATATGTAGTGTAAAATTTATTCAATTTTTTTAAAAAACTCAAAATGTTGATATTTCCTTTTAATTTGATCACAAAGGCTAGATAAAATAGAAGCTTTATGAAAATGGGTTAAATCCTATAAATACTTGTTGATTGTTAAAAGTATTCAATCAAATTGCAAAAAAATATCAAAGTCTGGGATTTTACATACAATTCTTGTTTTTCTGAAAATCTAATATGAATCTTTGTCTGTTTTTTATGTCTTTCGTCTACTATTAGTTTAACTTTGTGTTTGTTACTTTGTTCATGTGTTTTTCCCAAAGACATTTGTTTCCTTTGTTTTTGGTTTGTTATGAACTTGATAAGTTTTACATAATTTATTGCAAAAATATTACACAAGAAATAACTACATATTTCACTTTATTTTCTTTCTAAAATAGACTTCAAAATTCACAAATAAAGATCACAAGATTCATTGTTGTACGAATACAAATTTGAACTCATAATTTTTTTTTCCCTCTCTCTATGTGATTTTGCTACAAGCTTAATTAATTTTGTACAAATTCCCCAAAACAATCATGCATATTGTGTTAAAATTTTGATAAAAATCCCATTATATAACAACTAACTAAAAATTCCACTTCAAAATTCACAAGTTAAATTTACAAGATTTGTTATTGTATAGTTAGAAATTTCAACTCAAGATTTGTTTTTAAACATTCAGAAAAAGATAGAATTATTCTAGCACCAGCCCAAAATGTACAAGAAAATTCAAAAAAATCTCAAAAATATATATTCGTTCAACTACATTTTAAAAAAAAAAAACAACTTAGAAAAGTAGAATGTTTCAACCTTGTTTTTTAAAAACCAATAGATTCAAACTATTTGAACATAAGTCTGAAATTTGTATAAAGGTCTAAATTGTCCAAATATATATATATAAGTCTAAATTGCATGTTGGTGATTCATGTGTTGTGTCAATCCAATCACTAAAAACACAAAATAAAAAAAAGAAACAAAACCATGTCAGTTGAATCAAATATGAAAATCATTTCAACCAAAGATGAAAATGAAAACCAAGTAGTCAAACATTACATTTTTCAGCTCCCAAAAGATTTTTGAACCCAAATTGTAAATCTCACTATTACAATACATGTGCAAACAATTCCATATAATTCATGTGAAAAAAAAATGGGAGATTGATACACTCAAAAATATGATTAGTTTGTTCTAGTTCAACTTTGAAAATCAACCTCAATGACATAACAAATACATATGTAAACGAGTCCATGTAATTCTTGTGAAACAAAGGATTTAAAAACTTAAATACAATTAAAAAATTAATTCAAATGTATAAATAGAACGTCAAACTTTATATTTGGAATTCAACTTGCACTCATGTTTTTATCTTGTGCAACTGTTACTACGTGTGTAGTTCATGAACAAATTGTACATCACTTTCTTGTCATAATGCAACAAACCCTTGCAAATCCTCTATCAAAATGTTTTTATAGGTGTCCCCAATTTATGAAATCACACCTTCATAAAGCTTGTACATCATTTATTAGTCATAACATTCATTTCTCACAACATGAACACACATAACACACAAAAAAGACCTTGAAACCTTGAAATAAGAATCAAAATACTAATATCTTGCATAGAATTTTTTTTTAAAAAAATGAAAACCAAATCTAATTGCATTGCAACTCAAACCACACACTCCACCACCAATTCTTTTGCAACTCCAAACTCCATTAATAACCATTGAATTTCACATCACCAAAAAAACTTCAATGAAAACACAACAAAACAACTATCATACTTGCTATCAATATAGTGTTCTTAAACTAGAAACCAAAACATTACCTTCCTCTATTATTGCCACCACCATTGTCACAAGAAATCAACCAAGAACATTGAGACAAAAAAAAATTTGATTTTCAAAATGAAGATAAATGTCAAATGCAATCCAAATTTGGAAGCATGTATAATTTGCCACAACGAAATTAAGTGAGTAAATTTGCATCATTTTTTCCCTTCTTGATTTGACCACTTCATTATTGTGTAGAGGGTCAAATTCATAAATGGCTTTCAATACAAAAAAAAAATGCAAAGGTTTGTCAAAATAAAGAGGTGCTCAAATCAATTTGAAGATTTCATTTTCAAACGGTTTTTATTTTGTTTCTTTCATTTTTCTAAAAACAATTTAAAACATTTTAGAGACTTTGTTTCAAAATGAACCTCACAACACAACTCCCATTCTAGAGTATCATCATAGAAGCCATTGACTATTGTATCCCACACACATACCTCAAAGTGACTGAAAAGGTAGTGTCGGCCAACATATGGGTAAAATACAAGTGCTAGGTGGTAATTAGACCTGATTATCCTAGAACTAGAATGTATAAGAACTAGTGTTGGGCAGTTCTTGACCTTTATGAAGAAAGTTCCAGTTCTAAAAATAAATTAGAACAATTCTAATTCCACCCATAGATGAAACTGGAATCTAGTTTCAGGTAAAATTTTCAAATAAAAAATTCTAATTCTGATCTTGAAAATCAGATTCAGTTTTGGGTAAGTCATTGAGACATATTGATTTTGTGGATATTGTGGTTTAATTGAAGAAAATATACCAAATCCCACAATGTTGAAATTAGGCAAATGGTGCAAGGTAAGGTATTTGTAATGGATGACCAACATGTATTGCAATGTTGCAACATAATGGAAATGTCAAATATATTTTATGTTCATATCGATCTGGAATGTCAATTGCTTTCATGTGTATTTGCTCATTGGTGAAACGAAATCAACAACATCCATTTGATTGGAAACTTAACAAGATTTTTTGGTTCCCCTTCTTTTTATGATTTTCTTTACCAACTTATTGTATTAAAATCGTTCCTTTTAATGCTCACTTGATGTTGGGTTGCCATTCACCAAACTTGAATGTGGAAGTGCACAGTGGGCATATTCTGTTAAGCAAGCCATGTGAAGGCATATGCTAGATTATGCCCATTCTTTGAAAAGAAATGTGATTACTGTAGTCCCTAGGCTGGTTAGGTGCAGATTAATTATTTTTGGATTTGTTGAAAATTCTGAAAAATACTTACCCACCATGCCAAAAATCTGAAAGAAACTCTAAGCACACTAACTTCATTATTTAATATAGTGCCTAATTGTAAAATAATATTATTTTTACTGCCAAAAGTACATGAAAAAAAGAAATAATAAATATTATATATACATTAGACACCTTGCTGCTGAACATCCCAGGTACTATGGCAATACACATTATGTTTAAAGACCTTTGTTCAATAATGAAGAAAAGTATTAGGCTTTCCATACATATAAATGTCAAGTTCCAATAAACTCCAAGGATGCCATTGAAAGGGAGTTGCCACCCTTACTTGGAAGGATGTGATTTGTGCATAATTTGGAAATCCCACCACACCTGATGGGTTCCATTGCTTCCACTTAATCAATTGAAAATTGAATTCACATCCCCACTCAAGGAGTAAATGAATTAACCTTAGTCAAGGAAATGACAACATTGTAGTAGCAAAATTGTTTAGACATGTACATTGTGTGGTCTAGGACTTCAAAAATGTGTCCAAAAGATGTGGTGACTAAATGACAGTATTAATCAAATGAAATGGGAGGTCATGCGACTATCTCCTCCAAAATCAGGTCTATTAAAGTGCCTGAATTTCTTGCATGTAAAATAAAATTTGGGTCTTCTTTTCACATAAAATTATTTTGCATCCTTTGAAATTGAATTTTTAAGATCAAAATTTGACCAACATCTGCCCACAAAAAAACCCTGGTCAAAAGTGAGCATGAAGTCAAGATTCCCCCATGCTGGTTATACACCAGTTATAGGGTATATATATATATATCATCATAAAAATGTTTAGTGTTTTAGGATTGATGACCTTATTGAATCTTAAACATGTCATTTGGGTAAGTTATTATATTTTGAAAATTGCATACCAAGAGGTTAGGTCATTAACCAGTTATAAAAAATTCAATGACCAACTATTAGGATACTAATAACCAACTTGATAACTGAGTTGATAACGGACCCAGAACTCAAATAACCACCCAACGCTTGTTTAAACCTTCTTAATACTTTCCTTCCCTAGGTAATTAACTATCAGTGTAAGTGGGGTAAGGAACAATGTTGCCTGGTTCTTCCTTTTTAAGGGCCACTTTAGATGAGGGTCTCGTTCGGGGTCCAGCAAAATAGAGCAATCCTATTGGTTGAGAGTCATAAATTGGACCCCAAGGCCTTTAGATGAGGGTCCAAGATCAAAAAGTGGCAAAATTGAGACTAAACCTACATGGTACCTGTTTTGGAGGGAGAATCAATTGGTCCAAGCTAGGGTCCAAGGCAAGGTCCAACTCAAGGATTCAATTTGCTTCAAATGGGTCCAAATGGGTCCAAATTGGTTCATGTGAATGTGGATCCTGCACCCTCATCTAAAGTGTGCCTATGTCACTGGCTTTCCATTAGGCTGTTTGATGATGAAACCCTGCCTAACGTAGGCTGTTCTGATTACAACAGACTATGTGTAACTGTAATCACAGCAGCCTAATGGAGAGAGACTCTTAGGGGTGTAGCTTGTAAGTCTTGCAAAGCTGAACTGTAAATCTTGAACATCTGAAGTCGGAATCAGGAAGGCAAACTTCCACAATTGAAGGCATAGCTCCTCACTTTAGAGACCCCCTAAGTATGAGGGGAAAGGAATGCAAGTGATGATTATGTAGGTAAGTAGTTACTTTGACACTTGGTGGGTACTAGGTAGGTAAGGTAGATGCATGTGGTGACGGTTAAATACATAGCTGATATCCACCATGGTTGGCTATGGGACATGAATACATCCAAAAATTGTTTCCCATCCACACATCATCCATCTTGCATGGTGTGTTGGTTTGTGTGTGCTGATTTTCCCCTGACCCAACCTCTCCTTCTTCGAGAGAGTTGTCGCTTGTGACAGTTCAAAGTCAAGTGGGTGCAAGGACTAAAAGTAGTGTCTTCAAACAAAAGGGAAAAGATTTGACAGACATGGAAACCCACTCAGGACCAACCTCAACTCCTCACTCCCACTACTCTGATTGCAATAGTTGATCTCAAAAGTGTCTGGATGGGTGACTTCCATGGAAACTCACCATCCTCTTTCTTATGAAAGTTGCTTGTTTTCAGACAATATAATTTCAATATGTTAAACATCAAGTGGGTGCAGTCTCTTCAGCTCCAAAAAGAGTTAACATAGTTTGAGTGGGTTCATTCTCTTTAGCTTTGAAAAGGGCCAGACTTCCACAGACAAACACTCAAATCAGCATTCTTTCTGTTTAGGACTACAAAAAGCTTGCGCAACTTGGAAGCTTGAGAGTTGCAAAATCTTGTGCAATTCGAAGCTCTTGACAAAAGACAGTTCTCAATTTTGTAGCATGGCAACCAGGTACTTACTCTCAATCAAAGTTTAAAAGAGCTGCTCCAAACCTGGATAATGTTAGCATCTGTACATGTGATTATGTTGGAGCTGATGTCTCCCAGCTGAGTACTTGTTGAAGTTCACATGAGTCTCTTTCAGAGAATAATAAGCTTCCAGCCTCCAGAGGTTCGTTTACTGAATGTTCTCATTTTTTCCAATTTCCATTGATCAGCTAAGTTACACATACATTTGCTCAGATCAAGATGTTACCTCTTTTTATTCTGGAAACCTTACTTTTGCTCTGTGCATATCAAAGTTCTGCCATTCTGCCATTTTCCTTTGAGAAAACTATTATTCAAAATAAATAAAATTTGTGGTTTAACAGCTGAATTTGGTTTTTTTCCCATGGCATTCAAGGCAGATTGCTGAACTATATAGTGCACAACCCAGATGTGTATATTTGTTTGATGTGTTAGAGGGATGAAATTTTTCAGCTGGTTTTTTTGTAAGTGATTTTTCCATCATCAGTTATCAGTTAGTGATCGGATTTTTGAAACCCCCTTTTTTTCTTTTTTGTTATTCACATTCCCATTGGAGGGGGTGATAAATTTGCAGGCAGGATTTACCTTACTTGCTGGACTCCAAATTAGAGTGCCCATCTCTTTTCAATGGCACAACCAGGTGACCAATTTTGCACACGATTTGTAACATCATTTGATCAACTATTGCATTCGCAAATCATTAAACTCACAAATTCAACATAACCTAACTAATGAAACAAGGGGGAATAAGGAAAGTATTTCATATTTGCTTCTTTTTGTGTGTGTGATAAATTCTTGGTTTTAGTCTTGTTTTCAGAACTTTGAAAGAGTGGCTGAAAGAGGGGAATGACAACTCTATGTGCATTGTGGGGGTGTATGACATTGAGCAGATTGTATTATTTCCCAGTAAGTCCACATTCACTATGTGTGAAAATTGCATTGAATTACAAGGTTTGTTTTTCTACCAAGCTCGATTATTAGATGTCACTAGTTAAAATGGTGGAAAGAAGAGTGTTGGGGAGTGTGTGTGGTTGTTAAATGATTGTGCACCTTTTTAATATTGTGTGGAAGGGTTGATCATTTGCTCTTGTTTCTGAATTTTTGCTATGAATCACCTTCGATGATAAGTGCATGAATTCAATCATCAAATTGACATTCTTTTTTGGTTTTCAGCATCACCTCAAACCCTAAATCCTAAACTACAAACTGTGAACCTTTTTCTCATACCGATAGTTGCAATAGACAATCTCAAGAAATTTGGCAAAGCTCAAAATTGCAATTGGGTCTGCACAATTGGTTGGGTCTGTGCAATTCCTCAATTGTTGAATAGAGGTTAGGGAGCTTAGGTAGATGTGATGTGCAGGGTGATCACTGAAAATGATTGATGTGGGTGTGTGAAGGGTTTGGATGAAATAGAGTGTCTCCCAATTAGCCTCAATGACAAGCCTACTTGGTATGCAGAGAAAGTTTATCCAGTTGGCAAAGTAAGTTCCTTGACCAGAAAACTGCTCATTACTTCTAAATTAGCTCAAAAGAATAATGTAAAATCTGCATGTAAAATCAACACAAATAATTGGGATGATGAAGATGTGAAATTCATGTTGTTTTCCACAAATTTATTCATGGATCTACTATGTGGGGATCCACAGCTATAGAAAGCTAATCTTCAGATTTAATTTGTAGGGTTTCTACGCCCTGATAATCAAAACCCAAAGGTCTATGGGCTAATTTCTTCTTTGCTAGCCAAATAGATAATTGACCCCATATCTCATCAGTATTTTTCGTGGAAGTATTTAACATATTTAATTTTCCTATTTTCCCCCTTCCTTTTTCAGAATATCCTTTCCTTTTTCATTTTTGTTTTTCTGAGAAGATATCAAACCTTTCTCTTTCTCAATTATTTGGAGAGGTATTCCCAAAGTAGAATTGAGTTGATACTTATAAAATTGATTATTCAACTACTCATTATATTGCCCAATGTGAATAGTAGGTTCAGAGCGAAATTGATGTTTCAAGGTCGAATATCTATTTTCTTGTTGAAACTTGGTTTTATCTCCATATGTTTCTTGAGCTACTTTTTTACAAAGTTTTGTTATAGCATCTATAATAGCTTTTGGTTTTGGTGGACAACCGAGTAGATAAATATTTATAGGAATTAATTTATCTACTCCACGAACAGTATTGTAAAAATCTGTACTAAACATACCTCCTGTAATGGTACATGTTCCCATAGCAATTACATATTTAGGCTCTTACATTTGCTCATACAACCTCACCAAAGACAAAGCCATTTTCATGGTTACAGTGCCAACTGTTATTATAAGGTCAACTTGTCTAGGACTGGATTAAAGTACTAAACCGTAACGATCAAAGTTGAATCGTGAACCAATCAATGAGGCAAATTCAATGAAACAAAAACTAGTACCATAAAGAAATGGCCATAAACTAGAGAGTCTAGCCCAATTTGAAAAATCATTAAAAGTAGTTAAAAAATTGAATTTTTTTGATTAAGTAGAAGTGACTCCACAAAATTTATGTGACTTCATAAAATTTCCAACCTCATTTCCACAATTAGAATATTAAAAATTAAGACCACTCCAAGGCTCCTTTTTGCCATGCATAAACTAGCCCAATAATTAAAATACTAAAATGGGGATCCCAAATTGCATGAACAATAGGCCTTACATGTAAAAGATCTTGTATCCATGCTTTGAAATTACCTTGCCAAGCCACATGGAATAAATTACTGGAAATCCATAGGAAAATAATGACTAACTAACTGAAATGAAAACCAAAAATCTTTTGATAAAGACGCTATTCAGTCATATCATCGTGACTTTCAAAGTCATGTGTGGTAGTGATACTAAACCAAATATGACGAGTAGTTGGGTCTTGAGATAGGCCTTGCCTAAATTTTGGAAATTTTGATGCCATAGTGCTTTTCAAATGCTCCTAGCCATTATCCTACTACAATAATTCTTGCTAAGAAGAATGCCCATGTTGTGGTAACCCCACTTAAAAGATAATGAACTACACCTACAACACAACCTTGTATGATACTTAAGGTTTTAGGTTGGATAGTAGGAGCAACTTTTAGTTTGTTGTGAGCCCAAATAATAGACTTGATAAGTTTTTGCTAATATCCACGACCACTAAATAGAAACAATAAATTGAAAGCCCAGACGAAATGAACACCCAAAAACAAAAGGCCATATGTAGATAATGAGAAACCATAAGATTGTATTATTTGAAATGTTTGTGCCCATAGAAAGTCATGGAGCCATCCATTAATGATAATTGAACTTTGTGCAAAATTATTTCCTATAATGTGAGTTACCACTCTTTGATCATTTATGCTACCCTAAACATTAGATTGCATTTTCCAGCTAAAATGAAAAATGACTACCAAAATTGCATTATACATCAAAAATAAACCTAGGAAAACATGATCCCAATTAGACACTTGACACGTCCTTCCTCTTCTAGGTCCATCACATGGGAATCAAAAATTGAGATTAACTTTATTAGGTATTAGGCGAAAATTACGAGCAAATAAAACACCTTTGAATGATATCAAAACAATGACATGGATAGTAAAGGCATGAATATAATGTACTAAAAAGTTTGTCGTTCTTAATGGAATTGGTAATAAAACCACTTTGCCACTGACTGTGACTAAATCACCACCACTGACGCACTCCCAACTCCTTAAAGGATTCAAATGTGAGCCCAAGTAGAAAACAACGGAAGAAGGAGGAGTTAGAGCACGCTCCTTAGCTCACAACACTTCGAGGGGTAGAGGGGCGTGTTGGAGTTCTGGGATGGGACTAGGAAGAGTTGACAAGCTTCATTCACTCACACGAGCCTGCAAACAACCCACACAAAGTGGTTAATGCATAGTTGGAGCACCCTTGGTGCTAGGACGAGCCATGAGCAACACGAACATACAAAATTCACCACGGCTCGGACTTGGGGGAAGCCACCA
>Ga0116227_10017171_pt1 | contig 10169 bp, 9 predicted proteins | sample S1TSphgellanicum_FD_89693 | JGI IMG/M metagenome (GOLD analysis project Ga0116227, IMG submission 89693) | Host-associated microbial communities from peat moss isolated from Minnesota, USA - S1T2_Fb - Sphagnum magellanicum MG | ecosystem: Host-associated > Plants > Peat moss > Unclassified...
GAAAGTACATCTTCTAATTCTTCATTATAAAAATTGCGTGCAATTTCTGAAAATTCTAAACCTGAAGATACTTGAAAAACAATTTGTTCTTTTAAAACTTCTTCTGGATTAATATAAAAAAATCTGGACTCTAATAATTCTTTATTAGATTCTTGTAAAACAAAAAATAAAAAATCAAAAAATCAATCTTTTATTTCAGAAACAAAATCACTTACAAATAAATCAAAATCTTCAAAATTTAAAACTCCGGAAAACCCGTAAAGCATACTTAAACCTAAAATTAATAATCCGCTAGGAATTGCACCTAAAATAAAATATTGAACACTTGCATATGTACTATGCGCATTTTGTCGTTCATACCCTGCACAAACATAAGAAGCTAAAGTTACAGTTTCAATAGCTAACAAAAATTCAATTGAGGTATGCACGTGTACAATTAACAAAGCTCCAATGCTAATAAAGCAAATTATTAAAGGAAATTCAATTTCATCACCATTTTTTATAAAAAATTGATCTAAAACTCCATAAAAAAAAGCTACAACAACAGCTATTCCATATAAAAAAAATAAATGAAAAAAAAAAGGATCTTCTTGAAAGATAAATAAATTTTCAAAAATTGAATAATTTATTATTTCAAAACGTAAAGGTCTATCTATAGTAATTAATCATAAATTTAAAAATAAATAAATAAAACCTAAACGATGTAAAAATTGAAGCGCTTCTATTTTTCTTGGTAAATAGAAGGTAATAATTAATAAACTAAGAGTGATTAAACTTAATTGAATTAAATGTAATCAAGAAATAAAAATCGAAAAAAAATCTTGCTCTATACTTTGTTCAAAAAAAACATTATACATTTTTAGGTAATCAGAGTTTTGATAACAAAATTAATTAAAAAATATTAATTTTGGTTTTTATAATAAGTTGAAGCTCAAGAAATAACGTTATTTTCGAGAAACCCAACTAAAGATAAAAGAGGAATGAAGTACGCAAAATAAGAAAAAGTAACAAAATTTGCCATTTCAATAAAAGGACTTTCTACAATTTCTTGACCAATTCACCCTAAACTAAAGGTATCAGCTAAGAAATATCAAAAAAATCAAAGATTTAATGGTTTAAAAAAGCTACTACGAAATACAGAAGTATCTACTACAGTAAGTAAAGCTAAAATAACAATCGCAAAACCCATTAACAATACCCCCCCTAATTTATCTGGAATAGTTCTTAAAATAGCATAAAATGGAAGAAAATATCATTCTGGTACAATATGCGCTGGTGTTACTAACGGATTAGCTTCAATATAATTATCTGGATGTCCTAAATAATTTGGCGCGTAAATCACAAACATTGAAAAAAATCATACAAATACAAAAAATCCAAATAAATCTTTTACGTAAAAATATGGATAAAAAGGTACGCGATCATAGATAGAAGTAATACCTAATGGGTTATTTGAACCATTTTGATGTAAAAGAATTAAATGTAGTAAAGCCATTCCAGCAATTAAAAAAGGTAAAAAATAATGAAGACTAAAAAAACGATTTAAAGTAGGATTATCTACAGAAAAACCTCCTCATAATAATTGTACAATAGAATTTCCAATTCCAGGAATCGCAGAAAATAAATTAGTAATTACAGTAGCTCCTCAAAAACTCATTTGACCTCATGGAAGTACATAACCCATAAAACCTGTTGCCATCATTAAAAAGAAAATAACTACTCCAGAGTATCAAAGATTTGCTCTTGGTTGAAAATATGAACCATAGTATAATCCACGGAACATGTGAGTATATACAATAATAAAAAACATAGATGCTCCATTTGCATGAATATAACGTAAAACAGTACCACCACGTACATCACGCATAATATGTTCTACACTAGTAAATGCTAAATGAATTTCTGGAGCATAATGCATCGCTAGAAGTACTCCTGTAACAATTTGTGAAACAAGAGCAATACCGGCTAAAGATCCAAATCCTCAAAGATAAGAAAGATTAATTGGAGTCGGATAACCATCAATATGATTACTTATAGTAGCAAGAAGAGGATTTTTAACCAATGCTGAATATAATGACATTTTTTTATTAAATCACAGGAAAAAAGGGACTCGAACCCTTAACCGACGGTTTTGAAGACCGTTGTTCTACCGATTGAACTATTCTCCTAGGCGTTTGTTAATTAAAACTTTAATTAACCTAACAATATCGGTAATGAAATCTTAAATAGATCACATCGTTATAATTTTTTACTAAAAAAGCTAATAAAAAAAAACACAATTAAATAAAATACTTTAGACAAATTATCGTACATTCATACATCTAAAAATTGTAATTTTAAAATAGCTAAAGTTAAGAAAAAAATCATAGGGAAAAGTCTTGAAAAAATCATAGAATATTTAATATTATTAATTTTGGTTGACATAAAGCTTAATTGAGATCAAAATCCTTGAGGACCTACAAATTCTAAGATTCCTCTATCAATATTTTGATAAGTATTTTTATAAGCAATACGTAACACTGGTTGTGAAATTCATTCATTATAAACTTTATCAAAAAATCATTTACGATTTAAAAAAGTATATAAAAATCTTCCTAATTTGAATTTTTTAAAAAAAAATAAAGTTTCAAAATTAAATAAATAATGAAAATAGGCTAAAAAGGCACCTGATAAACTAAAGTAAAGCGGAATCATTTTAATATTTGAATCAAGTCATTCTGATTCAAGCATATATTGTTTTGTAGGTAAAGTAAATAAAGCATTTCCTCAAAAATCAGTACCTAAACCAATAAACATATCACGAGTTAAATAACCAATAAATAAACTCGCTACTGAAAGAATAAATAAAGGTACTATCATTCTAAAAGGTGATTCATGTGCATGTGAATATGCTACTTTACTCCCATTTACAGGTCTTAAAAATGTTAAAGAAATTAAACGTGTAGAATAATATGCTGTAAAAAAAGCAGCTAAAATTCCTAAAGTATGAACAAAACGTCCTTCTAAAGTAAAGCTACCGTAAGCTACTTCTAAAATTACATCTTTAGAATAAAACCCTGTAAGAAACGGAAATCCCATTAAAGCTAAAGAACCTACTAAAATTGCGGTATATGTAAAAGGTAAAATTTTAACTAAACCTCCCATTTTACGCATATCTTGTTCATCTGATAAAGCATGAATAACAGACCCAGCTCCTAAAAATAATAACGCTTTAAAAAAAGCATGGTTTGATAAATGAAAAATACTTACACTATAACTAGATAAACCTGCGGCAAAAACCATATACCCAAGCTGGCTACAAGTAGAATAAGCAATAACACGTTTTAAATCATTTTGCAATAACCCTGTTGTTGCTGCAAAAAAAGCAGTCATCCCCCCCATAATAGCAATTAAACTTGAAATATTATTTGCGTATTGTAATAACGGAGAACATCTACAAATTAAAAATACCCCAGCAGTAACCATAGTAGCTGCATGAATTAAAGCAGAAACCGGTGTCGGCCCTTCCATAGCATCTGGAAGTCAAGTATGTAGTCCAATTTGTGCAGATTTACCAACCGCCCCAATAAAAATAAAAAAACCTATAAAATCATAAGCTGATATTGGGTATGATAAAAATGGAATTGTTTCCTCTGCAAAAAGAGGAGCTAAACTAAATACAATCGCGTAATCTACAGTTTGAAAATAAAAATAAGTTGTAAAAATACCTAAAGCTAAACCTAAATCTCCAATTCTATTAACAATCATAGCTTTTAGGGCAGCTTTATTTGCTTGTAAACGTCCATATCAAAAATTAATTAATAAATAAGAACAAAGACCTACACCTTCTCACCCTACAAACATTCCAAAAAAATTATCTGCAGTTACTAAAATTAACATAAAAAAAGTAAAGAATGAAAGATAAGACATAAAACGAGAAAGATGTGGATCTTGTGACATATATTCTGTTGAATATAAATGAACAAGGCTAGAAATCGAAGTTACTACAATAAGCATAACACAAGTTAATGTATCAAAAAGAAATCCTCAGCTTACAGTAGTAACTTCAGTAATAATTCATGGTGTTACTTTAAGGATACAAGGTGCTTGATTCAAAGCAACTTCATAAAAAGCATAAAGTGAAAGAAAAAAAGCTGTTGCTACAGAAGAAGTTGTAATAATCGCAGAACCACGTCCTCCTAAAAATTTACCAAAGAATCCGGCTAAAAAAGCAGCGCATAAAGGAAATCCTATAATTAATAAATACATTTTAATTCTTAAATAAAGCTATAACTAAATAGAACGTAATTGTAAAGAAAAATAATTTTTTATTTAAATCTTCTTACGTTTAAATCTTTAATATCTGAAGATAATGTATCTAATCCTGATAAGATTAAGTCTACAGTAGAGTAGGTTGATTTATCATTAAAAAGCATAAAAGATGGTGCAGCAATTCCAATAGGCATAAACCCATGATTAACTCCACAAATTTCACTACATTGTCCATAATAATATCCTACATATTTAATAAGCATCGAAGTTTGGTTTAAACGTCCAGGACAAGCATCAATTTTTACACCAAGACTTGGCACTGCTCAACTATGTAAAACGTCAGCTGAAGTTACTAATAATCTTGTTGGTGTTTTAACTGGAACTACTAAATGATTATCTACTGTTAAAAGACGGAATTTTGATAAAAGCATTTTATTGTTTAATAATTCATCATCAGGAACTAAATAACTATCAAAACCTTCATTTGATAAATTACCAAATGAAATATTTGAAGCGTCAGAATCTGTTGAAACAAAACGAGATTTAATTAAATCTTGAAATTTTGAACCGTCTGACATTTCATAAGATCAATATCATTGATGTCCAATAACTTTTACAGTAAAAAAAGGTTCAAACACTTCATCCATAGTATATAATAAAGCAAAAGAAGGGATTGCAATAATAAATAATACAACCGCTGGAAGTAAGGTTCATACAATTTCTAAGGTTGCTGCATGTACAAAACGTTGTGAAACTACTCCAACTTCGTCTTTAGAAAATTTAGTTAAACACATTCCAAGTAAAGAAAATACGAAGATGCAAATGAAAACAATAAAAAACATTAAATCATCATGAAAAGAAATAATACCTTCCGCTACATCTGTGGCTGCTGGTTGAAATCCTTTTTGATAATTTCCTGTCGCTTTTCCATAAGCAAATAAATCACTTCCTAAAAATGTTGGAGCGGCAAAGTATTTAATAGCATTTAATTTTTTATTTTGTTCGTTTATACCTGTAAAAATAAGGTTATAAAAACTAAAAAATACTACAAAAAAAATAACTAAATCTACTACTTGATGAGAAAATAAATTCATTACCTGGAGTAGTAGGATTCGAACCCACGTATAACGGTACCAAAAACCGGCGCCTTACCACTTGGCGATACTCCAAAAATTAAAAGGGCGAATAATGGGAGTTGAACCCATAACTGCTGGAACCACAATCCAATATTCTACCATTGAATTATATTCGCCAAATAAGAATATTTAAATCTTTAAGCACGATGACTCATACCTAAAATAACTCGTTTTGCTGTACGTGCATTCGTATGTGTACGTTGTCCTCGAACAGGAAGACGATTTCGATGCTTAAAACCGCGAAGGCTACCGTTATCAATTAAGAGTTGAATATTTCCTTTTACAAAATCTCGTAAATTATTTTCTACAAGTAAATTTTCTTTAACTTTACGAATTAAAGCATATTGTTGTTTTTCCGTTAATTCTCCAATTTTTACTGTAGGTGAAATCCCTAATTCTGCACATATTTTTCTTGACGAGGGTACTCCTATACCGTATAAAGATGTTAGACCTAAAAACACAAATTTATTTTTAGGTAATCTTACTCCATATAACACTAAATCTTTTGATAATTTTTTATTCATTTATTTAATTGTTTGTTTTTTTAATGTGGATCTAATGCACCACGAACTCATTCGTAGGCAAAACCTATAGTTAAAATGATAAGAAAAATCATAATTACTATATATGACACATATCCTGTTAAACCTAAAGTCACGCTTCATGGAAATAAATAAGCAACTTCTATATCAAAAATAAGGAAAAGAATTGCTACAACATAAAAACGAACATCAAATTTATTTCGAGCATCGTCAAAAGGTTCAAAACCACATTCATATGGAGAAGTTTTTTCTGGATCAGGTGTTTGAATTGCAGCTAAATATGAAATTGCTATTAACAATCCTGAAATTCCTAATCCTAAAATTAAACAAATACTCATAACAAAATAAACTAATAGATCTAAAGTATAAAGTTGTAACATTTAAATAGAAATTATTTTAATTTCGAAATTAAACTCCTTCCCCTCAAGCGTATAACGCAAGGAAAAGGAAAATTCATACTACGTCAACAAAATGTCAATATCAAGCTGCTGATTCAAATCCAAGGTGTACTTGTTTAGTAAAATGATGTTTAATTACACGATATAACGCTACCATTAAAAATAAAGTTCCAATAATAACGTGAGCTCCATGTAATCCAGTTAACATATAAAAAGTAGAACCGTATACTCCATCATTAATATTAAAATCTGCGTTACGATATTCATAAACTTGAAATGCAGTAAAAAATACGGCTAATGTAATAGTAAGAAGTAATCCTGAAATAACTTCACTAGAAGATCCTGAAAATAAAGCTGAATGTGCTCAAGTTAAAGATGCCCCAGAAGTTAAAAGAAGAGTAGTGTTTAATAAAGGAATTTCTCAAGGGTTAATTACATGAATTCCTTTTGGTGGTCAAATACATCCAATTTCTGGTACTGGATTTAAACTAGCATGAAAAAATGCTCAAAAGAACGCAAAGAATAACATTACTTCAGATACAATAAAAAGAATCATACCAAAACGTAAACCGTGACGTACATATGAAGTATGTGCTCCTTCAAAAGTACCTTCACGAATTACATCGCGTCATCAAAAAGAAGCATTTAATACAAGAGTTAAAAATCCTAAAGTAAGTAACTGCATTCCTAAATTAAAAGAATGCATATATAATACAAGTCCAAAAACAGTAAAGAATGCGCTAAAAGCTACAACTAATGGTCATGGGCTTGCATCAACAATGTGAAATGGATGAATTTCTGTACGTACAATTTGTTTTTGCATGGATTTTCAAAATATTTTAAAAAATATTTACTTTATTAAAGCTAAATGTGCTATTTTCTTTAATAATTTAATTTTCGAAAAATTTAAATTTTGTGTTATTTTGATTTTAGATCCTTGAAAATCTAAACCTTGATTTATTAAAGAACTTAATCTGTTTTTTCTATAAAAAATTTGATTATTGAGTAATAATCTTAATAAGAATTGGTTTGAATTTAAAATAAATTTAAGATCTTCTCTATTAAAAGAATCAGTAGTTACTGGTTTTATTAAAAACACTTGACCTTTTAAAAGATTTTTTATAGAAGATCATTCTTTTGTTTTAAAAAGAAAACGAAAAATTCTGATTGAAACCAAATTAGCTTTTAAATTTTTATTTAAAAGAATTTCTTTTGCTTGAATTCGATTATCTGTATATAATGCATAAGAAACACCAAAAGCTATACTCTTGTTTTTATCATTAATAGATTCACATAGTTCAAGACCATTTTTTCTTATTTTGAAACTACGTAATTCGCGTGTATTTAATAAAAATAAAGACATTTTTGTATTAATTTTTATTATTCAACGATAGTTCTATTTCCTTTAGCATGTTCTAATAAATTAACACAATCTACAAACATTGTATTTAAAAATAAATGCGGAAAAAGTCCCATTAAAAATAAAATAAAAATAAGAATAGCAAATAAAAAGATTTCTTTCTTAGTTAAATCTTTAAAAATATAAATTGAAGATGAACGTACATTTCCAAAAAAAATACGATTATATGTTCATAAAGTATATACTGCACCTAAGACCATACTAGTACACGCGAAAAAAGTTCCTCAAAAATTATATTTTAAAAATCCCATTAAAATTAAAAATTCACCAATAAAACTACTTGTAAGAGGAAAACTAATATTTGCTAATGAAAAAATTAAAAATACAATCGCAAAAATCGGAAGAAAATAAGTTAAACCTCCAAAATATTTTAAAGAACGTACACTATAACGTTCATATAAAACACCTACACAAAAGAAAAGTGCCCCTGAAACAATACCATGACTTAACATTTGAAAAATAGCACCTTGTAAAGCTTCTACATTTCCTGCAATAATTCCTAATAAAACAATATTCATATGTCCTACAGAAGAATAAGCAATAATTTTTTTTAAATCAATTTGACGAATAGCGGTTAAACAAGTATATAAAATACCTAAAATAGCAAAAGTTGAAACCACAGGAGCAAAAAAAATAGTTCCTTCTGGGAATAATGGTATAGAAAATCTAATTAAACCATATGTCCCTAATTTTAATAAAAGTACAGCTAAAATTACAGAACCCAAAGTTGGAGCTTCTACGTGAGCTTCAGGGAGTCAAATATGCATAGGAAATACTGGAATTTTTGCGGCAAAAGCTACAAAAAAAGTAAATCATAAAAATTTTTGATCTTGTTCAGTAAAATTTACAGTCAAAAGAAGTTCATAATCTGTAGTTCCTGTTTTAGAATAAATATAAAGAAGATTAAAAAATAAAAAAATAGATCCGAATAAAGTGTAAATTGAAATTAAAAAACTCGCACGTACTCTACGTTCTCGAGAACCTCATACGAGAACTAAAAAATAGATTGGAATTAATGTAATTTCAAAAAATAAAAAGAAACCTAAAATATCTAACATTAAAAAAGAAGCAATAACACTTCATTGTAAAAAAAATAAATGAATTAAAACTTCTCTTAATTTGTGTGTTGATACATTTAAATTAAAAATACAAAGATAAATAAAAATATTTGTAAGAAGAATAAAAAAAATTGAAATACCATCTACTCCTAATTTTAAAGAAAAAGGAAATGATGGTATTAAAAATAAAGTATATACTGCTTGAAATCCCCCTTTCACCTCTTCCATTGTCGATCATAAAATTAAAGATAATAAAAATGAAATTACAGAAGAAAAAAGAGAAAAATTATATAAACGTACATTTCCTAAAAAAGAACATGTATAAATATATAATAAACTTAAAAGAGGTAAAGTAATAATTAATAAAAGAAAATCTTGTGAAAAAATAATTCCAAAACTTTCTCCTTTACCTAAAGATAATAAAAAATTTTGTATAAATAATTCTTTCATTTATAAATTTGACATTGAACTAAATTTAAGACTAACCGATTATAAAAATTCGAAGAAAACGGGACTCGAACCCGCAACTTTCGGTGAGACAGACCGACATTCTATCCAATTGAACTATTTCTCCTTTTATATTTTATAATTATATCTTTAATTTAAAACAAAAAGTTTCCATTAATGATATATATCTTTTGTTATAATTTGAGCAGAAAAGGGAAGTTTTCTTAAAGCAAAAGAAAGAGCTTCTCTGACCTTATCAATTTCTTTACTATACGCTTCAAATAAAATTTTTCCTGGTTTTACAAAACAAACTCATTGATCAACGTTTCCTTTACCTCTACCCATACGTACTTCTTTTGGTTTTGCAGTACGTGGATAATCAGGAAAAGCACGAATTCAAACTTTACCTTTTCGTTTAAGACGACCAGTAATAGTACGTCTAATAGCTTCAATTTGTTTGACAGTTAAAAAACCTTTTTCTAAAACTTGAATACCGAGCGGTCCAAATCTTAAACGATTACTTTTATTTTCATACGTATTTCTTAAAATTTTGCGATTAACTTTTCTAAAACGACGTGGTGTAGGATTTATCATGAATTATTTTTTAAATTTATTTAAAAATGTATTTATTTTTTTAACTTTTAATGCTTGAGAATACGCAATATAAGAAAGAAGTGCTTCTCTAAAAACTATACCAAAATTATAATTATAAGCAAATCAAATACGAATACCTAAAGCTCCTTTACGTGTTATCGCTTTACTACTACCAAATTCTATTCTATTATTATATCGAATATAAGAAATAACTTTACGTGTTCCTCTTATAATTTTAGTACGTCTTCAACGATTTACACGCCCTTTAAATTCAATTTTTATTCCGGATATTTCACGACGTTGAGCACCAAAAATACGTACGA
>Ga0116227_10017173_pt1 | contig 10168 bp, 8 predicted proteins | sample S1TSphgellanicum_FD_89693 | JGI IMG/M metagenome (GOLD analysis project Ga0116227, IMG submission 89693) | Host-associated microbial communities from peat moss isolated from Minnesota, USA - S1T2_Fb - Sphagnum magellanicum MG | ecosystem: Host-associated > Plants > Peat moss > Unclassified...
ACCGTTTGAGTCTCGCGGTGCGGCTGGCCGCGCCGGATGGGCGCCACTGGTTCGGCACCGATGAGGTCGGCCGGGACCTGTTATCGCGCGTCATCTGGGGTTCACGCGCGTCGGTCGTGGCCGGGATCGTCACGGTCGCGATCTCGGTGAGCATCGGCACGTTGCTCGGGGCGCTGTCCGGCTTCTCCGCGGGTTGGGTCGATACCGTGATCATGCGCGTCATGGATGTGCTGCTCGCCTTTCCGTCGTTCATTCTGGCCATGGCGCTCGCGGCCGCGCTCGGCCCCAGCCTCATCAATGCCATCGTGCCCATTGCGATCGTCCGAACGCCTTTCTATGTGCGCCTCGCTCGCGGACAGGCGCTGACGTTGCGCGATCGCGCCTATGTCCGCGCCGCCGTGAGCTTCGGCAGCTCGCGCCTGCAGATCGTGCGGCGGCACATCCTGCCGAACAGCATGGCCCCCATCGTGGTGCAGGCCACGCTCGATACGGGCCTCGCGATTCTCACGGTGTCGGCCTTGAGCTTCATCGGCCTGGGCGCGCAGCAGCCGACCGCCGAATGGGGCGCCATGGTCGCCACCGGCCGCGCCTATTTTCTCGATCAGTGGTGGTATCCGACGTTTCCGGGACTCGCCATTCTGGTGACCGCCGTCGGTTTCAATCTGTTCGGCGATGGTCTGCGCGAGATGCTCGATCCACGGCTGCGCGGACGCTAGCCGATGTCCGCGGCGCCCATCCTGTCGATCCGGGATTTCAGTCTGGAATTCTGGACGTACCGCGGCGCGGTGCAGGCGCTCGACGGTGTTTCCGTCGACGTGGCACCGGGTGAAATCGTCGCCTTGGTGGGTGAATCCGGCAGCGGCAAATCGGTGGCTGCGCTCGCCTCGATCCGGTTGATTCCGCCGAAACTGTGCCACATCGCCGGCGGATCGATCGCGCTGGCCGGTCGCAATATCCTGGCCGAATCGCCGCGCTCCATGGGTCACATTCGCGGCAAGCAGGCCTCGATGGTGTTTCAAGAGCCGATGTCGGCGCTCAACCCGACGCTGCGCATCGGCCGACAGATCACCGACCTGCTGCGCCGCCATGAACATATCGACGGTGCCGCGGCGAATGAACGCGCGCGGAGGCTGCTCGCGGAAATGCAGGTGTCGGACCCGCTGCGAGTGCTGCGCGGTTACCCCTTCGAACTCAGCGGCGGCATGCGGCAGCGGGTGCTCATCGCCATGGCATTCGCCTGCAATCCACAGCTGCTGATTGCCGACGAGCCCACCACCGCGCTCGACGTCACCGTGCAGGCGCAGGTGTTGTCATTGATCCGTGAGCGCGCCCGCGCCCGCGGCACCTCGGTGCTGTTCATCACTCACGACCTCGCCGTGGTCTCGCAGCTGTGCACGCGCATCTATGTGATGTATGCCGGCCAGATCGTCGAGCGCGGCAGTGCCGAGGAAGTGCTGCGCCGGCCGCTGCATCCTTACACCCGGGCGCTGCTGCGCTCACTGCCGGAATCGGCCGTGCCCGGTGCTCTGCTGCCGTCGATTCCGGGCACGGTTCCGAGCCTGTTGAACCCGCCGGCAGGTTGCCGGTTTCGCGCGCGTTGCGACATGAGCGAGGAGCGCTGCGCAGAGGCGCCGCCCTTTTCGAGCGACACGGGCACGCACGCCGCCGCCTGCTGGTTCGCGCAGGTGATTCCCCTCGACGCGTCGGCGGTTGCAGCGCCGTTGACCGGCAGCGCGGCATCCCGCGACGGCTCGGGCCTCGAGGACGACCGTTCGGCCAATCCGGCGTCGACAATCGCCGCGCCGCGCATTCTGGTGAGCGTGGAACGCGTGGTGGTGCGGTTCCCGGTGGGCAAGAACTGGCTCGGCCGCCCCGCCGCCACCGTGCATGCGCTCAACGGCGTGGATCTCGACCTGAGGCTCGGCGAAACCCTGGCGGTGGTCGGCGAATCCGGTTGCGGCAAGAGCACCCTGGCGCAGCTCGTCATGGCGCTACTCACGCCGAGCGAAGGTCGAGTCAAGTTCGACGGTGTCGAGCTGCGCTCATTGAGGCCGCAGCAATTGCGTCGCGTGCGCCAGCGGCTGCAAATGGTGTTTCAGGATCCTCAAGCCTCGCTCGATCCGCGCATGGCCGCGTGGCGCATCATCGCCGAACCGCTGCAGGTGGCCCGGCGGTTGAGCGCCGCGTCGCTGCGGCAGCGAGCCTCTGAACTCGCGCAATTGGTCGGGATCCGCGAGGAAACACTCGAGCGCTACAGCCACGAGTTCTCCGGCGGCCAGCGCCAGCGACTGGCGATCGCACGGGCGCTGGCGCTCGAACCTGAGTTGCTGGTGCTCGATGAACCCACCTCCGCGCTCGATGTCTCGATCCAGGCCCAGATCTTGAATCTGCTGCTGGAGCTGCAGACCCGACTGGGGCTCACCTATCTGTTCATCTCGCACAATGTGTCGGTGGTGCGACACGTCGCGGACCGCGTCGCCGTGATGTACCTGGGGCAAATCGTCGAACTGGGCACCGCATCCCAGGTGCTGGATCACCCGGCCCATCCCTACACCCGCCAATTGATCGACGCGGTCCCTCGATTGCATCAGGCCGCGGCGAGCGCCGCACCGTCCGTCGCTGAGCCGCGCAGCAACCTGCACCTGCCGGCGGGCTGCTATTTTCGCGCGCGCTGCGGCGACTCGAACGATGGCTGCGGCGCGCCGCAAGTCTTGCGCACCCTGGCGGATGGCCGCAGTGCGCGCTGTCATCGCGCCTGATATACAGAGCCCTATGAAACGCATTGCGATCGGCGGCTGGCAACATGAAACCAATACCTTCGCGCCGTTCGAAACGGACTATGGCGCCTTCGAGATGGCCGATGGGTGGCCGGCGCTCACGCAAGGGCCTGACCTGATCGAGACGGTCGCCGGCATAAACATGCCCATCGAAGGCTTCATTCAGGCCGCCAAGCACGCCGCGGTCCTGGTGCCGACGCTGTGGACGTCGGCCGAGCCCGCGGGCTATGTGACGGAAGGCGCGTTCGAGCGCATCGCGCAATTGCTGTGCGCGCGGATTGCATCGGCCGGCCGGCTCGACGGGGTCTATCTCGACCTGCACGGGGCGATGGTTTCACGGCGATTCGACGATGCCGAGGGCGAAATCTTGAGCCGGGTACGCACGCTGATCGGTCCGGATGTACCCCTCGTGGCGAGCCTGGATCTGCATGCCAACGTGTCGGCGCGCATGGTGCACGCGGCCGACGCACTGACGATTTATCGCACCTATCCGCACGTCGACATGGCCGAGACCGGCGCGCGCGCGGCGGAACTGTTGCTTCGGTTCACCGCGGGTACCCAAGGTTTCAAGGCGCACCGTCAAGGCGACTATTTGATTCCGCTGCATCTTGGAGGGACCGAGTTCGAGCCGAATCGAAGACTGTATTCGAGAGTGCTCGAGGTGGCCTCCTTGGGGCTGTCCGCCGACATCGCGTTGGGATTTCCGCCGAGCGACATTCCTGACGCCGGGCCCTGCATCGTCGGCTACGCCGACAGCGCGGACCGCGCCCGCAAGATGGTCGAAGAGTTATCCGAAGAATTGCGCGCCGCCGAAAGCAAGTACCACAACGTCCTGTGGCAGCCGGATGCGGCCATCGTCCGCGCCCTGGCGAATACGACCGACCGGCCGGTGATTCTCGCCGACACGCAGGACAATTCGGGCGCGGGCGGCGCGAGCGATGGCACCGCGCCCATCAAGGATCTGATTCGTCACGGTGCCCGGGGCGCCGTCGTCGCCATCGTCACCGACCCGCAATTCGCCGCCGCCGCGCACGCCTGCGGGCTCGGCGGAAGCTTCGAGGCCGTTCTCGGCGGCAAGCTCGGCCAACCGCCGGACGGGATCGGCAACGAATCCCTGCCCGCGAGATTTCGGGTGCTGGCCTTGGGGGATGGCAAACTCGTGTGCACCGGCCCGGTCTCACTGGGCGCGCGCATGAGCTTAGGGTTGATGGCGCAGGTCGCGGTGGAGAATGTCGACGCGGACGTGCGGATCGTGGTCTCCTCGGTACGCAGTCAGCCGCTCGACCAAGCCATGCTGCGCCATGCGGGGGTCGAACCGTCTCGCGCACGGATTCTCGTGCTCAAGAGCAGCGTGCATTTTCGCGCGGACTTCGATCCATTGGCCGCCGAAACACTCGTGGTGGAATGGCCGGGATGCAATTACTCCGATCCGCTGCGCTGCGATTATCGCAGGCTCCGGCCGCAGGTGCGGCTCTCCCCGATGCATCATCATCGCCCGCCTGCGACCCAAGATCGCGCATGATGCGGCTGCCGATGCGACCCGCAACATGAAAAACACCGACCTGGGAGCCTCCTAGCCTCGCGGCAGCCTTGGCATACATATTGCTGAGTCTTACGGGACAAAACGCAGCCGGGGATGTCCTATGCAGAGCAAGCGGCCGGCACGCATCGCGCGTGCAGAGCTTACATTCCTGGCCGCCGCCATCTGCACCGCGCTGCGACCCGCCGCGGCCGGCGCGGCGGCAAGCCCTGATTCGGACTCGAGCCTGGAGGCGGTCATCGTCACCGCCGAGAGGCGCAGCGAGAGCATCCAAGAAGTCCCGATCAGCGTCACCGCCATCTCGGGCGAGACGCTCGAAAAATTCGGCGACCTGAGTTTCAACGATTACGCCCACACCATTCCGAATCTCTCATTCGGCACGGGCAGCGATTTCGGCGTCACCAACGGCCGTACCATCACGATTCGCGGCATCACCGGCGGCCGCTATCGGTATGGCCAGGGAACCACCAGTTTCTACATCGACGACACGCCCGTGCCGTTGTCGCTCGATCCGCGAGTGCTCGATCTCGAGCGGATCGAAGTGCTGCGCGGCCCGCAGGGTACGCTCTTCGGTTCCTCCGCGATGGGCGGCACCGTGCGCGTCATCACCAAACAGGCGGATCCCACGGCTATTTCCGGCAGCCTCGATGCGCAGGGATTCGACATCAATCACGGCGGCGCCGGCTACGACTTATCGGGCACCCTCAATGTGCCGGTCATCAGTGACGAGCTGGCCATGAAAATCAGTCTCTACAATTCCTATAAGCCCGGTATTTTCACCCGCGAATGGGGCATTGCCACGTCGCCGGGATACACCGTGCCCGCCTCAGTGACTCCCGGCGAAGACAAGCACATCGGCGATGACAGCGAATACGGCGGCATGCTCACGTTCAATTACACCCCGTCGGCACTGCCGGGCCTCACCGTCACACCGATGGCCATTTATCAGTCGACCCGCAGCAATGGCCTGCCGCTGGCGGATTTCAATCCGGACAATCTGGTGCAGGTGAGGCCGCTCGATGTCGGCGAGTCGACCTTGGACGATTGGTCTTTTGAAAGTCTGACGCTCAAATACAAGGCGGCTTTCGGTTCTTTCATTTCATCCACCACGCGCTTTCACCGGGAAGCGCTCGACAATGAAGACGGCACCGAGGCAACGACGACCATTTTTGGGCAGAATTACCCGACTCCGCCGCTGCCGCCGGTGTACGTGGCGGCTCCGGCGCCGAGCTTTCTCGATCTCTCCGCGTTTACCCAGGAGGTGCGATTCGAATCCTCGTTCGCAGGTCCGGTGCAGGCGATTGTCGGCGGCTACTATAATCACGGCACCAGCCACACCGGGCAGGACATCACCGTCCCCTACGTCGACGGCCAGCCCGGCTACATTCAAGAGCTGCCGCATGCGAGCAACGAAGTCGCCGAATTCGCCGACCTGACCTTCACCCCCATCGCACCGCTCGAGTTATCGGCCGGCATTCGCCAGTCCTCGCTGCAATACAAGGAACACAAATTCTGGTACGGCTGGATCAACGATTTCAGCGTCGAGAACGTCTTTGTCGCCCACAGCGAAAGCGCCGTCACGCCGCGGTACACCATCAAGTATCAGATCAACAGCGACGCCATGGTTTACACCAGCGCCGCCAAGGGATTTCGCAGCGGCGGCGCGAATGCGGTGCCGACTTTTTGCGGGGCGGCCGGCGGGGACTACAAGAGCGACTCACTGTGGAGCTATGAACTCGGCGCGAAGAACACGCTGTTCGACGGACGGATGAATACGCGGGTGGCGGCCTACCGCATCAAGTGGAGCAATATTCAACAAAACGTGTTGCTCGCGTGCACGTATAGCGTGACGGAAAATGCCGGCGAAGCCACCAGCACCGGCGGGGAAATCGAAGCGGACATCGCGCCCATTCATGGCTTGAACCTGACCTTCGGAGCCGGCTACGACGACGCCAAGATCACCCAGGTGCCCGCCGGCGACACCGGCTTCGTCGCCGGCCAGGCGCTCAATGGCGTACCCAAGGTGACGGCATCACTGCTCGGGGAATATTCGGTGCCGGCCAGCTTCGGTGCGGAGTTCGTCCGCGCTCAGTACAGCTTCACGGGCCGCAGCGTCAGCTACTCGGTCATACCGGTCCAGGAGGGCGGTCGCGTCCGCGACGAATACAGCCTGGTGGATCTGCACGTCGGCGCCGCGACGGGTTCGTTGGAGACCTCGCTTTTCGTGAAGAATCTGTTCGACGTGCGGGCAAACTTGGGCGACGAACAATCGGAAACCGAGGAGCTGCAGAATCCGCTGCGTCCGCGTTATATGATCGCCCAACCGCGCACCGTCGGCCTCGAGCTGCGGTATAAATTCAAGCAGCAGTAGCCGTTTACCGCGCAGCCGACGCCGCGCACCTCAAGCGTCTTCCGGCAGCGCCACGCCGTGTCGGCGCAGGGCCGCAATGAGCGCCTGCAGATATTCCCGGTAGTGACGCCAATGACCGGATGAGCTGCCGTAAATCGGCCGGCGCACCTGCGCGGCGCTCGCGGTCAGCGACACCGAGGTGTTCTTCTGGATGTCGATGGCATCGGCGGTCCAGGTCAATCCGCAATGCTGCGCGACGCGGGCGCCGACGAGTGGCGGATCGCGCACCAAGTCCTCATAGACGATCTCGTGGAGTGCATCCCCCAGCACGCTGCGCCAGTGATCCATCAGCCGGTCGTAGGCCGCGTGGTAACGCGCCAGTTCCTCGAAATCGTAGGTGAACGGAAATGCCTCGCCGAACAGCGCCCGGTACATGGCGAAGCAGCTGTCGAGCGGCGAACGTCTGACCAGCAAGAGCTTCGCCCGCGGCAGGGCGCGATGGATGGCGCCCAAGTACAGATAGTTCGTCGGCAGCTTCTCGATGATGTGGCCATCGCCAGCGCTCACGTGGGCGAGTCGCTCGTAGTGTCCACCGACCGTATCCGGATCCGCCGCGGCGGCGCGCTCGAACATGTCACCCGTGGCCGTGGCCGCCGCCATCGTCAGGGCCCGCGAGAAATTCTCGGTCTCGCCGTTCGATCGTACGCCGGGGAGGCCGGTCAAAATCCTCTCCACCAGGGTGGTGCCGGATCGCGGCAGTCCGACGACGAAGATGCAGCGCGAATCCTCATGCGGCTGCCGGCTGCGGGGAGCGCCACCCGGAAATGCCGCCGCCACACGCCGCAACTTTTGTTCATCGCCGGCAATGTCATAGGTGAGCTGCGAGCGGCGCGCGGCGGCCGCCGCGGAAAACCACGGGAAGGCCTCATCGAAACGCCGCACGTCGTCCAATTCCTTGGCGAGCGCGTAGCCGAGAAAGGTCCGCGCCTGCGCATTCGAAGCCAGGCCGGCAAGCCGGGTCTGTAATTCCGCGATGTGGTTTGAGTCCGGCGTCTGCACCCGCAGCTCGGACCGCAGCAAATAGGTGGGGTAGTGCGCTCCATCGAGCGCGATGCAGCGATCGCAGGCGGCCTCCGCTTCGCCGAGCCTGCCGAAGCTTCGCTCACTGCACGCCAGGTTGTACCAAAAGCGCGCGGTCTGCGGCGCAAGTTCGGTCGCCCGCCGGTACAACGCGTTGGCGCGCTCGTGACGGCCGAGCAGCAGCGACAGATAGGCGAGATCATCGTAAGCCCCGGCGACACCGGTGCCCAACTCGAGCGCCCGCACCACCACCCGCTCGGCGTCCTGCGGACGGCCCAGCTGCAGCAGAATCGAGGCGAGCAAACCATGCCCGGGAAGGCAGACGCGGGCTCCGTCAACCGCGCGTTCGGCCAGCGGCAAGGCGTCGCGGAAGCGCCCGGCACGCGTCAATCGGTATGCCTCTGGGTCCATTCGACGTAGCATAGAAGAACCGGTGCAGCTTCGAGGAGATCTCCATGGCGGCAGAGTTATTCAGCAGACTGATAGCCAACGAACGCGACCGGGGCTTTTGCGCGGCGACCGTCATCCCGCTCGGTGAGAAGTCCCTGATATTCGTGTCCGGCGAAGTAGGCCGGGATCAGTCGGGTAAGATCGTCCAAGGAGGATTCGAGGCGGAGGCGCGCCAGCTCTTTGCCAATCTGGAACGCGCGCTGACCAAGGCGCAAGCGACCTTCAAGGATGTCGTGCGCATCACCGCCTACGTGAAGGATCTCGCCGATTATCCGGTGTACGCCAAAGTACGTCTCGAGGTGTTCGGGGACCATTGGCCCGCGAGTGCCTCCGTCGGGGTTTCCGATCTGCTCTTGGGCGCAAAGCTCGAAGTCGACGCCATTGCCGTGGTCGCTTGCCCTGGCGGGGCGACCCTGGTATAAAACGCGGCTGTCCCAAGATGTTCAAGTACTAAAGGGTCCGGGTAAACGGGCTCCTCAGTTGAAGGGTTTAGGCCATGTCTAGAGTCTGCCAGGTCACGGGCAAGGGCCCCAAAACGGGTAATACGGTTTCCCACGCGAACAATCGCAAGCGGCGCCGTTTTTTGCCGAATTTGCACACCCACCGCTTCTGGTCGGAGATCGAAAAGCGCTTCTTGAGTCTGCGAGTCTCGACCCGGGGCCTGCGCACCATCGAGAAGCGCGGCGTGGACGTGGTGGTGGCCGATCTGCGCGCCAAAGGCGTGAAGGTTTAGGGCCTGAAGGCTTAAGGAGCAACTGATGCGCGACAAAATCAAATTGGTGTCCTCGGCCGGCACCGGGCACTACTACACGACGACCAAGAACAAGCGTTTGCATCCGGACAAGCTGGAAACCAAGAAATTCGATCCGGTCGTGCGTAAACACGTCCCCTACAAAGAATCGAAAATCAAATAGCTTGATCGCCGCCCGAGCCCTCTCACGCCCGAGCTCCCCGAAGTAGAAACGACCCGGCGCGGCATTGCGCACGGCCTCTTGGAACGGCGCGTGGTCGACGTCATCGTGCGCGAGCGCCGGCTGCGCTGGCCGATCGACCGCCACTTCGAAGCCGCCATCCGCGGTCAAACCGTGCGCGCCATCGACCGGCGCGCGAAATACATCCTGCTCCGCTTCGACGCCGGCACGGCGATATTGCATCTCGGCATGTCCGGAAGTCTGCGCATGATCAAGGTCGAGACGCCGCCGAAGACGCATGATCACTGGGACATCCGTTTGGACAGCGGATGGGTGCTGCGCTACCACGATCCGCGCCGCTTCGGCAGCCTGCATTGGACCGAAGCCGATCCGGCGCTGCACCCGCTGCTCGAGCGATTGGCGCCCGAACCGTTGAGCGATGACTTCGACGCGCTCTACCTGCACCGCGTGACCCGCCGTCGCAGCCTCGCCATCAAGCATTTGATCATGAATTCCCGGCTGGTCGTCGGTGTCGGCAATATCTATGCGAGCGAGGCGCTGTTTCGCGCACGTATCGCCCCGCGCCGCGCCGCGCGGCGCATCACCCGCAAAGAGGCCGCCGCACTCGCGTTGGCCATCAAAGAAGTGCTCAACGAGGCGATCACCATCGGCGGCACCACGCTGCGCGACTACGTCGACGCCGACGGCGCGCCCGGCTATTTCCGCCAGAAATTATTCGTGTATGAACGCGCGGGAGCGGCCTGCCGCGTGTGCCGGTCCGTCGTCAAGCACTTCGTCCAAGGTCAGCGCTCCACCTATTGGTGCTCGACCTGCCAACGCTAGCTGCAAAGCCCCGCGCCAGGGTTACGGGCTAGTAAACCAACCCCTCCCCCTCACCGCGCGGATCGGAGGCCGCCTCGACTTTGCCGGTGGCGAAATCCCAGGTGATGACCTGCATGTTGCCCCACGGCCGGCCGGACAACTTGAGGCTATGCCCCATGGTCTGCAACGTCTTGATTTCGGCGTCACTCAGTGCGCCCTGCTCATAGTCGACGACGTC
>Ga0116227_10017174_pt1 | contig 10167 bp, 13 predicted proteins | sample S1TSphgellanicum_FD_89693 | JGI IMG/M metagenome (GOLD analysis project Ga0116227, IMG submission 89693) | Host-associated microbial communities from peat moss isolated from Minnesota, USA - S1T2_Fb - Sphagnum magellanicum MG | ecosystem: Host-associated > Plants > Peat moss > Unclassified...
GATGATGCGTTAGCTGCCTCGGGATTTGGGCGCGAGTTTCGCGGCTTTTCCAGTGAAACTCGCCCCGAAGGCTATTCGGCACTTATTAGCCGATGAAAGCGTATACAGCCGCACATAGGCAGTGTCCTGAGTCCCAATGGCGAATCCGCTTGACTCGTTAAATGCATCGGAAGTGCCGTCGTTGAGATAAATCATATTGGGCGTGTTGAATCCCGCGATGGCGATATCCGGATGACCGTCATTGTCCACATCCGCCATGACCGCAGCGCCCCAACCCACGCCCGTAGTCCCTGGAGCGGGGGGCGTATTCACGAACAGACCCGGTACGTTCTGAAATGGACTCGAAGTGCCGTTGTTGAGATACAGCACGGGCCCGTAGCCATTGATGCCGATCACGATGTCGGTCAAGCCATCGCGGGCTTCCCTTAAAAATCACAGAGTCCGCACTCAGGAGGTTCACAAGCGAGCGCGTTCGAGCACAGAAATGCACGCTACCGATCTCCTGGCGCCGGTGTTTTTTTCCCCCTAGGCCGACCGCGCGTGAGTCGCCCGTCCGCCGCGGCTGGCGAAGAAAGTTGCAACGGACCGCGAGGGCAGCATCGCGGACCGAACTGCTGTCAGGAGCCCGTGCACACCGATCTGAATCCCTCTGTCTACGAGTTCAATCGCCGATCCGTTCGGCCACATCTTGAGTTTGTTCAACTCGTCGGTAGGCACGTCCTGCACTTGCAACTATCCACTGTGGAATCAAGAAGCCGGCATTGCGGTTCGTGACGATCTCAATGGAGACTCCAAGCGGACTAGCCAAACAATAGTTGTGCTCTCATCGCGAGATCATTGGCTTCACGGCTATTCTCTCGAGCGCAGATCGACGAGCAACTCGTCCAGTTGCGAGAACGTCTCCGGCATTGCATTCTCCATCCCGCCGTTGGCATCGAGTGCTTCCTTCGAAGGATAGACTTCGTGCACGACCAGCAGCGTCTTGCCATTCTTTTCCTCGAAAGTCACCGTGGTGACGGCACCGTCGTTGCTCTCTTCGTTGGTCCAGACGAGGCGCGAGTGCGGTACCACTTCGAGATATTTGCCGAAGAACGCCATCGGCTTTGCGGCGGACGGGTGGAGGAACTCAAAACGGTATTTGCCTCCGACACGAACATCTGCTTCGCAAGCAAGAAACGTCATGCCCATCGACTTAGGCACCCACCACCGCTTCAGTAATTCGGGCTCGGTCCACGCGTCGAATACGAGGCGCGCGGGGCCGTCGAAGGTTCGCCTAACGATGATCTCACGCTCGGACTTCCGTTCCACGCTGGTGCGGCTGCTCGTAGGGGTCGATTCACTTTCTGTTCTTGCGTCCATTGGTCTTCTCCTGGCGTTTTAACTCTTCAACAACTCTATCCAGCTCATCGAAGCGGGCGTCCCAAATCTGGCGGTATCTCTCGATCCACGCCGCTTCGTCCTCCAGTCGGCGAACGCCAAGCCTGCAGGTCCGCACGCGCCCGAATTTCTCCGTAGCAACCAGCCCCACCTGCTCCAACACAGCGATATGCTTCTTCATGCCCGTGAGAGTCATGTTGAACTTCTCGGCGAGATCGGAAATTGAAGCGTCCGCACGCCCGAGCTGCTCGAGAACACCACGGCGGGTGGCATCCGAAATCGCAGCGAAAGAAGCATCGAAACTTGCGCTTGTATACTGAACCATATAGTTCAGTTTTAACAGAGGTCTTGCTCGTCCGCAAGGCATGCCGATTAGGTAACCGGCAAATGCACCCTGGGGATCGACTTCGATAGTGACCTGCCCGACTTCAGCGTTGCACGTGGAGGCCCGACGATTATGCTGTCACTGCCACTTCATGCGTCATCCAAGATTTTGGCCAATAACCGTCGACGGGTCTTGCATTTCGTATTCGCACCCTCGATTCCGCCGGACGGGCTGCGCTGGTCTTCCGCGGGGCGCTCGTTGACGAATGACTCCTAGGGATCGCGAAACGATGCCTGACCGGCCGCGTGCAGGCAGCGGTTGCCGGCACGGCCAAAACTGGGCACTGCATCACACGAAATCATCGCCTTGCACCGCCCATTGGCGGCATGCAGTAATCTTAGGTTGACGTGAAAAAAGTAGCGCCTGCAGCATTCATTCTCGCTTCCACCTTTGCTTTTGCGGGGGAGCCATCCCTTTTGACCTCCATATCGGGGCTTTGGCAGTTCGCAGAGACCAATGTATGGATTCAGATTGACGACAAGGGTGCTGCGTATCAATGCCGCATCGGCAGAGAAGGAACAGTTTTCTCCGCGAGCGGCAGCTTCGTTTCTCCAAACTCAATTCAATGGCAAAATATTTGGGGCACCGACACAGTCACCTTGACGCCGGGAGAACTCATACTCAAGGGCCGATTCGGCGAATTTAAGCACCACCGTGCCTCGACACCGATGAGTCCGGCTTGCCTGCCTATTCGTCAGCGGGGTGGAGTGACGACCTAACAATGGGGCGGGGCAGAAAGGCGGTCCGGGCGTTACTGGCCAGAAGCGAAACTTCGTCACGTGAGTTATGAGCGACTCTACTAATCCTCTCGATTTCCTGCTCGCCTTTCCGCTGCTCTGGTTCGCGGTGACGATGATCTTGAGCTTTCTCTCCGGCTGGTTTCGCTTGATGGAGAGGTACCCGAACAGCGACGAGATTCCGATCGTCACCTTGGCGAATCAATCGGGCTCGCTGGGGTTGGTCTCCATGCGCGGCATTCTGGAGCTCAGTGTGTGTGCTTCTGGACTACGTATCGGAATCATGCGAGTTTTCGGTCCCTTCTGCCGCGACTTCCTCGTGCCTTGGACCGAAATCACGGTCACGCGCAGCGATAGATATTTCTGGAAGGTTGCCAAGCTATCGTTCGGGCAGCCCTCCAACGGCAACCTCAAGGTGTTCGCGGAGGTTGCCGATCGCATGGCGCGTGCGGCCGGTAATCGCTGGCCGGAGCAAGGCTCTTTCCCCCAAGAAACCCGGAGCCAAAGCGTTTCGAGAATTGCCAAGCAGTGGATGGCGATGACAGCGCTCGCGGCAGCGATTTTTATTATTGCGCCGCGCCTCGCGACCCCGAACGCGGCCCAACGCCCCCCTATCGCCGTCGCGATTCTGTTCCCTGCTATCGTCTTCGGCATCGGAGCCGTGGTCCAGTATTTTCGTCGGCAGCGACTATAGAATTTCGCATCCGCGCAACGATTCGTATAACCTACGTCCACCGCGTGTTCGCAAGGATAGGGAACTCGATGAAAACTCACCCGGTTCGTGCGCCATTTCGTTTGCTTGCCGGGTTCATTTGCCTCGCCGTCTCCGTTGCTGTACTCGGGACCGCTTACATGGCGTGGCGGCGCGGAACCCCATTACCCGCCGATTTCATCGTTTGGTTGCCAGGCATGGTTTGGCTTACGCGCTTGGCGTTTCACGCGACAGTGAGTGGCACTGTGCCAGAAAATCAGTACTGGCCCTTCGCGTCAGGCCGTGTTGCCAACTGCTATTGTCTGATCACCTTATTGTATGCGGCATTCACCACGCCTTGACAGCGGTTGGCTCAATGATCGCCGTGTGGGATTCGTCAAGGGACGTGGGTTATCACTGATTTGAATCGCCAGCGTCCTGTCCACCATGCCAGTACGGCATCGTGAACGCTATTCCAGCTCATATCGCAAAATGACCACGATCTGGCCAAATCGCCACCTCTGCCTCGCCCCGTCGTGCTCAAGGAATGAGCTTGCGTAGTGCTTGCGTCGAGACATCATCGATGTGCCGAAACGCGGGCGCGATCTTCTCGATCTGATCGGCAGGCACTTGGTACTCTTCGAAGCGCACCTTCCATTCGCGCACTGTTCTCCAGATTCTCGCGATGCTCTGGGCGGCGACGTCAGCGGATAATGTGAATGTCTCGCGGCCGGCGAACGCGTTGTCGAGCGTTGCGATCTTACCCTCCGGCCCTACTCCCAGGTGCAAGCGCCGCTCGGACGCCAAGCTTGCCCGCGGCATCACATCGTACAGCGGGCTGAGCCGCCACCCCCGAAGACGCGGGTCCCAAACAAAGCCGTGGTTGCGCAGATGATCATCATCGTTGCTGACGAAGATATTAAAGACCAAACGTTCAAACAGTTCGCGGTTATTGTCTCGAATCACCCTCGGATGGCAGTAGCGCCGAATCGCCTGCGCCAAATCGGCGTAGGACTTGTCCGGTGATTCCATCTCGTCGCATGCTACGAGCGTGAGACCGCTGACGAACCCCAAACGCTTCTCCGCCAACCCGGCCGCCGGAGCCGTGCTGAGCAGATCCTCCGGCAATGGGACATTTTCACCTGGCTTCGCCCAATATCGATCGAATCGGCGGATGAGCATCACAGCGTGGGCGCCCAGGTGAATCAGCCTGACCGGCGGAACAGTGAGACCGGCCGCAGCCGCCAGTTGCAGAGTCGCGGTCTCAACGATAGGAACGACCAACGAATCGCTCCGGCTTGAGAACTTTGCCAGCCACAACACCTGCGCGTTGTCACGAACCGTTGCCTTGGGGCGTGCGCCTCCCAGCGGGCTGCCTTCGACGAAAATTTCTTCGAGATTTGCCGGGACGGGTAAACCCTCATCGATGCGCTCGGCGGCCTCCATCAGGTACTGTAGATTGTCCCAAGTGCCATAGCCTGGCGTGGTGCCCGAGTCTAGGGAAGCACGAATGTCGAGTGCCCCCACACGCTGGCTGCCTGCATGGAGCAGGTAAGCAGACTCCGGCAGGCTATTCGCGGGTACTTTCAGTCGCGACTCGATCACCCGGCGGCCCCAGGCATCCGGCGCGGCATCGCGAATCCCACCGAACATTGGGAGGTTGTTGGGTGGGAAGAGGGCGTTACCTCTCACTACGTTCTTGTCCCGAAGGCTCAAGCTCACCGGATCGACTTCGAGAGCGCCGGGACGTTCCAAGTATCGGAGTCCGTACGCGAATGTCGAAGCCAATAGTTTCGTTCGGTCCTCCGTCAAGGTGAGCTGACCGCAAGGAACCCACTGCGTATCGACGTAGGCGAAGACATACAATTTCTGTTCTGTCACGGCCATGGCTAGAAGTCGATCTCGTCCAGTTGGCGTTTCGTGAGGGCCCTTGCGCGGCGCCGCTGTTCCTGTGCGCCGAGGGCAGCCAAAGCGGGATCCGTTTCGGACAATAGATCGAGTAGGGTCTTGCCCGGCACTATCGCGTCCAAATAACGCAGGACTTGGCCCATGGCGATTCCAGGATCGCCCTTTTCCAGCCGATACGCCGTATTTCTTGAAAGGCCCGCCCGCAGCGCCACTTGGTCTTGCTTCATGCCTCGAGCGATCCGTAAGCGTGCGAGGGCCGCACCCAGCCTTTTCGCTTCGGCGGCCAGGATCGGGTTAAGAACTGCGGATTGGGTAACTTTCATGCTCGATTAATCGAGCATGAGCATAGGGTCGTCAGTGACCCAAGTCAAGTAATGTGCCTCTAAAATCAATCCTTAGGGCGATAAGGATCGATTAATCGATCAGAGTGGTCTGACTTGAGCCTGATCGGGATGCGGATCATTCATCTGGCGTTGGATCCATATTTCTCCGTCAGCCGCGGCAGCACCGACCCGATTCCTGCATTGTCCAGGCGCGCGCCGGCCGGTACCGCAGATTGCAGCACGGCTATGGTTTCGGAGATGTTAATTCCATTGTCGGATAGTGCTTCCGTCAGCGCTTCTAGAAGCGAGCCGTCAATCCATTCTGTTCTGGAGAGATGATCATCGGCAAGCGAATCAGGTTCCTTGAGGACTCTGTAAAACCGACCGATCCCACGGCAAATCAGGGCGCACCGAAACCGCATGAACTCGTCCTCACTACGTGCCACCCCGATGAGTTCTGCAGCGGCTTTCAATGGCCAAGTATTTGATTGGACCAAGTGTGCAATGAACACACCGAAGATCCCGCGTATGCGGGGCAGCGGTAACGCTCGAAGCGCGGTCAGGCAGCGCGCCGATCTTGCGGTGGCATCGGTCAGTCCACCTTGGTTTACCTGCGCGATGAACTGCCAAAAAAGCTTGTGTTGGAGAAAGTGACCGAACTCGCGGACGCCCTTGCGCATCGGCGATAACTCAATTCGCTGCGGGCCGTTCGTCTGCAGGTATTGCGTCCGCGTCCAACGTTTGTATGCAATTTGCTGCACGTCCGTCCATGGAATGCTTGGTCAGAAATACCTCATGCACCAAGCAGCATTCAATTCCTAAGATCCCCAGCGCGACGAAGTACGCCATGACGATTTGATCGGCACTCGCCTGACATGCCGCCCAGGCGACGAAGAGCGCGATGGCCATACACGCGCCGGCGGTGATTTTCATCGTGCGGCTGTATTCCATACGCCTGCGACCTTTGATCTCAGCTTGCGTCTCCCTGCCTACACCACGTGGAATGGCCGCATCGGAGCGACCGCAATCGGTACCGCTCGGAGTTGGTCGACTACCGTGCCCGGTGATGGCGCAGCTTCAGCGAATCGGCCTGGATGCAAGCGACATGCTCACCGGCTCCAAGTAGAAGGCGAACTGAGATAGACAGGCGCGTAGGAAACTCCGCGCGCCGTATCCCCCCTGGCGCAACACCGAACGGTGCGTCAACCAGACGACGCCGGCAGTGCCCGCGATGAATGCTCGATGAGCCAAGCGCATCAGGGCTTGCACCGGAGCGACCCGGCCCGCTCGCAGCGCGAGTAACAGCTGCGATTCGAATCCAATGTGGGCGAGCTCATCGGACACGAGGCCACGGCAGAGCACCTTCAGGCGCTGACAATCCGTGGCCGCTTCGAGTGCCCGGTAGTAGACGATCCCGATCAGTTCAGCGCTGATGAGTACGTATAAGTAGAGTTCCAAATCCGCAAGCCGTCTTACACGACGAAAAATCCGATCGGTCCAGTCAGTTCTCTTCAGCGCGATATGGTGGTCCTCCATGAAGGCGCGGAGCAGCGCCGCATGATGTTGCTCCTCGCGAATGAAGAGTCCAACGACCCGCACGAGCGTGGGGATACGGCGTCCATGCGCAAAGCGTTGAGCCGCGCGCAGGAGTGTACTTCCCTCCGACTGTTCCCCGAGTTGAAACGTCGCAATCGAGCTCGCAATGAGCTGCCGCTCATCGGCCCTTAGAAGATCAACAATGCCGTGTGGAACACAACGCGCGTGCTGCGCATGATGTTCGAAGTGATTCAACCAGATCTCGAATTCAACCGGAGACATGCCGGAAGTGTGCGAGCCGCTTCGGGCAACGGTGTGGAGAGATTCGGGCAAATTCTGGCGGCGGCGCAACGACGCAGAGGAACGAGCGTTACCGAACGCTCGCGCGCAGGGCTCTTTCTCGATAAACAGGTGAATTTCAACAGTTGACCGACGCGGCGGCCGGACGCCATATTTATAGCTGTTCGGCCGCCTGCTCCTTGCTCTCGACAAAGAACTTGGGCTGAGCCGGTTAACCGGGCCTACGAGTTACTCGAAGTCGTGGGACGTGGCGGATGTCGAGAAGCCTTCCACGACCCCCCGATGTGGAGCAGTGTTCCTTGAAGCAGATCCCAGGCCCATCGCTGGCCGACGGTGAGTCCGTCGTCGCCGCAAGTTCACCGCTTCGCGCAGCCTATCGTCCTGGATCTGCTTTCGATCGCGCGAGGATGTCGTAGACCGGTTTGTTGTCCGCATAGACTCTCCACTGCTTCACGAGCCCGCCATCCACGACCACGAGCCAGGCGGCGGGCGTCCGCCACCTGTTTGCAGCCGGGAGCGCACCGCCGGCGGCGATGGTGCCGCCTGCCGCCCCGAAAACCGCCACCCGGTCCGCGCTCGGAAGGATTTCCTCGTGCGAGACCCAGTAGTCGGGACAAAATGCGAAATAGTTTCGCCAACCGGAGCGCATATTCTCGCGACCGGTCACGGACTGCCCGAGCGAATCGATAAATGTATGATCCTCGGTCATCAACGCGGCCAGCTGGTCCGCATTGTGTCGATTGATGCGGTCGAGAAATTCCAAGACGGTGTCGATCGCTGCACCTTTTACTTCTTCCATGTCAGTACCCGTTCATTGTTGCCTGTCACCGCATGATAAGGCGCCGCCTGTCTAAAGCAATCAAGCCTTCGCACGGTGCGGGAACGGTGAGGGTGGCGCCAACTCATCGTCGCTGCGGCTCCAGAAATCGCTTGCCGACCAGCCATATGGGTGATGAAATTCCGCAAGGGAAGCCGCACAAAAACAGGGAAACTGAACTCGACTCATGCCCATTCCGAAGGTCGATTGGAACAGAGCTTTCGAGCTCACATGGCGCATCCTGGTCTTCATCGTCGCGATCGGCATCATCATCGTCGTGTCGACCAATTGGACGCGATGGGAGGGCGGAGCGGGGTGGCAGAGGACGAACGACGCTTACCTGGAATCGGATCTCACGCCGATTGCGGCGAAAGTCGCGGGCTACGTGCGCGAGCTGCCGATCCAGGACTACGAACGTGTGCACAAGGGCCAGTTGCTTGCGCAATTGGTGGACGACGATTATCGCGCTGCCGCGGCGCAGGCGGAAGCGGGCGTTGCGACCGCGACGGCACAGGCTCAGGCGTTGCGGGCGCAGCGCGCGCTGCAATTCGCGAACGTCGAGGCGGCGCGGGCGGTGGTGGCATCCGCGCTCGCCTCGGCCGAACAAAACGACCGCGATTTGGCGAGGCAACATCGCCTTCTGGAGACCGGCTCCTCGTCCATCGAGGCCAGTGAAAAGCTGAACACGGTCCACGCGCAGCTCGCCGCGCAACTCGCGCAAACTCGCGCGCAGGCGCTCGCCGCCGAACGCCAACAGGCGGTTCTCGAGGCGCAGATCGCACAGAGCGAAGCGGCCATCGTCGCACAGCAAGCCGCGCTCGATGCCGCCAAACTCAATGTCGCGTATACGAGCATCACTGCGCCCCAGGACGGCGTGCTCGGGCGGCGTCAGGTCAAACCCGGACAGCTGGTCGGTGTGGGCAGTCAGATCACGACCCTGACCCCGTTGCCGAACGTCTGGGTCATTGCGAACTATAAGGAGACCCAGCTCACTCACATGGCCATCGGACAAGAGGCGAAAATCACCGTCGATACGTTCCCCGGACACACGCTGCGCGGGCATTTGCTGGCATTCGCGCCGGCCTCGGGTGCCGAGTTCGCGCTGCTGCCGCCCGACAATGCAACGGGTAACTTCACCAAGGTGGTTCAGCGCGTTGCGGTGAAAATCGTGATTGACGATGCGGACGGGCTGCGCGATCGACTGGTACCCGGCATGTCGGTCGAAGCCAGGGTCGACGCGCGCGACGGGCGGCATTGATGAGCGCACCCGCGTCCGCGGCCGCACCCGCACCCGGCGCCGGAGTGACGGCTCCGACGCTGCCGACGCCACCGACCACGATCCCGTGGCTGGGACTGCTCGCCGTTCTGATGGGCACGTTCATATCGACGTTGAACGGGCGGCTGTCGACCTTTGGTCTCGCGGATATCCGCGGCGCGGTGGGCGCGGGATTCGACGAAGGGGCGTGGATCACCACGGCGCAAACAGTCGCTCAGATGTTCATCACGCTGGGGGCGATCTGGATGGGCGCCGCCTACGGTCCGCGGCGGGTGTTGATCGGCGCCTCGATCGCCTTTGCGGTCATCTCGCTGCTGACGCCCTACTCGGCGACGTTGCCGATGCTGCTGACGATGCAGTTTCTCGGCGGACTGGCGTCTGGATGTTTCATACCGCTGACGTTGAGTTTCATATTACTCAACATGCCGCCGAAGTACTGGGCGTTTGGCATTGCGATCTATGCGCTCAACCTCGAACTGTCGCTCAACGTGTCGGCCTCCCTCGAAGGCTGGTATGTCGACAATCATTCCTGGCGCTGGATCTTTTGGCAAAACGTGCCGCTCGCCCTGATCATGACGCTGTGCCTGCATCGGGGCATCGCGAGCAAGCCCATCACCACCCAGCCGCCGCGCGATTGGTTCGGGCTGTTGGCGGGCGGTTCAAGCCTCGCGTTGATTTATGCCGCCCTCGATCAGGGTAATCGCCTCAACTGGCTCCAATCGGGGTTGGTGTGGGCGTTGATGTGGGCCGGCATTTTGCTGTTCGTGGCCTTCTTGATCCACGAGGGATTCACGCCTCGTCCGCTCCTGAATCTCAA
>Ga0116227_10017175_pt1 | contig 10167 bp, 11 predicted proteins | sample S1TSphgellanicum_FD_89693 | JGI IMG/M metagenome (GOLD analysis project Ga0116227, IMG submission 89693) | Host-associated microbial communities from peat moss isolated from Minnesota, USA - S1T2_Fb - Sphagnum magellanicum MG | ecosystem: Host-associated > Plants > Peat moss > Unclassified...
CAGCCTTTGCGTAGGCTCCGCTTCCCAGACAGATAGGATCACATAAGTGGCGAAACCAACCAAGATCAACTGGCTTCATCTCTCAACCATCATCGCGGTGGCGATTCTGGTCGGAACGGAGATGGTGGGGGCCTCCTGGGCGGCTGGATGGGCGCTTGGCGGTATATTGCAGCTCGATCCTTCGATCAGCCGGGGCTTTGAAATCGTTTTCGGGTTGTCCGGCTTTGTATTGCTTTATTTTTTCATGCGGACAGCCGTGCGTCATGAATCTATCAAAGAGTGAGTCTATCCGGCTGCTCTTCTGGACTCGGGTTAAAGAGGCATGCCGGTCGCTTAACCCTCCAACGTCCCCCATCCGAAGCCAAGAATCTTTTGAATCCGTCTTCCTAGATATGGCTGGCTTCCAAGTCCCGCTTCCGAAAGACCCAGAATGACCGCAGCCCTCGATCGCAGGTTCCTTTTGAAGGCAGCTGGAGCCCTTGCTCTGACGGCGGCGGCGGACGAAGAGGCCGAGGCCATGGACAGTCTCTTGAAGTTCGGTCCGCAGCGGCCCTTCTCTTTCGATCTTTTGAAGGAGACCGCCAAGCGCATGGCGGGCGAGCCTTATGCCGGACCGAAACGCCCGGCGCCCGGCATTCTCGCAAAGATCGATTACGAGGCCTGGGGCAAGATCGCTTTCAAGATGGATCATTCGCTTTTCGCCGATGGCCCTGGCCGGTTTCCCGTGAGCTTCTTTCACCTCGGCATGTTCTTCGCCAAAGCGGTCGAGATGAATGTCGTCGCCGACGGGCAAGCGCGCGAAATCATCTACGACCAAAGCTATTTCGACATGCCGGAGGATTCGATTGCGCGGCAATTGCCTGAAGGCGCGGGCTTCGCAGGCTTGCGCCTTCAAGAGCCGCGCGATGGCATGTACGATTGGCATAAAAACGATTGGGCCGCTTTTTTGGGCGCGGCCTATTTCCGCGCGATCGGCGATCTGCATCAATATGGATTATCGGCCCGCGCCATTGCCCTCGACGTGGCCGTGGCTGACCGCTCGGAAGAGTTTCCCGATTTCACCAAATTCTATATCGACAGCGCCGAAACCCAGAACGCTGTGACGATCTATGCCTTGATGGAGGGTGCCTCGATCGTCGGCGCCTGCAAGTTCCATATGGAGCGCGGCAAAGGCGTCATTATGGACATCGATCAAAGCTTTTATCTGCGCGCTGACATCGTCCGCTTTGGACTGACGCCTCTGACATCGATGTACTGGTTTTCCGAGACGGTGAAACCGACGGGTGCCGACTGGCGTCCGGAGGTGCATGATTCCGACGGCCTCGCGATGTGGACGGGCAAGGGCGAGCGTATCTGGCGGCCGCTGAACAATCCGCCGCGCACAATGGCATCGGCTTTTTCCGACGAAAACCCGCGCGGTTTCGGGCTGTTGCAGCGCGACCGCGTCTTCGACCATTACCAGGATGGCGTGAATTACGAGAACCGTCCAAGCCTTTGGGTCGAACCGCTCGGCCAATGGGGCAAGGGGTCGGTGCAGCTCGTAGAGATTCCCACGGACGATGAAATCCACGATAATATCGTTGCGATGTGGGTGCCTGCTGCGCCTGCCAAGGCCGGTTCGCATATCGATCTCGCCTATAAATTATATTGGCAGGCGGATGAGCCTTTCCCAAGCCCTCTTGCGCGCTGCGTTGCGACACGGCTCGGCAATGGCGGCCAGCCCGGCAAACCGCGGCCGAAAGGTGTGCGCAAATTCATGGTCGAATTTTTGGGTGCGATCCTTGAGACCCTGCCCTATGGCGTGAAGCCAGAACCTGTTTTATGGGCGTCGCGTGGATCGTTTTCCTATGTATTTACGGAAGCCGTACCAGACGATGTCAAAGGCCATTGGCGCGCACAATTCGATTTGACGGCCGAGGGGGCCGAACCCGTCGAAATGCGGCTGTTTCTAAAGGTCGGCGGCGAAGTCGTCAGCGAAAGCTGGCTGTTTCAATATCATCCGTTTTGAGGGTGCTTCGCACTTCACGCTCTATCTTGCCAATCGAGCCGTGTGAGGGCAATCTCAGTCGAGCTAGACGGTGTTCAGTGTATGTGGGCCGGAGTATGATCATGGACCGCGGGATTGCCGATGACGGCGAGGAGGCTCGATCGGGTCTTCTGAACCGCCGGTTGTTTCTGTTCGGCTCAGCCGCCGGTCTCGGCGCGGTGGGGCTGGCTGGCTGCGGGACATCCGACGACCTGCTCCGTGCCGAAGCAGCGAAGCTCTATGGGCCGGTGCCGAGCGAGAAATTCCCAATCCCGGCGGTCGATCTCAGCAAGGTCGATCCGAAATATTTCCGCCAGATAGTGCGCTACGAAACCAAAGAAGCGCCTGGTACGATTATCGTCGATCCCGCCAATTACTTTGTTTACCGGATCGAGGGCGACGGAAACGCCACCCGCTATGGCGCTAATGTCGGCCGCGCCGGGTTCCTGTGGAGCGGTGAGGCTTATGTCGGGCGCAAGTCCGAGTGGCCTATCTGGACGCCGCCCAAGGAGATGATTCAGCGCCAGCCTGAAGCGGCTAAATATGCCGGCGGCATGCCGCCAGGTCTCGATAATCCGCTCGGCGCCCGCGCGCTTCATCTCTACCGGGACGGCGTTTACACGCTGTACACGATCTACAGCACCAGCGACCCCGAGTCGATCGGGACCAACATTACGAGCGGCTGTACTGGCCTCCTCACCCAGGACATGCTCGACCTCTATTCTCGAACGCCCATCAAGACGAAAGTGATCGTCCTTCCAGCATAGGCAAGGCGTCGGCCCGCTATGAGCTTACCGCTGGTAAAGAGTCAGGCTGTTCGTTAGAGCCAGAGCAATCTTGCCGCTTGCTTTCGCCATATCGGCCATCATGCGTTCGACGCCTTCGGGGAGCGTCGGCCCAGGCAGAACCGCGTTCGCGGTGACGCCGTTTCAGAAAGTAGGGCGCCGCGCCACGTAGGGAAATGCTTAAGCGCGTGGGGCGGTAACTGATCTGAACACCGTCTTTGCGAGGAGCGAAGCGACGAAGCAATCCAGTCGATTGTTGAACATTTCCTGGATTGCTGCGCGGAGCCTATCAGCTGGCTAGCAACGCTGGACCCGTTGGCTTGCAATGACGCCTCATGATGGGATGGCCTGACGTTAGCCTTCACCCCGCCGTCGCAGTCAATTTGGCTGGCGACGCCTTCTGCAGGGCTTCGACGCCTGGCAGAGTTTTGCCTTCGAGCCACTCGAGAAAGGCGCCGCCCGCGGTCGAGACATAGGTAAAGGAGCTAAAGGCATCGGCGACGTTCAGCGCTGCGATCGTATCGCCACCGCCAGCGATCGTCTCAAGCGCCGAAACCTTCGTCAGCAATGCGGCCACTTTCGCGACGCTCACAGTGCCGACATCGAAAGGCGCGACTTCGAAAGCCCCGAACGGCCCGTTCCAGACAAGCGTCCGTGCGCCAGCCAGAAGGCCGACCACTTTCGATATCGTGCGAGGCCCGATATCGAGGATCATGTCATTCTCGCCGACAGCATCGATATCGACGGCGCGTACCTTGACGCCGGGAGCAAGCTTTTGCGCGACGATAGCATCGCATGGCAAGACCAGCTCGCATTTGGCGGCTTCCGCGTCGGCCATGATTTTGCGGGCGACATCGGCCAATTCCATCTCGCATAGCGATTTGCCGATCGCCTTGCCGCTCGCAGCCAGAAACGTATTCGCCATGCCGCCGCCGATAAACAGATATTCGACCTTGCGCATCAGATTGCCGAGCAGTTCGAGTTTGGTCGAGACCTTTGCACCGCCGACGAAAGCTGCGAGCGGGCGCACCGGCTGAGCCAGCATGCTCGTCAGCATATCGAGCTCGAGCTGCATCGTCCGCCCGGCATAGGCGGGCAGAATATGAGCGAGTCCTTCGGTCGAGGCATGCGCGCGATGCGCTGTCGAAAATGCGTCGTTCACGTAAATGTCGCCGAGCTCGGCCAGAGCTTTTACAAAGGCCGGATCGTTTTGCATTTCGCCTTTATGAAAGCGCGTGTTTTCGAGCAGTAAAATATCGCCGGGCTGCAAGGCGCTAACCGCCGCTTTGGCGACATCCCCGATACAGTTCGATGCGAAAGCGACGATGCGCCCGAGCTGGCGTTCCAATTCGACCGCGACCGATTTCAAAGAGGTTGAGGGGTCGGGTCCGTCTTTCGGCCGTCCAAGGTGCGATAACAGGATGACCTTGCCGCCCTTTTCGGAAATCTCGCGAATGTTCGCGAGAATGCGGTCGATGCGCGTCGCATCTGTAATGCGGCCGTCGCTCATCGGGACGTTGAGATCGACGCGCACGAGAACGCGTTTGCCTTTGAGATCGACGTTGTCGAGTATCGGAAATGCAGACACTTTCGATGCCCTCTTCAGCCGAGTTTGCTCATCGCGACCGCTGTATCTGCCATGCGGTTCGAGAAGCCCCATTCATTGTCGTACCACGAGACGACCCGAACGAAGTTATCCTCCGTGACCGTCGTCTGGTCCATATGGAAAATCGACGAATGGGAATCATGGTTGAAATCGATCGAGACGTTTTGATAGTCGGTGTAGGTCAGAATGCCTTTCAGCTCCTGCGCGCTGGCCCGCCGCACGATATCCTTAATCTCGTCTGGCGTCGTCGAGCGTTTCGCCATGAAGGTTAAATCGATGACCGAAACGTTCGGCGTCGGAACGCGGATCGAGGCGCCGTTCAGCTTGCCGGCGAGTTCAGGCAAGACAAGGCCGATCGCCTTAGCCGCGCCTGTCGTTGTCGGCACCATGGAGAGCGCCGCGGCGCGGCCGCGATAGAGATCCTTGTGCATCGTATCGAGCGTCGGCTGGTCGCCGGTATAGGAATGAACCGTGGTCATGAAGCCTTTTTCGATGCCGATCGCATCGTTCAGGATCTTGGCTACGGGCGCGAGGCAATTGGTGGTGCAGGATCCGTTGGAGACGACGAGATGCTCTTTTGAAAGCTTCTCGTGGTTGACGCCATAGACCACTGTGAGATCGGCTTGATCCGCCGGGGCTGACACGAGAACACGTTTGGCGCCCGCGGTCAGATGCGCCGCGGCCTTGTCCCTGGTTGTAAAGAAGCCTGTGCATTCGAGCGCGATATCGACGCCGAGCTCTTTATGCGGCAAGGCAGCGGGATCTTTGATGGCTGTGACTTTGATAGGGCCTGTGCCGACATCGATGCAATCGCCTGACACGTTCACTTCGCCGGGAAACCGGCCGTGAACCGAATCGAAGCGCAGCAAATGCGCGTTGGTTTCCACTGGACCGAGATCGTTGATCGCGACGACGCGGATATCCTGACGTCCGGATTCGATGATCGCCCGCAACACATTGCGGCCGATGCGGCCAAATCCGTTGATCGCGACTTGAACAGCCATTCCCGGTGCTCCTCCCTATAAATTCGAATCCGTCGCTAAATCGACTTAACCTGGGCACGCTTAGCCCTAGTCTGCCAAATGAACGCCGGTTTCGCGGCTTATAACATATCGTTTGAGAGCATCTATCCCTTGTTAGCCTTCAGTGCTGTGCCGGGGGCGTAGGCACATTGGAAGCGGTTTTTCCCAGCCAAAATACAGTTGCGGCGGGGCCAGCGGCGGCTTCTGCCCGCGAACGGCTCTTCACCTTTTTTGCTCGATTGGCCAAATATTGTCTGTGGGTGACACATTGGCACAGCGTTGACGGGTTGGGTGGAGTGCAGCCTAATGGTTTATGAAATCGAAACCGGGTCTATAATGTGCCGCAGATCCGGTACTCTATCTCTTTGCCGGTGCATCGGGTTTTTCCAAGACTGGCGTCCGGTGCTTAGCAGATGACCACGCCAGCCCGACTTGAAGCTGCTTTGAAACGGCTTGCCGCCTCGCTCGATCAGCTTGAGGCCGCCGCCGAGCGGCGTGCCCAGGCGGAGGCCGAACGCAGCACGCTCGAAGAAGAATTCGCCGTGATGCAAGATGACCGGACGCGGCTTGCCGTTGAGCTCGATGGAGTCTTGGCCCGGTCTTCTACTCTAGAACTGGCCAATGAAGACGTTTCGCGGCGCCTCAAGGGCCTCGGCGCAACGATCAAGGCGATTTTGGACAAGGCCTATCTTCAGGAAGGGTGATCCATGAGCCAAGTGACCGTGACGATCGCAGGCCACACCTATCGCATGGCCTGCAACGATGGCGAAGAAGCGCATCTCCAGGGCCTGGCCAAGACCGTCGATGAAACGATCGAACGCTTAAAAGGCACATTCGGGGAGATCGGCGATCAGCGGATCACGGTTATGGCGGCGATCACAGTCGCCGACGATCTCGCCGAGGCCCGCAAAACAATCGCGCGTCTGGAAGCCGAGCTTTCCGATCTCAAGGCAGATGCCTCGTTTGTCTTAAGCTCGCGCGAGGCCTGGGCGGATCAGATTGCCGATTCGCTCGTTGAGGTGGCGTCGCGCATCGAGCGCGTGGCGAAGGATTTGAACCCAGCGTCCTGACCAAGCCGGTTAATATCGCCGTGCTTGATCAGGTTTTTCTGTCCGTCGCTGGTACTTTCGCTCATTGCGCCTTACATTAAACCGGCGGAGCTGCGGGGTGCGTGTTGGATTTGCATTCCCGGGGCCTTAATGATCTCAAGGGAGCTGTCCCTGTTTTCGCCCCTGGGCTTAAGCACACGGCGCCCACCTACGTTGTAGGTTTCCCGGGATCATTGTCCCACGGCCACTGTGGCCCCGCACTTAACCTTTTAGGAATGTGGCCAAGTGGCGGCCGTTGGAGGCGCTGGCCTAGCCAGCCAATTCCAGCCCGCGCGTTGCTAAAGCCACCGTGCGAGGGATAGGTGTTTTCCCCTGCTCATAATAGGCGACAGTCCGCCGGCTTAAGCCCAACGCGATGGCGGCCGTATCGAGCGTAAAGGCAGGTCCTGTCCTAAGTTAGGCTTCGCTGTCCGAATTTGTGGAGCACGGTGTCCTAACTTAAATTAAGGTGCGACGCAGTTGAATGCGATGTGATTGTAAAGAACGTCGGTCCCGCTAATCTGTGCAACCCGTCCACATGGCAATATGAATCAGCTATTTTAAAAGCATCGGCTTGGTTCGTGCCATTCGAATCAAAATAACGCCACGCTCATTAGCGGACTCAATTTCTGGCTGCACACAGCCTTGCAGGCCGAGCGTCGCGCCGCAGCCAAGGGCCATCACACGCAAAAACTTCATTTTAGAGTCCCAATTGTTTAAAGCTGATCGCCTCAGTCGTCTTCTGGCTCATCAGCATCAGCCAAAATTTCTTTATCAATTTCCAGTTTCTGAATTAGGCGTTCGATTTCCTTCACGCCGATACTGCCACTCACGACTAAGCGGAACCAATTCTGCAATCGGTTCATGCTTGAGCGTTCAGCTCAATCCATTTCAGAGCCAATTCGTTTTGGTGCTCCGCTGCCCAATTAAGCGCCTCGGCAATCAAGATAGCTCGGGCTGTCCCTGCGAATATGCTTAAATTCGAAACCCGCACTTGCACCTGGAAATCGTCACCAACTATGTGAAAATGCGGCGGATGGTGATCGTCTGCATATAGGCGGATACTCACTGACCGAAACGTTTCACGGGAGGCATAATTTTTATGACTGCTTATAGTGCAATAGTTGCACTTTTAAAAGCTGAAAATAAAGCACTATTAGTGCCTGCAAGGATTTAAAAAAGTGGCGGCTTCAGACCTAAAAGCAGCGCTGCGGGCGCAGGCCCTCGCGAGGCGGGGCCTCGTGACCAAAGCCGAGGCTGACGCCTTCGCCAAGCGGCTGGCCGAGATTGGCCTCGGCCTTGCCGCGGAATATCAGGCCTCCGTCGTTTCGGGTTTCTGGCCGATCAAAAACGAGCCTTCGACACTTCTACTCTTGGAAGCGCTGTCCAAAAAAGGACTGACCTCCGCTCTGCCGGTGATGGGCGGGCGCGATCAGCCGCTCAGCTTCCGGGCGTGGCGCGCAGGCGAAAAGCTTGTCGAAGCCGGCATGAAGATCATGGAACCGCCGCCCGAAGCGCCCGAGGTCGTGCCGGATTTGCTTTTCGTGCCGCTCGCGGCCTTCGATAAAAAAGGCGGACGATTGGGCTATGGCGCGGGCTTTTACGACAGGACCCTCGCCAAACTCCGGGCGGTCAAGCAGGTGACGGCCATCGGCATCGCCTTTGACGTTCAGGAATTGACAGAGCTGCCGCAAGAGCCGCACGACGAACCCCTCGATTTTGTGCTAACCGAGCGGCGTCTCCTCCGGTGCAAATAGAGCCGGATGATGCTTAAGGATAAAAATGCGTCTTTTGTTCATTGGTGACGTGGTCGGCAAGTCGGGCCGTGCCGCGATTCTCGACGAGATCCCAGCTTTGCGGGCAGCCTGGGATCTTGATTGCATCGTGGTCAATGGCGAAAACGCGGCTGGCGGCTTCGGCATCACGGAGACGATCTGCGGCGATTTTCTAGCGGCTGGCGTCGATTGCGTGACGCCTGGCAATCACGCCTTCGACCAGCGCGAGGCTTTGGTCTTCATCAACCGCCAGCCGCGCTTGCTCCGGCCAGCCAACTATCCGGCTGGTACGCCCGGCTGCGGAGCCAACCTCATCGAAACGGCCAAAGGCCACCGCGTGCTGGTCGTCAATGTGCTGGGGCGGCTCTTTATGGATGCGCTCGACGACCCGTTTCCAGCGATAGAGCGGGAATTATCCGCCTGTCAGCTGGGGGCAGCGTGCGACGCAACGATCGTTGATTTCCATGCCGAGGCGACAAGCGAAAAAATGGCTTTCGCCCATTTCATCGACGGGCGCGCGTCGCTCGTCTGCGGGACGCATACGCATGTGCCGACCGCCGACCACCAGATTTTGCCTCAGGGCACCGCTTACATGACCGATGCGGGGATGACTGGCGACTATGATTCCGTGATCGGCATGGAGAAGGAAGAGCCGGTGCGGCGCTTCTCGACACGCTTGCCTGGCCCAAGGGTCGAACCCGCTGCTGGAAAAGCCACACTTTGCGGCGTCGCGGTCGAGACCGACGCCAAGGGCCTGGCAATCCGGATCGCTCCGGTGCGGATCGGTGGAAGGCTGTCACAGACGCGCCCGGATTTTTGGTGAGAGATCACGATGATTTGGATCACCCACCCGCATTTTCCCTGCCCAATTCACAAAGAGCTGAAATAGGTCATAAAGCAGCCCGGCGAGAGGCGCGAGATATGCCTCCGGCGGCTCCAGCCCTGCTTTTCTCCTTGAAACAAGCGGATTATAAGTGCGAGCAACGGCTCGTGAATGTGTAACTGAGGACGGAATGTCAGGTCATAGCCAGTTTAAAAATATCATGCATAAGAAGGGCAAGCAGGATGCGATCCGCTCCAAGCTCTTCTCCAAGCTCGCGCGCGAAATCACGGTCGCCGCGAAGCTCGGCCTTCCCGACCCAAACATGAATGCAAGGCTTCGCGCCGCCTGTATCGCCGCCCGTGTCGAAAATATGCCGAAAGACAATATCGAGCGCGCGATCAAGAAGGCGGCGTCTGTCGATGGCGAAAATTACGACGAGGTCCGCTACGAGGGTTATGCGCCGGGAGGCATCGCGGTCATCATCGAAGCGCTGACAGACAATCGCAACCGGACGGCAGGCGAAGTCCGGTCCGCATTCACCAAGGCAGGCGGCGCCCTGGCGGAAACCGGCGCGGTATCCTTCATGTTCGATCACGTCGGCATGATCGAGTTCGACGCCAAGGTCGCGAGCGAAGACGCGATGCTCGAAGCCGCGATCGAAGCCGGTGCGAACGATGTCGTCACGACGGAAGACGGCCATGAAATCATCACCGCGCTCGAATCTCTGCGAGAGGTGGCACAGGTGCTCGAAACCAAATTCGGCGAGCCCCGCAAAGTGACGCTGTTATGGAAGCCGCAAAACAATGTCGCCGTCGATGACGAAGCGGGCGAAAAGATCTTGAAACTCGTTGGCGTGCTCGAAGACAATGACGACGTGCAAAATGTCTATGCCAATTTCGAGATTTCCGACGCGCTTATGGCAAAGTTGAGCGGGTAAGCACAAACACTATCCTGCCTTATTATTTCGTCATCTTTGGATCGTCATTGCGAGCCAACGGGTCCAGCTTCGCTGGCCCGATGACAGGCTCCGCGAAGCAATCCA
>Ga0116227_10017176_pt1 | contig 10167 bp, 13 predicted proteins | sample S1TSphgellanicum_FD_89693 | JGI IMG/M metagenome (GOLD analysis project Ga0116227, IMG submission 89693) | Host-associated microbial communities from peat moss isolated from Minnesota, USA - S1T2_Fb - Sphagnum magellanicum MG | ecosystem: Host-associated > Plants > Peat moss > Unclassified...
CGACGAGATCGGCGAGCTCGACGCCGCGCTGCAGCCCAAGCTGCTGCGGGTGCTCGACGGGAAGGGATTCCGGCGGGTGGGCGGAACGCACGAGGTGACGGTCAACGTCCGCCTGATCGCGGCGACGAGCAAGGATCTGGTGAACGAGGTGACGGCCGGGACGTTCCGCGAGGACCTGTACTACCGGCTGAGCGTGATGCCGGTCTATCTGCCGCCGCTCCGGGCCCGCTCGCGCGAGGACCTGCTCGAGCTGTTCGCGCACGTGCTCGACGAGCTGCGGGCCGTGCTGCCGGAGACGCCGTCGGCGTTCGACGATGCGGTCCTCGACCGGATGCTCCGCTACACGTGGCCGGGGAACATCCGCGAGCTGCGCAATGTCCTCGAGCGGGCGACGATCATGGCGCGGGGCGTCTCGCGCCTCGGTGTGGAGCACCTGCCGTCGGACGTCCGCGACGCGGCCGGCCCGGCGCTCGCCCACCACGTGCCGAAGTCGCTCGACGAGGTGGAACGGACGCACATCGAGCGGACGCTGCGCGTCCATTCGGGGAACCGGACCCACGCTGCGCGGGAGCTCGGGATCTCGCGGGCGACGCTGATCAAGAAGATCCGGACCTACGGCCTGTGAGCGGGCGCCCGTGACCGAACTCCACGAGCGCGACTCGATGATCTGTCGCCGCTGCGCGAAGGAGGAGCGCGCCTCGGAGGGGTATCCGTGCGCGAACTGCGGCACGTTCCTCTGCCTGATCTGCAGCTTCCGCGGGTTCGTCTACTGTCAGCGGTGCGAGGCCGAGCGGCAGCCGCCGCCGGTCGCCGCGCCGTGATCGCGCCCTGATCGCGCGCGTCCGCTCGGCGATCGCGCCGCTGCTGGCCGAGCCGCGGATCGCGAGCGAGCGGGTCTCCGAGCGTCCGTACGGTCACCCCGTCGAGGTGCTCGAGTCGCGGGGGGCGTGGCGGCGGGTGCGCGGGGCGGACGGGTATGAGGGGTGGACGCACGAGGGGTATCTGTCGCTGGGTGACGGGTCTTTCGATGCCGGGCCGGCTGCGTCGGACGCGGGGTGGCGCATCTCCCATGGGTGTACCGTGCTGCTGGCGGGGAGCCGGAGCCTGGCGCTGCCGCTGGGGGCGCTCGTGCCGCCGGCGGGGGTCGTGCTCGCGGGGCGCGCATCGGCGGTGCGTGCGGCGGAGCCCGAGGGGGTCGCTGCGACGGCGCTGAATGCGTTCGCGGGCACGCCGTACATGTGGGGCGGGGTCACACCGTGGGGGGCGGACTGCTCGGGGTTCGTGCAGACGGTCTTTGCGCTCCACGGCATCGCGTTGCTGCGCGATGCCAGCCAGCAGGCGACGCTTGGCGAGACGGCTGACGGGGGGCGCCCGGGCGATCTGCTCTTCTTCTCCGAGCGTGAGGATGGGCGGATCACGCACGTCGCGATTGCGCTCGGGGGCGAGGGGTTTGCGCACGTGGCGCTTGGACGGGGCGGGTTCGCCGTCGAGCGGCGGGACGCGGACGATCCGTATGTCGTGGCGCTCGTGGCGCGGTACCGGTTCTCGCGGCGGGTGCTGTAGCGGCGCGCTGCGCGCTGCGCGTGACGCGTTGCGCGGGCGCTGGCGTGGCGCTCGGGCGGTCGTCCGGGGCGCGGGCGGTGGCGTGAGGCGGGCGTATCACCGGGCGGCTGCCAGGGCGGTCGGGGCCGGCCGTGGGCCGGGCGCAAGGGTCACCCCTCCGCAGGACCTATCGGTTTGACGCGGGTGAGGCGCGACCTTCGCCGAAGGGGAATCCTGGGCGCCGGGCCGTGGGTCCCCCCTCGGCAGGACCTTTGGTTTTGGCGCTCGATAAAGTGTCCCTTTATCGAGCGCGAGGTACCCGGTGAGACTTACGAGAAGAGCGCCGGCATCTGTCCGACGACGGGGCCCGGCGCGACGCCGCGGACCTGGACCGCGACTTCCGTCGTATCGAGGCCGTCGAGGACAACGGCCATCGTGTAGCGCCCGGGCACGTCGATCGGCAGGTCGAGCGTGGCGATCACCGGCATGTCGATCTCGACGACGCCGGGGGGCGGCTCGGTCACGGTGAGCGATCCGGTCGAGGACCAGAGTTCGGTCCCCTGGGGATTCTGCCAGCGGAGGGTGACGGCGTGCGAGCCGCCATCGCCCCGGCCGCCCTTGAGCCGCACGACGAACGTCGCCCGCGGGTGGATCGTCGGCAGCGTCGCCACCTGCACGGCATCGAAGACGCCGAGGATGTTGAGCTTCCCTTCCTGCGAGAGGTTGGCGGCGTCGGCGAACAGCGCAAACGACACGTGCATGGGCGCAATGTAGTGGCGCGCCACCCGTGGGTCAGGCGCGGTCCGCTACCTTTCGCCCGTGCAGACACTCGCGCTCTTCGACATCGATGGCACGCTCCTCTCGGCCGCGGGCTCCGGTCGGCGCGCGATCCACGCCGCCCTCCTCGAGTACTTCGGCGGCGTCGGGCCCGGCGACTACTGGTTCGACGGCAAGACCGACCCGCAGATCGTGCATGACCTGATGCGATCCGATGGCCACGACGAATCCGTGATCGCCGACCGGCTGCCGCAGGTCATGGCGCGCTACGTCGAGCGCCTCACCGTCGAACTCGCCGATCCGCAGTATCAGCCGACGCTCTACGCCGGCGTGGGGCCGCTCCTCGACGCGCTCGATCGTCGCGATGATGTCGTCCTCGGGCTCCTGACCGGCAACATCAAGCCGGGCGCGATGGCGAAACTGCGCGCCGTCGGCCTCGACCCCGACCGCTTCGTCGTCGGGGCGTTTGGCTCGGATCACGCCGTCCGCGGCGAGCTGCCGGCGATCGCCGTCGAGCGCGCGCGCCAACTCGGGATCGATGTCGTCGGCCCGGCGATCGTCGTGATCGGCGACACCCCGGCCGATGTCGCCTGCGGCCGCGGCGTCGGCGCGCGCGCGATCGCCGTCGCCACCGGCCGCTACTCCGTCGACGAACTGGCCGCCTGCGAGCCGGCGGCTGTCTTCGCCGACCTCTCCGACACGGCGGCCGTCGTCGCCTGCATCGCCGGTGCGTGAAGTCGAACTCAAGGCCGTCGTGGCCGACGTGGTCGCGGCGCGTGCGCGGGTCGAGGCGGCGGGCGGCGTGCTCCGCTTCGCGGGCGCGATGGAGGACCGTCGCTACGACACGCCGCCGCGACGACTCGCCGCCGAGGACGAGGTCCTCCGCGTGCGCGTGTACCGTGCACCGACGCCCGGTGCGCCGACGGAGACGACGCTCGACTGGAAGGGGCCGACGACCACGGAACGCGGGTACAAGGTCCGCGAGGAGCTGTCGACGTCGGTCGGCGATCCCGAGCTGCTCGTGGCGATCCTCGATCGGCTCGGCTACGTCGTCACCCGCCGGATCGATCGCGTGATCGCGCAATACGCGCTGGCCGGCGCGATCCTCCGCTTCGAGCAGTACCCGCGGATGGACGTGCTGCTCGAGGTCGAGGGCGAACCCGACGCGATCGACCGCGCGATCGCCGCCGCCGGGCTCGCGCGCGCGGACTTCTCGGCCGACGGCCTCCCCGACTTCGTCGCGCGCTACGAGGCGCGCACCGGCGAGCGCGCGGCACTCGCCTGGCGCGATCTCGATGGCTGACGCGCCGATCGCGGTGCCGGTCTCGGCGCCGGTCTCGATCTGGGGGATGCTCCGCGGCGTCGAGATCGCCGGCCACGGACGCGTCGTGCTCGCCGATGACGGCGTGGCGATCCGGATCGCGGATGATGCCGGCGACCGGGCGCCGGTCGCGCTCCCGTGGTCGGCGCTCGACGGCGCGGTCGGTGACGAGCACCACGCGACGCTGTTCCCGTCGCACGGCGATGTCGTCGAACTCGTCCCCGTCGACGGCGAGGCCGGCGCCCTCGCCGAGTTCGCGCGGCGACTCGTCGGCGTCGTCTGCATCGTCCCGGAGCTGACCGTCGCGCTCCGCGGACTCGGCGCGGCCCGCGCGCGACCGGGACCCGATCACGACCGCTTCTTCGCGCCGCTGCTCGCGAGCCGCACCGCGGCGGCGCGGGCGACCGAGCCACTCGCCCGGCTGGCGGCGGTCGACGCGGCGGCGCTCGATGCCGGGATCACGCGGACGATGCGCACGCTCGCGGCCGAGCGGTTCCCCAAGCGGCCGCCGGAGCGGCGCGCGCTGGAAGCGGAGCTGCTCGATCTCGCCGAGCCCGTCGCGGCCCGGATCGCGGTGCTCGCCGCCGCCGAGCGCGCGGTGCGCGATGCCCGCCCCGACGAACTCTTCGTCCGCTGGCGCGCGTGGGCCGCCGCCTATCGTGCGGTCTTCGTGGCGGCCGACGTCTGCTGGCTCGCGGCCGCGCCGGTGCTCGCCGCCGTCGACGGCCGCGCCCGCCGCTAGGCGGCCGCTGGCTCCAGCGGGGCGTTCAGCGGCTGGGTCGCGGGGTTGCGACGCGCGTACATCCAGAGCGCGCCGCCGGCCATGAAGGCGAGGGCGATGCACTGGGCGACCGTGAGCGGGCCGAAGACGCGGTCGTCCTTGGCGCGGAAGAACTCGATGATGAACCGCTCCGCGCCGGCGAGCACGCAGTACACGCCGAACAGCCAGCCCTCGGCGTGCTTGTGGTTGCGGAGCCGCCAGAGGATCAGGAACATGATGAACCCGAGCGTCACCTCGAAGAGCTGCGTCGGATAGACGGAGAGCACGCTGTCGGGGGGGGTGCCGGCGGGGAGATGGACGTGGAACTCCTGGACCATGTTGGCCGCGGTCGACGGTGGCGCGCCATCCGGGAACGAGACCGCCCAGCGTGAGTCCCACGGGCGCCCATAGTCGTCGCCGACCGCCCAGCACCCGCTGCGGCCGATCGAGTAGGCGGCGGCCAGTCCCGGCGAGGCGGCGTCGCTGATCATCGTGAATCGCCAGTGCTTGATGCGCATCAGGATCAGGTTGGCCAGCATCCCGCCCATCAGGCCGCCCCAGAAGACGAAGCCGGCGCGGTGGAAGAGTTCCGACGGATCGCCGCGGAGGATCGCGTAGTACAGCTTCGCGCCGAGCAGGCCGCCGACGACCGCGGCGAAGAGGCAGTCCGACGTCATCTCCGGGTCGCGACCGCGCTCGGCGAGCACCCGCGCCGACACGACCTGCGCGATCGCGAACGCCAGCAGCACCGCCAGCCCGAAGCCGGTGATCTGGAGCGGACCAATGTGCAGCTCGAACGGGTGGTGAATGATCGGCATCGGGAGTCGGCAGAAGGGGCGAGGACGACGGACGGGACCGCGACGGACGGGACCGCGACGGACGGGTCAGGCGGCGGTGAGACCGGGCATCGGGGCGGTGGCGTGCGCGGTGAGACCGGCGGTGGCAATCTCGCCGTGGGCGAGACGGAAGAAGCCGGCGCGGGCGATCATCGCGGCGTTGTCGGTCGCGAGTCGCGGCGAGGGGGCATGGACGACCGGGCCGAGCGGCGCGACGCGCTGGCGCATCGCCTCGGCCAGCGCGCGGTTGCAGGCGACCCCGCCGCCGAGCACGACGCGAGGTCGGTCGTAGGCGCGGACGGCGCGGGCCGTCTTCTCGACGAGCGTGTCGATCAACGCATCCTGGAACCCGCGCGCGATGTCGGCGGCGACCGGCGGCGGCTCGGAGCCCAGCGCGAGCCGGACGGCGGTCTTGAGTCCGCTGAACGAGACATCGTAGTAGTCGCCATCGCCGGGGGCCTGGTCGCGGCGCAGCATCGGGCGCGTGAACCGTGCCCGCGACGGGTCACCGCCCGCGGCGAGGCGCTCGACGTGTCGCCCCCCAGGATAGGGGAGCCCAAGCAGCTTGCCGACCTTGTCGAACGCCTCGCCGGCCGCGTCGTCCCGCGTGCTGCCGAGCAGGCGATACGTCCCCCAGGCCGCGACGTCGATCAGCAGCGTGTGGCCGCCGGAGACGAGCAGCGCGGTGAACGGCGGGACGGCGTCGGGCTCCTCGAGCGAGACGGCGAAGAGGTGCCCTTCCATGTGATGCACCGGCACGACCGGCCGACCGAGCGCCGCGCCGAAGGCGCTCGCCCAGCCGACGCCGACGAGGAGCGCGCCGACCAGGCCGGGTTCGGCCGTCACGGCGATCGCGTCCAGTTCCTCGCGCGCGACGCCCGCCTCGGCCAGCGCCCGCTCGACGACGGGGACGATCGCCGTCAGGTGCGCGCGCGCGGCGATCTCGGGAACGACGCCACCGAAGACGGCATGCGCGTCCTGCGACAGGATCACGAGCGAGCGCACCGTCGCCCCCGTGCCGTCGGCGGCATCGGCGGTGAGGACGGCCGCCGACGTCTCGTCGCACGAGGTCTCGATCCCGAGGATCGTCGTCACGCGGCGCCGCGGCCGTTCAGGTGCGTGAACAGCCAGATGGCGAGGGCGAGGAAGATGGCGACCGCCTTGTAGCCGAGGCGTTCGGTGAACGCGGCGATCACGCGGCGACGGATGGACTGGGCGCGGGCCGGGTTCACGGGTTCCTAGCTCGCCGTCTCGTGGAGGAGCTGCGAGATCAGGGCGCGGTTGCCGGGCGAGTCCCAGTCGGACGCGCCGATCACCTTCTTCCGGATCACGCCGTCGCGGCCGATGATGAACGTCTCCGGCACGCCGGTCGTCTGGTAGGTCTGTTCGATCCCGCCGCTCGGATCGTACAGGATGTCGAACGTCAGCGCGTGGGCCGCGACGAAGTCCCGGATCGCCGTCTGCTTGTCGGCGTCGTCGACACTGACCGCGACGACGCGGAGGCCCTGCGGCCCGTAATCGTGGTAGAGCCGCTCGATCGACGGCATCTCGACGATGCAGGGCTGGCAGTACGTCGCCCAGACGTTGAGCAGGACGACCGAGCCGCGGTAGTCCTCGATGCGGCGCGGTTTCGGCGTGGCGTCGAGTGTGGCGGCATGGAACTCGGGCGCGCGCGTCCCGATCCCGACGAGATAGAGCTCGTCGCCGATCGTGCGGTTGGCGATCAGGAGGACCGCGCCGAGCGTCGCCGCCACGAGAGCGACGATCGTCCACTGGGCGCGGGCGGTCAGCCGGCCGCTCATCCGCTCACGCCGCGACGAGGGTCTGGGCGCGCAGCAGGCCGATCTCGGCGCGCGGATCGGCCGCCGAAAAGATCGCGTTGCCGGCGACGAACGCGTCGGCCCCCGCGTCGCGGCAGCGGCGGATCGTCTCGCGGTTGATCCCGCCGTCGACCTCGAGGACGGCCTGGCTCCCCGCCTCGTCGAGCAGCGCCCGCATCCGGCGGATCTTGTCGACCGACGACTCGATGAACGGCTGTCCGCCGAACCCGGGGTCGACGGACATGATCAGCACGACGTCGACGAACGTCGCGACCTCGCTGATCGCCTCGATCGGCGTGCCGGGATTGATGACGACGCCGGCCCACATGTTGAGCTTCTTGATCCGCTCGAGGTCACGGTGCAGGTGCGGGCAGGTCTCGCTGTGGATCGTGATGCCGGAGGCGCCGGCCCTGGCGAAGTCGGTGAAGTACTTCCCCGGATCGAGGACCATCAGGTGGCAGTCGAGGGGTTTGTCGGTCGCCGTCCGGACGGTCTCGATCACCTTGGCGCCGAACGTCAGGTTGGGGACGAAGTGGCCGTCCATGACGTCGACGTGCATCCAGTCGGCGCCGCCGGAGACGAGCATCTCGACGTCGGCGCGCAGCCTGCCGAAGTCGGCGCTCAGGATCGACGGGGCGATGCGGACGGGATGCTCGCTCACGGGACGCGTCCGGCGACGGTGAGGGCGACGGCGCCGCCGGCATCGAGGCCGGCGCCGGCGGCCGGGGACTGCTGGACGACGGTGCCGTCGGGATCGGCGGCGGCCGAGTCGATCGTGATCCGCGAGGTGTGGAGGCCGAGCTGCTCGAGGGTCGAGCGCGCCGCGGCGAGCGGCTGCCCGATGAGGTCGGGCACGGTCACCGTCGAGGGGCCGGCGCTGACGGTGAGGATGACGGTCGACGGCAGGATCGCATCGGCGCCGGCGGCGGGGCTCGACGCGAGGACCTCGCCGCGGGGGAGTGGGCTCTCGCGCTCGACCACGGGACCCATCTCGAGACCGACCTTCTCGAGGGCGAGCTGCGCCTGGTCCGACGTCAGGCCGACGACGTTCGGCACCGCTGACTTTCGCTGTCCGGCGCTGACGTCGAGGATGACTTTCGTGCTGTGGGTCGCCGGCGCGCCGGGGGCCGGGTTCTGCGACAGCACGGTGTTGCGCGGCGAGCCGACGTTGAACCGGGCCTCCCCCTGCTCGGCGGTAAAGCCGGCCGCGCCGAGTCGCTGGCGCGCGTCGTCGAACGTCAGGCCGAGCACGTTGGGTACCTTGACCTCGTCCAGCGAGATACCGGCGGGGAAGATGAAGACCTCGACGATCGCGTAGGCAAGGCCGAACCCGCCGGCCGCGGCGGCGAGGAACGCGAGGAGGCTGGCTGCTGCCGCGCCGCGACGGGCGGCACCCCGGATATGGCCCGGCCTCACGCCGAGGGGCTCACGCCAAGGGGCTCACGCCGAGAGGCTCACGCTGGGCTCACGGCGAGGCGATGCGCCGCAGTCGCGCGGCGAACGCCCCATCGACGCCGTGCCGCTGTGGCAGCACGCGCAGTCGGCCGGCGTCAAGCACGGTCGCCGGCACCGCGCCGGCCGGCGGCGGCTCGAGGCGCCAGTCGGCGTGCTCGGAGAGGAAGCTCTCGACCTGCGCGTCGTTTTCCTCGGGCTCGAGGGAGCAGGTGCTGTAGATCAGGAGGCCGCCGGGCCGCACGGTCTGCGCGGCGGCGCGGAGGATCGATCGCTGCACGCCGGCCATGGCCGCGACATCCGTCGGCTTGAGGCGCCAGCGCGCATCGGGGTGACGGCGGAACGTCCCGGTGCCGGTGCACGGCACGTCGAGCAGGACGGCATCGAGACCGCGGACGGCCGGGTCGCGGGCGTCGGCGACGATCGGCCAGATGCCGCGGGCCTCGACGCGGCGCGCGTTGCCGAGGAGGCGGTCGAGGCGCGCGGTCGACCGGTCGGCGGCGACGACGAGGCGGGCGGTGCGCGAGAGCTCGAGCGTCTTGCCGCCCGGCGCCGAGCAGAGGTCGCCGACGACGGCATCGGGCGGGAGGTCGGCGTACTGCACGACGAGGGTCGCGGCCGGGTCCTGGACGAAGAAGAGACCCTGGCGGAACGCGCCGAGGTCGGCGAGGGAGACGGCGGTGGCGAGCTGAATGCTGTCGCGGGCGAGCGGCGCGTCCTCGACCCGGATCCCCGCCGCCTCGAGCATCGCCTCGAGCTGCTCGCGGACGATCCCGTAGGGCCGGATGATCACCGGTGCCTCGCGGTTGTTGGCGACGAGGAGCTGCGTCGTCTCTTCGGCGCCCCAGCGCGCGACCCAGCGGGCGATCATCCACCGCGGGTGTGACGAGATGAGGGCGAGCGCGTCGAGCGGATCGGTCGGCCGGTCGAGGCGTGGCTCGGCGCTGCCCGACTCGTCGCGTTCGCGGTCGAGGCGGCGGAGGACGGCGTTCACGAGTTTGCTCGCGCCGAGTCCGTGCCGGCGTTTCGTCAGTTCGACGGTCTGCGCGATCGCGGCGTAGGCCGGGACGCTGCGCATTGAGAGGAGCTGATAGGCGCCGAGTCGCAGCAGGTCGGTGACATCGGGGTCGAGGCGGGCGAGTCCGCCGCGGACGCGGAGCGAGAGGAACGCGTCGAGCTGCGCGCGGCGGCGGAGCATGCCGTAGACGAGCTCCTGGGTCCAGCGACGATCGCGGGCGTCGAGGAGCCGGGCGCGGCGCTCGAAGGCCGGGTCGAGCAGGTCGCCGGCGCGCATGTCGGCGCAGACATCGGCCGCCGCGACGCGCGACTCGGTGACCCCGCCGACGACGGCCGCGTGGCTGGCGGCGCGGCCGGCGGAGCCGGCGATGGCGGCGCCGGCCGTGGCAGCGGTCGTCGCGGCGCTCGCGGGCGGGTCGCTCAGCTCCACGTCGGGCCCGCGAGTGATGCGCCGACCAGTCCGGCGGTCGGGGACGACGGCACGGCGACCTCGCGGCGCGGCATGCGTCCGGCGAGGTAGGCGAGGCGGCCGGCCTCGACGGCGGCGCGCATCGCGGCGGCCATCCGCACGGGGTCCTGGGCGGCGGCGATCCCGGTGTTCATCAGGACGCCGTCGACGCCCTGCTCCATGGTGATGCAGGC
>Ga0116227_10017177_pt1 | contig 10167 bp, 6 predicted proteins | sample S1TSphgellanicum_FD_89693 | JGI IMG/M metagenome (GOLD analysis project Ga0116227, IMG submission 89693) | Host-associated microbial communities from peat moss isolated from Minnesota, USA - S1T2_Fb - Sphagnum magellanicum MG | ecosystem: Host-associated > Plants > Peat moss > Unclassified...
GAAGGTCTTCTTGAAGGTCTCGAAGTCGCCGAAGTCCGCCTTGATCTGGGTGGAGATGTTGCCGGTGGGCTCGCCACCGCCGGCGGGCTTCATGATCTGCCAGAACATGGTGTGGTTGACATGGCCGCCGCCGTTGTTCTGAACAACCTTGCGGACGTCTTCGGGTATGGCGGCGAGATCCTTGAGGAGCTCTTCGGGGGTCTTCGAGCCAAGTTCGGCGTGCTTTTCGACGGCGCCGTTGAGGTTGGTGACGTAGGTCTGGTGATGCTTGTCGTGGTGCAGCTTCATCGTTGCTTCGTCGATGTGGGGCTCGAGGGCGGCGTAGTCGTAGGGAAGAGGGGGAAGTTCGTAGGCCAAGGTGGATCTCCTGTCGGGTGTTGTCGTTCTGTGGCGCGGGTAGGGCGCGGTTTGTGTCTTTGTAGGATGCGCGGCTGGACTGCTGCCGTGCATGGAGCCTGGCTGTCAGTAGCTTCGATGCCGTCCGGCGTTCCGGCGATGCAGGGGAAACGTCCGAGAGGGCGCAATCGCGTGCGGAATGACGCGGGCGAAGCCGCATGTTCCTCAGCTTAGGCATGATAGCGCAGGTGCGTGACGCACAGGTTCCGCATCGGTCCTATAACACTTTAGATTTAATGAGCATTTGTTTGCCGAGCACACGCGGTAGAAGGATTTGAGGTTTAATGGCAGTCACGATGAGTGATTTAACCGCTTCCTATCGCTGGCTGGATGACGATGGCGCCGCATTTGGCGCTCCTGGGTTGGAACCGCGCTGGACTTCGAGCAGGAAAGACGCGGTGTCTACGGCGTATTCGGCGTCGAGCCGGGTGTGGTTCACGGTCTCGCACGGGACGTTGAATGAGATCTACTACCCGACGATTGATCGTCCGCAGACGCGGGATATGGAGCTGCTGTTCACGGACGGGGCGACCTTTTTACACGAAGAGAAGCGGGATTTTGAATACGACTTTCATTACATCCACGGCGATGCACCTGCGGTGCGCGTCGTGGCGAATGACCTGGATGGGCGATATACGGTCACGAAGGAGTTTATTTCGGATCCGCATCATCCTGTGGTGTTGATGAATGTGAAGGTTTCGGGCGAGGAGGCAGTGGTCTCTCGGCTGAAGTGCTATGCGCTGCTGGCGCCGCATTTGGATGGCGGCGGGGCGGGGAACTCGGCGCGGTCGATCGAGGTGGCGGGACAGCGGGCGATTCTGGCATGGAAGAAGGGCACGTCGCTGGCGATGGGCGTGGACTGCGGGTTTACGCGGACCTCGTGTGGCTATGTGGGATCGAGCGATGGATACCAGGATCTCTTGACCGACATGAAGATGGACTGGAAGTTCGGCCAGGCGCTGAACGGAAATATCGCGGTGATGGGGGAGATCGACGTGGCGCACCATCGCGAGTTCACGATTGCGATTGCGCTGGGCGATGGGCACCATGCGGCGTTGGCGGGGCTGATGCAGACGCTTTCGACGCCGTATGAGCTGCACCAGAAACGGTTCATCGAGCAGTGGCTGCGGGCGGATGCGCCGGAGCGGTTGGCGGGTGTCTCGACCGATGAGGGACGGCTGATGCGGATCAGCCAAAACGTCCTGTTGGCGCATGAGGACAAGACGTACTCCGGCGCGTTTATTGCGTCGGCGTCGATTCCGTGGGGCGCGTCGAAGGGTGACGACGACCTGGGCGGGTACCACCTGGTGTGGACGCGCGACATGGTACAGACGGCGACGGCGCTGTTGGCATGTGGGCGTGTGGATACGGCTCGGCGGGCGCTGGTGTATCTCGCGTGTACGCAGCGGCCGGACGGAAGCTTCGCGCAGAACTTCTGGATCGATGGAACGCCGTACTGGACGGGGATTCAGTTGGACGAGGTCGCGTTTCCGATCATCCTGGCGTGGCGGCTTTGGAAGCAGGATGGGCTGGGAAACTTCGACGTGTTCCCGTTTGTCGAGAACGCCGCGGCGTTCCTGGTGCGGTATGCGCCGGTGACGCAGCAGGAGCGGTGGGAGGAGAACGCCGGGTACTCGCCCTCGACGCTGGCGGCAGTGATCTCGGGTCTGATCTGCGCGGCGGATATTGCGCGGGCGTACCAGTCGACGGAGCTGGCGAGCTTTCTCGAGACCTATGCGGACTGGATCGAGGGGAATCTCGATGCGTGGACGACGACCAGGGATGGCGTACTGCATCCGGATGTGAAGTATCACTACATGCGGATTCGTCCGCCGGCCGAGGGTGAGCCGTTTCATAATCCGCGAGCGGCGGCGGGATCGATTCACATTGCGAACCGCGGGCCGGATGAGAAGTACGACTATGAGGCGCGCGAGGTGATTGACGGGGGATTCCTCGATCTGGTGCGGTATGGGATTCGGCGGGCGGATGACCCGTTGATCGTGGACTCGCTGAAGGTTGTGGACGCTTGCCTGAAGATAGAGACGCCGTATGGCGATGCGTGGCGGCGGTACAACCATGACGGCTATGGACAGCGGAAGGACGGCGGCCCGTATGAGGGCTGGGGGCAGGGCCGCGCGTGGCCGCTATTGGGCGGCGAGCGGGCTCATTATGAGCTTGCGGCGGGGAAGGATGTTTCGGAGTTTATCCGGTCGTTTGAGCGCTTCAGCTCGATCGGCGGGATGCTGCCGGAGCAGATCTGGGATCATGAGGATCTGCCGTCGGAGGGGCTCTACCTGGGGCGGTCGGCAGGAGCCGCGCAGCCACTGGTGTGGGCGCACTCGGAGTATTTGAAGCTGCTGCGTTCGACGGCGGATGGCCGGGTGTTCGATAGGATCTCGGTCGTAGAGGATCGGTATGCGAAGGCTGCGGAAGAGCGCAGCTTCGTGAGCCTGATCGAGGTCTACCAGACGGCGCGGCCGATCTCGTCGATGGTGGCCGGGTTGATGCTGCGCGTGATGGATCAGGCGCGTTTCCGGGTGGTGTACACGATGGACGACTGGGCGACGAGTGCTTCGGTTGAGTCGCGGTATGTCGGGTATCCGGGGTCATACGCGGATATCCAGACGACACCGGATCAACGGGGAAAGATTGTCTTTACGCTGTATTGGCCGGGCGATAATCGGTGGCTGGGGCGTAATCTTGAGGTCAATCTAGTCAAGGCCTGAGGTTGGAGGCTTGTGGCGACGGCGTGTTTGTGCGATGTTCACAGCGTCGGAACATCGTTCGCCGCGTGCGCTTGTACACTGTTAAAGCTAGAGCGCGCAGCTTAAATTGCAGTCCGGTGTTTCGCCGGATGGAAAAATCACCCGAGAAAAGGAATACGAATGAGCGAGCAGCAGCAGGATAAACAGAGTGAATTGGATCAGCTATCCATCAACGCCCTACGCTTTCTGGCGGTAGATTCGGTGGAAAAGGCGAAGAATGGCCACCCCGGCGCACCGCTGGGATGCGCGCCGATTGCCTACCTGCTGTATCACAAGTACATGAAGCATGATCCGTCGGATCCGAAGTGGATCGACCGCGATCGTTTTATTCTGTCGAACGGCCATGCTTCGACGCTGCTGTACGGCGTGCTGCATCTCTCCGGCTACGACCTGCCGATCGAGCAGCTTGAGAACTTCCGCCAGTGGGGATCGCACACGCCGGGACACCCGGAGTATGGCGAGACGCCGGGCGTCGAGGTAACGACCGGACCGCTGGGTCAGGGTTTTGGTATGGCGGTCGGCATTGCGACGGCGGAGAAGCACCTTGCTGCCGTGTACAACCGCGATACGTACAACGTTGTGGATCACCACACCTATGTTCTTTGCGGTGACGGCGACCTGATGGAAGGCATCTCGCACGAGACGGCTTCTCTCGCTGGGACGCTGGGCCTGGGCAAGCTGATCGTGTTCTACGACGACAACCTGATCTCGCTCGATGGACCGACGGAGCTCTCGTACACGGAGGATGTGACGAAGCGTTTTGAGGCGTACCACTGGCAGGTATTGAGCGTGGCCGATGGCAACGACCTGGCGGCGTTGGAAGATGCGATCAAGGCGGCGAAGGCGGAGACGACCAAGCCGACGCTGATCCGGGTGCGGACGGTGATTGGGTTCGGAAGCCCGAAGGCTGGGACGAACAAGGTTCACGGTGAGGCTCTGGGAGTGGAGGCTGTGGCCGCGACCAAACGCAACCTGGGCTGGCCGGACGACAAGTTCTTCTACGTGCCGGATGAGGCGCGCGAGAACTGGAACCAGGCCAAGCTGAAGGGCAAGGACGCGCATGCCGCGTGGCTGGCCGAGTTCGAGGAGTACAAGAAGGCGTATCCGGAGCCGGCGGCGGAGTTTGATCGCACGGTGAAGGCCGAGCTGCAGGCGGGCTGGGAGAAGAAGATTCCGGTGTTCCCGACGGACAAGCCGGTTGCAACGCGTAACGCAGGGCAGATCGTGATGCAGGCGATCGAGAAGGTTGTGCCGGAGCTATTTGGCGGCGCGGCCGACTTGACGAGCTCGACCAAGACGATCTTCAAGGACTCTCCGAGCTTCCATGTGGATCCCGTAGGCCGCAACGTGTTCTTTGGCGTGCGCGAGTTCGGCATGTGCGCGATGGTGAACGGAATGGCGGCGCACGGCGGATTAATTCCGTACGGCTCGACGTTCTTCGTGTTCTCCGACTACTGCCGCTCGGCGCTGCGTATGGCTGCGCTGATGAGCGTTCACTCGCTGTTCGTGTTCACGCATGATTCGGTTGGCCTGGGTGCGGATGGTCCGACGCACCAGCCGGTCGAGCACCTGATGAGCCTTCGCGCGATTCCGCAGCTGACGGACTTCCGTCCGGCGGATGCGAACGAGACGGCTGCCTGCTGGCAGCTTGCGCTCGAGCGCAAGAGCGCGAGCTTCATGGCGCTGTCGCGGCAGGATCTGCCGGTTCTCGACGCCGAGAAGTACAAGGTGCACGAGGGCGTGAAGCATGGTGCGTATGCGCTCGATGCTTCGGGCAAGGACATCATCCTGATCGCGACGGGTTCTGAGGTTGAGCTGATCGTGAAGGCGGCTGAGGAGCTGAAGGCGGCTGGGATCAGTGCTTCCGTGGTTTCGATGCCGAGCTTCAAGATCTTCGACGAGCAGGATGCGGCGTATAAGTCTTCGCTGTTCCCTGAGAACACGCCGAAGCTGGCGGTTGAAGCGGGTGCGACGATGGGCTGGTGGAAGTATGTTGGCCACAACGGCGGAATCATCGGCGTGGATCACTTCGGTGCATCGGCTCCGGGACCGATCGTGATGGAGAAGTTCGGGATCAGCGTCTCGAACATTGTTGAGCACGCGAAGAAGCTGGTTAAGAAGTAACGAATGAGTGGGCCGGGCATCTTGCCCGGCCCGATTTGCTTGTGGGCTATGTGTCTTTAGCCGGTGCAGTCTGCACTGGCGCGGCCATTTCTTCTGACTCCTCTACGCCCATGTCCGCATCAAACGGGCATGTCCCTTATGGCGGATGCCTGGGCTCTTTGTGCACGCAGGTGAGATTCAGATCGGGAGAACGAGATTATGACGCAGTTGGCGGGGCAGGCGGCGAAGAAGGTCTGGTTCATCACGGGATCTTCTACGGGCTTTGGACGGGAGCTTGCGCAGCAACTTCTTGCGGCTGGCGAGCAGGTGGTGGCGACGGCGCGAAGGCCGGAGCAGCTTGCGGATCTCGCTGAGGCGAACCCCGAGCATGCGCTGGTAACGGCGCTCGATGTGAATGATGCGGCATCGGTTAAGGCCGCGGTGGACGCTGCGATTGCGCGCTTCGGGCGTGTGGATGTGCTGATCAATAACGCCGGGTATGGGCTTGCGGGCGCCGTGGAAGAGGCGACCGAAGAAGAGTACATGCCGGTCTTCGAGACAAATGTCTTTGGGCTGATCCGGCTGACGCGGGCGCTGCTGCCGCAGCTTCGCAAGCAGGGGTCGGGGACGGTTGTGAATCTTTCTTCGATTGGTGGGCTGATCGGATCGCCGGGCTGGGCGTACTACAACGCGACGAAGTTTGCGGTGAATGGATTTTCAGAAGGGCTGGCTGCTGAGTTAGCGCCGCTTGGGATTCATGTGATGGTGGTTGAGCCAGGGCCGTTCCGCACGGACTTCCTGGGGCGCTCGGGAGTCGAGGCGGAGGCGCGGATCAGGGACTACGACGAGACGGCGGGCAAAACGCGCGAATACTTTCATACGCAGGCGGGTAAGCAGAAGGGTGATCCGGTGCGGGCCGCTGCGGCGATTATCGCGGCTGTTGGGGCGCCTGAGCCTCCGAAGCATTTGCTCCTGGGACAGCTTGCATTGACTCGGTTTCGCAAACGGCTGGAGGATTGGAAGACGGAGCTCGACCGGTGGGAGTCGACCACAGTTGGCGCGGATTTTCCAGATGATGGTGTTGAGGCAACGGTTGCTGCGTATCCAAACGAGGCCGCACATCGTTACCAGCACGCCGGGGCCAGCAAGTAATGGATACGGCGGCGCACGGAATGAAGACAGCAGCGGGGCGCTTCGTCGTGAGCACGGAGAGAGCCGGTTTGATATTCTCCAGAGGTTGCGCTCGATCGGCTGATATTGGGATGTTGCAGGGTATCTTTGCCGGGATCGGGTCGGATGTTGTCCGGCGGAACGAAGTGTTGCCGGGTGCTTGTTTTCGAATCAATAGCGCAGCTTCGCAGGTGTTTTGCGCGGCTGGGCTCAATCTTGGAACGCCAGCCTTCTGAACTGAAAGGGAAACTATGGAACTCGGAATTATTGGACTTGGGAAGATGGGCTTCAACATGGCGGAGCGTCTCCGTCTGGCCGGCCACAAGGTGGTTGGGTTCGACTTCAATAAGGAGACGACGGCAAAGCTTACGGCGACCGGCTCGGTGGGTGTGAACTCGCTCGAGGACCTGGTGAAGAACCTGTCGGCGCCTCGCGCGATCTGGATTATGGTGCCCGCGGGCGCGCCAGTCGACGAGACCATTGCGAAGCTTGAGCCGCTGTGTGCCAAGGGTGATACGTTCATCGACGGCGGTAACTCGAACTACAAGGACACGCAGCGCCGGCACCAGGCTGAGAAGGACAAGGGCTTCAACTTCGTCGACTGCGGTACGTCGGGCGGCATCTGGGGCCTGAAGGAAGGCTACAGCATGATGATCGGCGGCGATAAGGAGCCGGTTGAGCGATTGAAGCCGATCTTCGAGGCACTTGCTCCTTCGGCGACCGAGGGCTGGGGTCACGTTGGTCCGGCTGGCTCGGGCCACTTCGTGAAGATGGTGCACAACGGCATTGAGTACGCGCTGATGCAGGGCTACGCGGAAGGCTTCTCGATCATGAAGGCGAAGGAAGAGCTTGGCCTGGATCTGACGCAGATCTCGAAGATCTGGCAGAAGGGTTCGGTGGTGCGTTCATGGCTGCTCGACCTGACGGCGGATGCGTTGGCGAAGAACCCGACGCTGGATGGCCTGGAAGCATACGTTCCGGACTCGGGCGAGGGCCGCTGGACGGTCTTCGAGGCGATCGACTTGAATGTGTCGGCACCGGTGATCACAGAATCGCTGATCCGCCGTCTGCGTTCGCGGGAAGAGAACAACTTCACGGATCGCATGCTCTCGGTGATGCGCAATGAGTTTGGTGGACACGCAGTGAAGAAGGCTTAGTTCAGGCGATTGGAGCGGAGCGAACGCGTTCCGCTCCAATCATTTTGGTTTGAAGATTCGTTTAGAACATGCATGCTGCACGACCAGCAAGGGAGTTTGATGATGAGCCCAGTAAGCACGACGGCACCAGCGGTGGAAGCGGATAAGAAGGGGGAACGGATTCCGGACCCTTGCGTGGTTGTAATCTTTGGCGCGTCGGGTGACCTGACGAAGCGGAAGCTGCTGCCGGCGCTGTATCACCTGGAGCAGTCCGGCCTGCTGCCTGAGGACTTTACCGTAGTGGGTGTGGCGCGGCGGGATCTGTCGGGCACGTTTGGCCCGGATATGCAGGATGGAATCATCAAGGGCGGCGGCGTCGAAGAGAACGATCCGAAGCTGAAGCCGTTCATGGACAAGGTCCAGTACTTCGCGACGAACTTCGATGATGATGCCGGCTTTGAGAAGCTGAAGGCATATCTTGCGGAGTTGGATGGGAAGTTCAAGACCAAGGGCAACCGGTTGTTCTATCTCGCCGTTGCGCCGGAGTTCTTTGCGGACATCATTGAGCGTCTCGGTAAGCACGGCATGGCGACGCCGGAAGAGGGCGCGAGCAACTGGGTTCGCGTAATTATCGAGAAGCCGTTTGGAACGGATCTTGAGTCGGCGCGTAAGTTGAACGACGAGGTGAATGCCGTTCTTTCGGAGGATCAGATCTTCCGCATCGATCACTACCTGGGTAAGGAGACGGTGCAGAATATCCTCGTCTTCCGGTTTGGGAATGGGATCTTTGAGCCGCTTTGGAATCGGAACTACATCGACCATGTCGAGATTACCGCTGCCGAGAGCATTGGGATCGAAGGCCGTGGGCCGTTCTATGAGAAGGCTGGGGCGACGCGTGACGTGCTGCAGAACCACCTGATGGAGGTGCTTTCGTTCGTCGCGATGGAGCCACCGGATTCGTTCCAAGCGGATGCGGTACGGACGGAGAAGCTGAAGGTTTGGCGCTCGATCGAAGGGATTCCAACGGAGAACACGGTTCGCGGGCAGTATGGACCGGGACAGGTGGACGGCAAGGATGTGATCGGGTACCGACAGGAGGAGCGTGTCGACCCGAACTCGAGCACGGAGACGTTCGCGGCGATCAAGCTGGAGATCGAGAACTGGCGCTGGGCTGGGGTTCCGTTCTATCTGCGCGCGGGCAAGCGGCTGAACAAGCGGGTGACGGAGGTGAGCATTGTGTTCAAGCAGCCGCCGACTCATTTGTTCAAGACGACTGCGAGCGACGATAAGATCGAGCCGAACGTCATCACGATGCGGATTCAGCCGGATGAGGGCATCTCGCTGCGCTTCGGCGCGAAGGTTCCCGGGCCGACCACCAACGTCGAGCAGGTGAACATGCACTTCAGCTATGCCGAGGCGTTTGGCAAGTCTTCGGCGAATGGGTATGAGCGGCTGCTGCTTGACGCGATGCTGGGCGATGCGACGCTGTTTGCGCACCGCGATGGTGTTGAGGCGACGTGGGCTCTGTTTACGCCGATTCTTGAGGCGTGGGCGAAGCAGACGCCGACCGACTTCCCGAACTACAAGGCTGGTTCCTGGGGACCTGATGCGGCGGACAAGCTGCTTGAAAAAGATGGCCGTAGCTGGCAGAAACTCTAAGTAGACGGAGACACGAAGATACCTATGCCTCGCCCAGTTGATGTCTCTTACATGGTTTATCCAACGAATACAGCAGTCGCGGCTGCGGCGGCCGAGCTCTTTAGCTCGACCGCCGCGGCTGCAGTAGCGTCGCGCGGCGTCGCGCGGATCGCGATCTCGGGTGGAAGCACACCGAAGGCAATGTTTGCGCTGCTGGCAGATCCGGCGAAGCCGTATCTTGCGGCGACGCCGTGGGCAAAGATTGAGCTGTTCTGGGTTGATGAGCGCTGCGTGCCACCGACCGATGCGGACTCGAACTACCGCATGACGAATGAGGCGATGCTCTCGCACGTGCCGCTGCCGGCGGCGCAGATTCATCGCATGGAAGGTGAACTCGAGCCGAAGGTTGCGGCGGCGCGGTATGAGTCGATTATTCGCAATACCTTTAAGCTCGAAGGGGCGGAGACGCCGACGTTTGATCTGATCCTGCTGGGCATGGGAGATGACGGGCATACGGCTTCGCTATTTCCGCACACCGAGGGGTTGAATGAGATGGCACTGATTGTCGCTGCGAATCACGTTCCGCAAAAGGATACGTGGCGGATTACGCTGACGTGGCCGGTGATCAATCAAGGCCGCGAGGTTGCGTTTCTGATCGAGGGCGCGGGGAAGGCTGCGGTGTTGAAGGATGTTCTGCTGGGTTCGTATGATCCGGAGACGAAGCCTTCGCAGTTGATTCGTCCATCGAGTGGACGGCTGACCTTCTTGCTCGACAAGGCTTCGGCGGCACAGCTTCCGGAACCGCCTGCCGCGGACGGTGCTGCGTTTTCGACCGGCACATTGGAGCTTCGATAGATGATTCTTGCTGGTGATGTAGGCGGTACAAAGGTTCACCTGGCGCTGTATAACTTCGAGAACGGACGGTTGAAGGCGATCCGTGATCAGAAGTATCCTGCGCC
>Ga0116227_10017178_pt1 | contig 10166 bp, 9 predicted proteins | sample S1TSphgellanicum_FD_89693 | JGI IMG/M metagenome (GOLD analysis project Ga0116227, IMG submission 89693) | Host-associated microbial communities from peat moss isolated from Minnesota, USA - S1T2_Fb - Sphagnum magellanicum MG | ecosystem: Host-associated > Plants > Peat moss > Unclassified...
CCCGGACGCTCACCGATGTGCGGCAACAGCATCTGCCAGGACCGGCGCTTTCTCGCCCGGCTCATGCCTACGCTCGAGCGCTATTTCCACTACCGCAATCTCGACGTGAGCACGCTCAAGGAGCTCGCGCAGCGCTGGGCTCCGCACATCGCGCAGGCCTATCAGAAGAATTCGAGCCACCTCGCGCTCGACGACGTGCGCGAATCGATCCGCGAACTCGAGTACTACCGCGAGCGGCTACTGCTGCCCGTCGCCCGCTAGGAACATCCAGGTCTCGACGACCGTATCGGGGTTCAGCGACAGGCTGTCGATGCCTTCCCCGACGAGCCAACGCGCGAGTTCCGGATGATCGGAGGGCCCCTGGCCGCAGATGCCGATGTATTTGCCGTGCTTCTTGCACGCCGCGATCGCCATGGCCATGAGCGCCTTGACGGCGTCGTCACGCTCGTCGAACAGCCTCGCAACGACGCCCGAGTCGCGGTCGAGACCCAAGGCGAGCTGGGTCATGTCGTTCGACCCGATCGACATGCCGTCGAAATACTCGAGGTAGCGCTCGGCCAGAACAGCGTTCGTCGGCAGCTCGCACATCATGATGTGCTTCAAGCCGTTCGCGCCGCGCTTGAGCCCATTCTCGGCGAGCAGCCCCGTGACCGTCTTCGCCTCGTGCAGCGTGCGCACGAACGGCACCATGATCTGCACGTTCTCGAGCCCCATCTCCTCGCGCACCCGCTTGAGGGCTCGGCATTCGAGTTCGAAGCAGGGACGGAACGCCGCATCGATGTAGCGCGACGCCCCGCGGAATCCCAGCATCGGATTTTCCTCGTGCGGTTCGTAGGCCTTGCCGCCGATCAGGTTCGCATATTCGTTCGACTTGAAATCGGAGAGGCGCACGATGACGGGCTCAGGGGCGAAGGCGCAGGCGATCTGCGCGATGCCCTCCACGAGCTTGTCCACGTAAAAGCCGACCGGATCGCCATAGCCTGAGATCTGGCGCGTGATCGCGTCTTTGATCTCGGCGCTCTGCGAGTCGTATTCGAGCAGCGCACGCGGGTGCACGCCGATCATGCGGTTGATGATGAACTCCAGGCGGGCGAGGCCCACACCCTTGTTCGGGATGCCGGCGAAATCGAAAGCGCGGTCCGGATTGCCGACGTTCATCATGATCTTCACGGGGATCGGCGGCAGCGCGTCCATCTCGATCCTGCGCTCGTCGAAATCGAGCATGCCCTCGTAGACGTTGCCGGTGTCGCCCTCGGCACAGGACACGGTCACGGCCTGGTCTTCCCGGATCGAGCTGGTCGCGTTAACGCAGCCGACCACCGCCGGGATGCCGAGCTCGCGCGCAATGATCGCCGCATGGCAGGTTCTGCCGCCGCGGTTGGTGACGATCGCGGCGGCGCGCTTCATGACCGGTTCCCAATCCGGGTCGGTCATGTCGGCGACCAACACGTCGCCGGCGCGCACGCGCGCCATCTCCTTGACGTCGCGGATCACTCGAGCATGGCCCGCGCCGATGCGCTGGCCGATGCTGCGCCCGGTGGCGAGCACGCGCGAACGGCTCTTGAGCGTGAAGCGATGGATCACGCGTCCTGCACGGCTCTGCACCGTTTCGGGCCGTGCCTGCAAAATATATATTTTTCCGGTCGCGCCATCCTTGCCCCACTCGATGTCCATCGGTGCGCCATAGTGCTCCTCGATGATCAATGCCTGCCGGGCGAGTGCGAGGACGTCGTCCTCCTCGAGCGCAAAGCGCCGCCGCTCGTGCCCCGGGACCTCGACGGTGCGCACCCGTTGCCCAGAGTCCGTCCCGGCGTAGATCATCTTGATCGCCTTCGCGCCGAGATTGCGGCGCACGACGGCGCTGCGGCCGGCGCGCAGCGCCGGCTTGTAGACGTAGAATTCATCGGGATTCACGGCGCCCTGCACGACCGTCTCACCGAGTCCATAAGCCGCCGTGATGAATACGACATCGCGGAAGCCCGAATCGGTGTCGAGCGTGAACATGACGCCCGAGCTGCCGAGATCACTGCGGACCATGTGCTGAACGCCGACCGAGAGGGCGACGGCGCTGTGATCGAAGCGGTTGTGGACCCGGTAAGCGATGGCCCGGTCATTGAAAAGCGAGGCGTAGACCTCATGCACACATTGCAGCAGATGCTCTTCACCGCGCACGTTCAGGAAGGTCTCCTGCTGTCCGGCGAACGACGCCTCGGGTAGATCCTCTGCGGTGGCCGAGGAGCGCACGGCCACGGCGAACTCCGGGCCCCGGCCCATGTTGCGCCAGGACTCGAGGATCTCCTGCTGGAGCCTCGGTGGAAACGGCGTGGACAGCATCCAGCCGCGGATCTCGGCGCCGGACGCGCTGAGCGCTTCGATGTCGTCGACGTCGAGCGCAGCGAGTTTGCGGCGAATCCGTTCGTCGAGTCCGTGCTGGGCGAGAAAGTCGCGGTAGGCATGCGCCGTGGTCGCAAAACCGCCCGGCACCGACACACCGAGCGCCGTCAGTCGGGAAATCATTTCGCCAATTGAGGCGTTCTTGCCGCCGACCAGCTCCACGTCCTTGTTCCTGAGCCGCTCGAGCGGAATGACATAAGGCTTCATTGCGCAGCTTGTCCCCGGTGGAGTTAAGTGAAACACTGCCACGCGTGCCGCGAGCAGCCCAAACGATGGAGCAACCTCAGAGGTTCGAGTGTGATCAAGCGAACTGTTTTTTTCGTGTCCGACCAGACCGGAGTGACGGCAGAAACGATGGGACACAGCCTCATGACGCAGTTCGACGGCATAGAATTCCGCCAAGTCACTGTGCCATTTATCTCCACCGTTGACAAGGCGACCGAGGCGGTGCGAAAAATAGACCTCGTGGGCGCGCAGGAAGGCGTTCCGCCGATCGTCTTCAGCACGCTGGTCCAGGAGGACGTGCGCAACGTCGTACGCGGCAGCAAGGGTTTTTTCCTCGATTTTTTCGATCCGTTTCTGGGGCCCCTCGAACACGAGCTGAAGACGCAGTCGAACCACGCCGCCGGACGCGCGCACCGCATGGCCGACACGCACGCGTATGCGCTGCGCATCGACGCAACGAATTTCGCGCTGGCGAACGACGATGGATCGGTGGTGCGTGATTACGAGCGTGCGGACGTGATCCTCGTCGGCGTATCCCGCTCCGGCAAGACGCCCACCTGTCTCTACCTAGCGATGCAGTACGGCATCTTCGCGGCCAACTACCCGCTCACCGAGGATGATCTGGAATCGCGCAGGTTGCCGCGCGCGCTCGAGCCGCACCAGCGCAAGCTGTTCGGCCTCACGATCAAGCCCGAACGACTCCAACAAATCCGCAACGAGCGCCGCCCGGACAGCCGCTACGCGTCGCCGAACCAGGTCGCCTTCGAGGTGCGCGCCGCCGAGTCGCTGTTCGAGCGCCACGGGATCCCGGTCATCGATTCGACCGAGTGCTCGATCGAGGAGATGTCCAGCCGCATCCTCGATCGCACCGGAGTCGAGCGGCGTTTGCGTCCGTAATCGTCCCAAGGTGCATGGCAAGGGTGCATGGTATAGTCGTGAATATGTTAGCGGATCAGTGGTGTGCAACTTCGTGGCGGGCCCGGGCGGGCAGCTTCGTCAGCCTGATGACGCTGTACGAAAGCAATTTCGTGCGCCTGGGCTGGTTGGTCGGCGATCTGAAGGATATCGCGCACAGCGCCGTCTCGCACGTTGCCGCGGATTGTGATCTGTATCTCACTCCGATCGAATTGAGCCGGTACACGAGCGTGTTCCGCCTGACCTATGAATTCGAGCTCGAAGGGGAGCGGGTGCGCGACCCGGACCTCGAGGTCTGCGTCTATCACGACGCCCGTCTGGCGGAAGTGCGCAGCTTTCGCGGTTTTCAGCGCCATCCGCACCTGGCGAGGATGCGCTCGGGGCTCAAGCGTGAACTGGATCAGCGCTGGACCCGCAACATGATGTTAAACAAATGGCTGGAATATTGCGCCGAGCGGGGCCATCGCTTTTAGGCTCGATGATCATCCTTCTCGAGGCGGGACGGTTGCCGCGCGCCCCTGACCAATCCGAGGCGGGACTTTGATCGACAAGCTCAGTTTTTTGAAAAGCGTCACCGACGGCGGCGCCGCGACTGCGGAAGAGGAGCGGCTCATGCAGCTGTTCCAAAACCGTGCCGGTCTGAAAAAGGCCTACATCGACCTGCAGGACGAGTCTCATCTGCTGCGCGACCGCCTGAAACAGCAGGAGGGCGCGACCATCCGCGTCCAGGAGCAGCTCGATGCGCTTGGGCTTCTGCTCGGCGATCCCGAGACGGGCTTCAACGCACTCGTGTTCTTCCAGCTGCGCTCGCTCTGGAAGGTCTGTCATCAGCAGCTGGCACAGTTCGCCGCCGAACTCACGCGGACCCAGGAAGCGAGAGAGACCACGCGTCACCGAGAGGACTGCGAAATGCTGCGCCGGGCGCGCGTGAGCGACGCCGGGGCGCGGCTCACGGTGGCGAAGACCGCGTTCGAGGATCGTCAGACGCAGCTCGACGCCACGCTGGCCGAACTCGCAAGGCGCCGCGCGTTTTGGCACTACTTCCGGCGCCGCGGTCTACGCAAGGCGGTCGATGCGCAGCGTCACGCGGCGGCGGCGGCCGAGTTGGAGGTGCTGCGCCTCGAAGGCGAACGCCGGGATATCGCCGCGGCGGACGCCCCCGCGTTCCCCGGCATCTCGCTCGCGGCCCGCCGCAACATCAATCTCGTGGTCATCGGCTATGCCGAGCTGCTTTGCGAGCAGGTCGATGGTTTCGGCCTCACCGCGAAGGCCAAGGAGGCGGTCGCGAGGCGGGTGCAGGAGATGAGCTTCGGTTCCCGCATGGAGTGCGAAGGCTTCATGCAACGCGTACAGTCGGCCATCGCGGCGGTGAAGGGTCAGAAGCACGTCAACGGCGCGGTCAAGCTCAAGCTCGAACGCCTGCGCGGCGCCTGTGATTACCGGAATGCGGCGGACACGGTGCCCACGGCCGATTCCCTCGCAATGCCGGCCGCCACGGCCACCACGTCGCGTGTGCGACTGGCGGCCGTCGGAGGAGCCCCTGTCGCACCCGCCGCTGCCGCGGGCCCGGGATGGAACGTGCTGGCCGAGGACTACTGGGACGTTTACACGCTCATGCTGCGCTAACCGCCGCGACCTTTAGTGCGCGTCGAGGCGCCGCGCCTGGGTCGGCGCGGGTCCATGATGCTGCTGCGTATATACCGCGTAGTCGGCTGCGATCTGGGACGCCTCATCGAGGAGAATTCCGGCGGCCGGATCGTCCTTGATTTCCTCGAGGGAGGCGACGGGTTTTTCGCCATGGGCGACGCGCAGCACGTTTTCACGCGCCAGGCGCTGATCGTCCTGCTGCTTGCGTTCCGCCTCCCGCACTTTGATCGACAGCGACAGCGTCTTCTGGCCGCGGATCGCATCGAGTGCGGCGATGTCCTCATGCAGGTATTTGAAGTCGGGGCTGTTGTCGGTGCGCTCCTCGTGCAGCTTCTCGAGCACGGCGGTCGCGGGTTTGAGGTCGCCCTCGACCTTGAATTCCGCCGGCTCGATGTGGTCCCAGGGCAGCGCCCGGTCGCGCGTGCTCTCGCCGACTTCGTTCGCATCGATCAGCGACGGCATCGAGATGTCGGGCGTGACGCCCCGGTCCTGCGTGCTCTCGCCGGTGATGCGGTAGTACTTGCCGATCGTCACGTTCAGCTGGCCGAGATCCGGTTTTCGGCCGAAAATCGTGTAATTTAGCGGGTGGGCGTTCTGCACGGTGCCTTTCCCGTAGGTCTGCTGGCCGACGATGAGGCCGCGGCCATAATCTTGGATCGCGCCCGCGAAGATCTCCGAGGCCGACGCGCTGAAGCGATCGACGAGCACGATCAGCGGACCGCTGTAGAAGATCGCCGGATCCGGATCCTCGTCGACCTCGATGTGTCCGGTCGTGTCGCGCAGCTGGACGACCGGGCCCCGGTCGATGAACAGGCCCGTGAGCGACTCGGCCTCGGGCAGATAGCCGCCGCCGTTGGCGCGCAGGTCCATGATGAGGACCTCGGCCCCGTCCTTGCGCAGCTCATCGATGAGCCGCTGCACGTCGCGCGTGGTACTGCGGAAGTCCTTCGCCCCGGCGCGGCTCGCGTCGTAATCCTGATAGAAACTCGGCACCGTGATCACGCCCACTTTGATGTCGCGGCCGTTGCGCTGAACGACGCGCATCGCCTTGTGCGAGGCCTGTGCCTCGAGCGACACCCGGTTGCGCGTGAATTCGACGATTTTTTGCGCCGATCCGGGCGCGGCCCCCGCGGGCAGCAGCTGCAGCCGGACGATCGTGCCGCCCGGCCCGCGGATTTTCTGGACCACGTCGTCCAGACGCCAGCCGATCACGTCGACGAGCTCGCCGGCCTTGCCCTCGCCGACCGCCGTGATGCGGTCGTTTGCGGCGAGTTTGCCGCTCGTCGCGGCGGGACCGCCCGCGATCACGTCGATCACGGTGACGTAGTCGTCGTTGAGCTGCAGGGACGCGCCGATCCCCTCGTAGCTCAGGCTCATCTGGATGTTGTACTCCTCGGAATTGCGCGGCGAGAAGTAATTCGAGTGCGGATCGAGCGACAGCACGTAGGCATTCATGAACGCCTCGAAGACGTCCTCGGGCTTGCTCTGATCCATGCGCTTGGCCACGTGTTCATAGCGCTTCTTCAGTGTGTCGACGACCTCGGGCCACTGCTTGCCGGCGATCACGAGCGACAGCGCGTCGTTCTTCACGCGTTTGCGCCAAAGCTCGTTCATCTCCGCCGCATTCGCGGGCCAGGGTTCCTTCTCGCGGTCGAAGTTGAACGACTCGTCGACGTCGAAATCGGGCTTCTTCGCGAGCAGCTCGACCGCGTAGGCCATGCGCTCGCGGTTGCGCTGCTGGTAGCGGCGGAAGATCACGAACGCGGGATCCATGTCGCCCGCCTTGATCGCGTCGTCGAGCTGATAGCGGTACTTTTCGAATTCGGCGATGTCGCTCGCGTAGAAGTAGCTGCGGCCGCCGTCGATCGCATCGAGGTAGCGGTCGAGGATCAGGCTCGACAGATGATCGTCGAGCGGCGCGCGCCGATAGTGTTCGCGCGCGACGATGTCGGCGACGCGGCGGGCGACGTAGTCCTCCTGTTCCGTTGGAGCCAGCGACGCGGTTGCCGGCCTGTCGGCCGGCGGGGTGGTCATGGCGGCGCCGAGCAGCGCGGCGAGACCCACTGCGCCTGCGCAGGCGGCGATGCCGGTCAGCCAGCGCGAGCGTGAGGCCGTAGGCCTTTTAGTCATCACCTTTGGCGATCTCCTGTAAACTTTGCTCCCCGGTCGTTCAAGACTAGCCTTGTTGACCTGAGCTGGGGGCTTACCACGTCACAAGTGTATATGAGCTGCGGTCCATGCGTCCGTTCACGGTTTTGATAGGCATCCTGATGGGGTCGGCCGCGTCGATCACGTTCGGCCTCGCAACCGTTCTGATCGTTTTCTGCATACTGATCGGAAAACACCCGGAATTGTCGAGCGAGCTGACGCGGCTCGTCATCAGTCTGGGGGTGTTCACGCTTCTGACAGCCGCGAGCGCCGGTAGTTTCCTCGGCCAGGTCAGAAATCGGCGCTGGCGCCCCTGGGCACATGCGGGGACCATCCTGTGTGTCGCCGGCGTCATTCTCTACTACTGGCCGCGCAAATGAAATCGACCCTGAGCGCCGTGCGGTGGAGATCGACCCGGAGCGCCTTGCGGTGGAGATCGACCCGGAGCGCCGTGCGGTTGAAATCGACCCAAAGTGCCGTGCGGTTCCTCAGGCTCGGCCTCGCGGCGCTTTGCCTGGTGGTGTGTTCATCCTGCGCGCCGGCGCGCCGGGCGCCGCCGCCGTCCGCCGAGGTACAGGAGGAAGGCTTTCGCGATGCGGTCCGCGTGCTGGCGTCGGACGAGTTCGAGGGGCGCCGTCCCGGTACCAGCGCGCAGGACAAGACGGTCGAGTTCATCGTGGCGCGGTTTCGAAAGCTCGGCCTGAAGCCCGCGGTCGGCGACAGCTATCTGCAGCCGGTTCCCATGGTGGAACTCGTGCCCGGCGCCGACGCGCTGCTGCGCATGAGTGCGGGCAGCTCATCGCGCAGCCTCGCGTACGCCGCGGAGATGGTCATCTGGAGTCCGCGCGTGCTGCCGGAGGTGAGCCTCGCCCGCAGCGGTGTGCTGTTCTTAGGTTACGGCATCGCGGCGCCCGAATATGGTTGGAACGACTATGCGGACGTCGACGTGCGCGGCAGAACCGTGATCGTGCTCAGCAACGATCCGGGCCACGTGGAATCCGCTGCGCGGCTGTTCAAGGGCCGCGCCGAGACCTTCTACGGCACCAGCGAGTACAAGTTCGCGGAGGCCGCCCGCCGCGGTGCCGCTGCCGTGCTCATCGTGCACGACCCGGACGGCTCCGGGTTCGAGTGGAGCGCCGTGGTGAACCAACGCACGGGCCCGCAGCTGCTGTTGGCGAACGCCGACGACGGTGCGAGCCAGCCGGCGATCGAGGGCTGGTTGAGCGGCGCCGCGGCGCGGGCCCTGTTCGCGCAGAGCGGCGCGGACTTCGCCGGGCTCGCGGCGGCGGCCGCGGAGCCGGGGTTCAAGGCCGTCGATCTGCACCTGACAGCCGATGCGCAGCTGCATCAGTCGATCCGGCGGTTCAATTCCGCGAACGTCATCGGGCTGCTGCCGGGCTCGCGGCGGCGCACCGAGTACCTCGTCTACAGCGCGCACTGGGACAGTCTGGGGCGCATCGATACAGCGTTGGGGCCGAAGATCTTCCACGGCGCGGTCGACGATGCCTCGGGTGTCGCCGGGCTGCTCGAGCTGGCCCAGTCGTTCCGACGTACGCGGCCGGAGCCTGAGCGCTCGATCCTGTTCATGGCCTTCACGGGCGCTGCCGCCGAGCCGCTCGGGTCCGAGTATTACGTCGCCAACCCCCTGTTCCCATTGAGTAACACCGTGGCGGATTTGAACCTCGATGCTCTGCACATCGGGGGGCCGACGCGCGACGTCAGCGTCATCGGTTTCGGTCAGTCCGAACTCGAGGGGACTTTGCGCGACCTCGCGGCGCTGCAGGGTCGGGAGTTGCACGTCGAGCCGAATCCTGAGCTCGGCCTGTATTACCGCTCCGACGACTTCAGCTTCGCCAAAGCCGGGGTGCCCGCGCTCTACGCGGTTGGCGGCGTCGACGACGCGGCGCGCGGCCCGCGCTTTGGCGGCGCCCAGCTCGAGGATTTCTGGCGCCATCGTTATGCGGATCCGAGCGATGCCTATTCGCCGGACTGGGACGTGCGCGGCACCTTGGAAGATTTGACGCTCTACTACCGGCTCGGCCTGCGCCTGGCTCAATCGCACAGATTCCCGAACTGGTATTCGGCCAGCGAGTTTCGCGCCGCACGCGAGCGCAGCCGCGAAGGGTCGACCGACTGAGGCGGTGGTTTGACGGCGCGGGTCGCTCGACCGGCTCTAAGGACGCCTGGCGATGCGCTGCCAGGCGTCCCTGCGGTCGAAGCTGCCGCTGTTGTAGGGATCGAAGCCCCTGTCGAGGCTGCGCAGCTTGATCTCGTCCACGAGCGCGAGCTCGTCGGCTGCGCGTGCAAGCCGGGCTTCCCGCCCCTGACGGCGCTGCTCGGCCGCGCGCAGCTCCGTGACGCCGAAGCTGAACGTCCCGTCGGCAGCGGCGGGATCCGCCGCGTCGACCGTTGATTTCTCGTCCTTCATCATGTGGTTTGTCGTCCCCGCACCTCGAAAGCCCTGCCTTGGACTGCATGTTCCCAAATTGCGACGAAGGACGCTTTGGCGACTCGAACAAGTGTGACGCGCGTCACCTCGCAGGCGACATAAGCCGCGCCGCCTTTGACAGAGCGTCAGCGGCACACTCGATCGGCTCTCGCCGGGCGGCGATTACGGCAGGTCGCTCGCAAACGGCACGGCGCGATTGTGTCCGCGCGACTGGGCGGCCAAGAGCGCCCGGTCGGCGGCCTTGATGAGTGCCGCCGGATCCGCGAACGCTGCATGGGGCGCATGCGTCGCGCAGCCGATCGAGAGGGTGACGCGTACCTGTGCAGCGCCGATCTGGTGGCTCGTCGCGTGCATGGCCGCGACCATGCGCTCGCAGATGCGGCGCGCC
>Ga0116227_10017179_pt1 | contig 10166 bp, 1 predicted proteins | sample S1TSphgellanicum_FD_89693 | JGI IMG/M metagenome (GOLD analysis project Ga0116227, IMG submission 89693) | Host-associated microbial communities from peat moss isolated from Minnesota, USA - S1T2_Fb - Sphagnum magellanicum MG | ecosystem: Host-associated > Plants > Peat moss > Unclassified...
ATCCAGGGTCAGGGTGTGGGCGGTCGTCCAGGTCTGGGGCGTGCTGACGGTGATGTCGCCGGACAGGGTCTTGATCGTCCAGGAGGTGGCGTCGCTTAAGGCGGCGTCGAGGGTGAAGGCGCCGCTGGCGGCGATCTCGTTCGTCGTGATGGCCCCGTTGGAGAGGAGCGTGCCGGCCAGGGTCGGGCCAAAAACGGAGTTGAAGTTGGTGGTCAGGGCTGTCGTGGGATTCAGCGCGCTGAGGCTGGTCTTGGCCGTATTGAGGGTGAAGGCGCCCGAGGTCAGATCAAGGGCCATGCTCGGGGTTTCGGCATAGCCCGCGCCCGACACGGTGGAGCCGCCGCTGAGGGTGAGCGTTCCGCCCACGGGGGTTGAAGCGCCCACCGTGTTGGCCGGCAGCGCCGTGTAATAATAGCCGTTGGCCCCCACCGAGGTCGTGCCCGGCGTCAGGGCCGCGCCTGCCGCGTACAGCGCCACCTGGCCGCCGCTCGCCGCCGCGCCACCCGCGCTATAGGCGAAACCGCTGACCGCCTGGACGCCGTTCGGGAAGAAGTTGGTCAGATAGGGATAGAGGCCAGCGGTGAGGGTGAAGAAGCCGCCAAGGCCGCTGACGCCCAGACCACTCGCCGACGCGCCGTCCTGGAACGCGGTCGTGGTGAGACCGGTGACGGGCTGGCCGTTGGAGTCCGCTCCAATACCACCGCCAGCGCCCGTGGTTTGCGTATCGTAGAACCCGTTGCTTACGGTGCCTCCGGAATCATTGAATCCGACCAGGCCGCCGACGACGGAACCGCCACCCGCGCTAACCGCGCCGGTGGCGTAGGCGTCGGAGATCGCGTTGGATTTGTTGTCCCCAACGAGGCCGCCGACATCGGCATGCGCGCCCCCGGTCGTCGCTCCAGTGGCATAGGCGGTGCTGATCGCGCCGTTTTTGCTGTAGCCGACCAGCCCGCCGACAAAGGCGTAATCACCGCCCTTGACCGCGCCCGTGGCGTAGCTGGTTTGCACGGCCCCATAGTTCAAGCCGACCAGACCACCCGCGTCGGTCGACGCCCCAGTCCCGCCAGACCCTACGGTCACGGCGCCCGTGGCGGAGCTGGTTTCCACCAGGTCATAGTTGAAACCTACCAGGCCGCCGACCTGGGCATAGGCGCCGCCCGTGACGGCGCCCGAGGCCGTGCTGGCCTCCAGCGTTCCGCCATTATGCCCCACCAATCCGCCCACGGAGGCGTGCACGCCGCCGCTCACCGTTCCGGTGGCAGAGGCGTACGCCACCGTGGCGCCGTTCTCCGTCTTTCCCGCCAGGTCCCCGACCGAGGCATAGACGCCTCCCGTGACCGCGCCGCCCACAAGGCCCACATCGCGGATCACGCCCGAGCTGTCGCCGAACAGACCCACGGTGCTGTCTTGGGTGTCGCTGATCGTCAGGCCGGTGATCGTGTGGCCCAGGCCTTCGAACACGCCGCTGAAGACGTTGACTCCCTTCCCCGCCAGGGCGGAGGTGAAGGTGCTCGTGGGCGCTGTGAGGTCGGTAGCCAGAGCGTAATATCCCGCGTCCCCCGCATTATCGATGCCGGCGATATCGTCGGTTCCGTTGTCGGGGCCCGTGTCCGTACCGTCGGCGAGGGCGTAGAGCAGGGTGTAGGCGTGGCCATTGATGGCGAGCTTGCCGCCGGCGTTGGTGGCGCCATAGTCGATGGAGGCGCCCTGGCCGAAGGTCAGATCGCCGCCCCCGCCATAGGCCAGGTTGACCGCGCCAGAGCCGCTGATGGTAATGGGGGAATTGATCGCCAAGGCCCCGCTGGCCAGCAGGGCGACGCCGGGCCCGCTCGCGACTGTGATCGGCGCGCTGACGGTGATCTGGGCGGCCGGCGCCGTGGTCTGGATGGAGAGGCCGGTCGTGACCGCCTGATCGACGGTGAAGCTGGCGCCGCTGGTCACCAGTCCGAGGCCCGTGGCGGCGTTGATCGTGCTCGTCGCGGCGCTGATCCCGCCATCGGCGGCGATAGCGAGGGCTTGCGCGGCGGTCAGGCGCGCCGACGCGGAAGCGCCGAAGCTGGAGAGACTGGTCGCGTCCGTGGGCACGGTGACCGTCTGGCTATATAGGCTGGGACCGGACGTGACGCCCGTATTGCTCACGCTCACGCTCGTGGCGGTCAGGCTCGCGCTATGGGCCGCCGGGGCATAGCCCAGGACGGTCTCGCCCGGGCTCAAGGTCCCCGGCTGAAGGGCGATATAATAATAGCCATTGGCGCCCGTGGTCGCCGAACCCACCTGTGCGTCATTGGCGATCAGGGAGACCGTTGTTCCGCCCAGGGGCGTGACGCCTTCATCGCTATAGGCCGTGCCGGTGATCGCCTGGACGCCGGTGGGGAAGAAATTGAGGAGATACGGATAGACGCCGTTATTTCCCGCGCCGAAGGCCGACCCGAGGCTGCTGAAGTTGGTCTGGAGGTCCGAGGTGGCCAGGCCTGACGCGCTCGGGCCAGAGATTGGGTCGTCGTTGAAGCCGTCCATGGCCTGACCCGTGGTCAGGGTGTCGAAATAGCTGTTTGTTTCTGTCGCGGTGTCTGTCTTGAGCCCAACGAGACCGCCGACGTCATTCGCGTTTTCAGGGTTGGGAGCCGTGACCCGACCCGTGGCCAGGGCGTTGGTGATCGCGCCCGCGCCCTCATTAAGGCCCACCAGGCCGCCAATCTCATAGCCGCCGGAACCGCCGGTGACGCTGCCCGTGGCGATGACATTGGTAATTGCGCCAGAATTTTGGCCCACGAGGCCGCCCAGCTCAAAGCCGCCGCCAACATCCACGCCGCCGCTTACCGCGCCGCCGGCCTGAGAGAGGGTGATCACGCCGCTCGGCCCATTGATGCCCACCAGGCCGCCGATGATCGCCCCGCCCGACACCGCGCCGCTGGCGGACGACCCGGTGATCGTCCCGTAATTTTTAGCCGCAAGGCCGCCCATGACCTGAGGTTCAACAGTCGCGCTGTTAACAGGGCCCTGGAGATAGTCTGGGCTGATCACCGCCCCGGTGACAGTGGCGTTGGTGATGGAGCCGTTGTTCAGCCCCACCAGGCCGCCGCTGTAACTGATGGCGGATACGGCCACGCTCGAGGCGACATTGATGATCGCGCCATCGTTGGTCCCGACCAGGGCCGCCGTATAGTAAGCGTCGTTGGAGACTGACCCGCCGCTCAAGGTCAGGTCGCGGACCACGCCGCCGGCGCCCAGCACGCCGATCAGGGCGATGTCTGGGTTGTATTGGCCGGCGATCGTCAGGCCGGTGATGCTGTTGCCCAGGCCCTCCAGGCTTCCCGAAAGGGTTGTGATCGGCGCGCCGCCGTAGCTCGCCCCGGTCTGCGTCACGGATGTCGCCAGGGCGAAGTGGCCGCTCGGCGTCGCGTTCGCGTCGCTCACCAGGCCGGAGAGGCTATATTCCAGCGTGTAAGCCGCGCTGTTGATGGTGAGGGACTGGCCGGTCGGGGCGCCGGCGAACGTCAGGCTGTCGCCAGGCCCAAAACTCAGGCCCCCGCCGGTGTTGGCGCTGGTGTTGAAGACGAGATTGACCGCGCTGGCGCCATTGATGGTGATGGGGGCGTCGATGGTCAGGCCCTGGGAGGCGATCAGGCTGAGCGGCGCGCCATTATTGACGGTGATCGCCTGATCGACGGTGAAGCCGGCTGTGTTCGTGGCCGTGATCGATAGGGCGCCCCCCGCCACGGCCGTGGCGAGCGAGCCATAGAGCGAGCTGCCGAAGGTGGTGGAAAGATCCGCCTGAAGGGCGCTGTAGGTCGCTTCGCCTGTCGATGCATTGAGCCCCCCGGCGGTGATCGTCGGCAGGGCGAGGATGCTGTTTGTCACCGACAGGCTGTCGCTATAGGCCAGCGCGCTGGCTGTCGTGGCGCCGGCCAGGGTCTGCGCCTCGCCCAGGGTCACGCCGGTGGCGGGATAGGTCCCGGCCGCCACGGCTTGATAGAGGTAGCCATTGGCGCCGGCGGAAATCGCGCCCACCTGCAACCCGCCCTGATAGAGCGCCACCTCGGCGCCGTCACTCGCCTGTCCGACGAGGGCCTGGACCCCGTTCGGGAAGAAGGTCGTCAGATAGGGATAGAGCCCGCCACTGCCTCCGGCGAAGGCCCCGTTGGTGAAGGTGACGCTATTATTCTGGAGAACGGTTGTCGTCAGGCCCGTGGCGCCGGTGGCGTCCGCGCTCTGGCCAGTGGTCGGGGTGTCGAAATAGACATCAATGATCTGCGTATGGGAAACAGACTGCGCGCCGAACGCCCCGCCAAGATTGGTCGCGTTGCTGTTGACGCCACTTACATCGCCCGTGGCCAGGGCGTTGGAGACCGGGGCGTTGCTGATGCCGATGAGGCCTCCGACGAAGGTTTCCGCTTTAACGGATCCTGTGGCGATAGCGCCGTTTAAGGCCCCGCCGCCCGTGGTGGGGTTATTCGGGTTGATTTCACCAGCCAGGCCGCCGACGCCGTAGCTGCCCGTCACGGCGCCCGTCGCCATAACATTGGTGAAGCTTCCGCCCGCGTAATTCAGTCCGAGAAGACCGCCGGCATATTTGGCGCCGGAAACCGCGCCACTGGCCTGCGAATTATTGATCCGGGAAAGGTAGCTCAGTCCGACGAGCCCCCCCACCTCATTGTTGCCGCTGACCGCGCCGCTGGCCGCCGAGCCGGTGATGAGGGCGCCATTGGTGTTGATTCCCACCAGTCCACCGGCGGCGGAGATCTGGCCTCCCCCGGCGCCGGCCGTGACCGCGCCGCTGGCGTTACCGTTGGTGATCGTGCCGATATTCTGGCCGGCGAGTCCGCCGGTCCCATATCGGCCGGTCACGACGCCGCTGGCGGAGCTGTTGGTAATGCTGGCGCCGGACAAGGGGCCGCCCGTCGACGTGACGGTCCCATAGGTGTTGGTCCCGCCGAAAGGCATGCTCGCGGTGGAGTTGTCGCCAACGAGGCCGCCGGTGTAATTACCGCCCGTCACCGCCACCGCCGCGCTGGCATTGGTGATCGCGCCGGCGTTCTGGCCCACAAGGCCGCCCGTTCTGTAGTGGCCCGTAACGGTTCCGGTCGCGCTCACATTGGTGATCTGGCCAGAGTTAAGGCCGACGAGCGCGCCGGTATAGTTGGCCCCCGTTACGGCGGCGCCGGTCAGGTTGACATCCCGTACAACGCCGCCGGCGTTGAGCGTTCCGATCAAGCCTACATTATTATTGCCGGTGGCTTGGATCGTCAGGCCGCTGATCGCATTGCCCAGGCCCTCCAGCGTGCCGCCGAAGGATCCCACCGGCGCCGAGCCATAGCTGGATCCGCCGTTCTGGGCGACTGATGTTGCCAGGGCGACGGGGCTGCTCGATTGGGTGAGCATATCGTAGACAAGTTCGCCGAAGGTGTAGGCCAGGGTGTAGGCGTGCCCGTTGATCGATAGGGTCTGACCCGTGATCGGCGTCTGGTTGGCAATACCGAAGGTCATGGACGCGCCGTCGGCGAAATAGAGGTCGCCGCCTGTGCCGCCCCCGTCATTGGTGTTGAGGATGACGCCGCCGGCGCCCGTCACGCTGATCGGGGCGTTGATGAAAATGGAGTGGTAGGAATCCAGCGTCAGGGTGGCGGCTGTGGACCAGGTGAGGGCGGCGGCCACCGTGATGTCGCCCGAGGAGTCCGTGCCGACATTGCCGGCGTCCGAGGCGCCGCTGCTGGGGTTGGAGGGGTTGGTGGACTCCACCACGCTGGTGTCCGCGCCCAGCGCCGCATTGATCGTGGCGGCGGCGGTGGAGTCGATGGTCAGGCTGCCCGGGTCCAGCAGCCAAGTCCCGCCATGGGCGTTGACGATAGCCGAACCGATATCCAGGGTCTCGCCCGAGGTCTCGATGGACCCCGGGGCGCCGCCCGCGCCTTGCGCGTCCAGGGTCCCGCCGACCGTGGTGGCGCCGCCGGGATCGGTGAGGAAGATCTTCCCGCCCCTGGCCTCCACGCCCGTGGCGGCGATGGCCCCGCCCGTGTTTCCCGCGAGGGCGTAGATGTTCCCCTGCTGAGCGCGCAGCTCGATGGCGGCGGCGGCGAGGGCGCCCTCATTGGTGAGGGCATCGCCCACCTCGCCGATCTCAACCTTGATCAGGCCACCGTCGTCGGCGGTGTCGTCCATCAGGGTGATCAATGAGCCGGACGCCAGACCGATGGTCCCGTTCGCCGCCGTGATGGTCCCGGCATTGGTGACGCTCTGGGCGATCAGGGCCACATTGCCGCCGAGCGATCCGACCTTGCCGAGATTGACGATGCTGGCCGTGGAGGGGCCAGTGAAGGTCAGCGGGCCGCCGGCGAGGAAATTGTGGTTCGTTAGATTCAGGGTCGAGGCGACAAAGGTTCCGCCGGTGTTCACCACGCCGGTCTTGCCGATGATCACGCCATTGGCGTTGAGGATATAGACCGCGCCGGTGGAGCTCAGCAGGCCGTTGATCTGCGACGGCGTCAGGCCCGTGACGCGATTGAGGGTGGCGCCGGCGCCATTGTCAATTTGAACCTTGGCGCCCTGGCCTATTGAAAAGCTCGACCAGTTGATGATGGCCTTGGAGGTAGTCTGATCCACCGTCAGGGTTGATCCCTGCGTGGCGATGCTCGCCGTGCCGGAGACGACGGTCCCGCCGGTGGGTAGAGTCTGGGGCAAAATGGCGGGCGGGGCCGATGCCGCCATGAGGGGAGATGCGAAGCCGACGCCACCGAGGACCGACGTCGCCAGCAATGCGGCCCGAACGCTTCCGCGCCGGTTGCCTTGGTATTTCACGATACGCCCGACCCCTAAAGATATTTCGCCCTACGAATAGGATAGGTTTCGGGGAGTCAGCAACCCAGTTTATCAGTCAGCGCGGTGGCGAGAAGGTGGCATCAACCCTGCAAAAATTTAGACTTTTCTGTAGTTATGAGATACTTTTTCTATCATGGGCGTTCGAAATTCGTGAAACTTGTGTCAAGATAATCGATAATAAATGCTTATGCGGCAGATTTTAGTATAAATTCTACGATATAACCCCGAAGGGACGACGGGGCGCAAAAAATGTTATGAATTTTCGCGGCCCGAAATTAACATCCAGCATGGGGTCGCCCTTCGACGCGGCGAAATCATTGTCGCCTATGCGGCGAATACGTTTCGGCGGCGATACAAAAATCGCCGTGAAATTTTCATGAATTCGACAATGAGATGCGGTGTCAGCCCGCGGCCAGTCCGACCGAGGGGCTTCTGGCCAGTTCTTGGTCCAGATTCGCGCCATCCTCGTCGGCGAGGGCCGCCTCGCGCCAACGACGGATGTCGGCCGCCTGGCCTCCGGCGCGCCAGGCCCGCGCGATCTTTCGGAAGTTAGCCAGGCCCCGGGCATGGGTGTCCCCATAGCCCTTGACCAGCTCCTGACAGGCGATGATCTCCCGCGCTAAATCCGGGCTGACACGCGCGGCGGCGGCGACATCGTCAAGCCAAGCTTTGATGCAGTCCTGTTCCAGGGCGAATCTTAAGGTGAGCCGCCGAAGGGGGCGCAGGGCCGCCAGGGCGCTAAGGCTAAGAAACCAGCGCAGGGACGTCGTCCGCACGTACCGGCCCTTGGCGAACAGCGGCGCCAGGGTTCGCCGGGCCAGAGCGCTGCGGCCGAGCCACGCGCCGAGCTTCACGGGCGCCAGCTCGCAGAGCTCCTCATAGCGGGGATGCATGAATTCGGTAACGCCCAGCAGCTGGTCTGGGTTTAAGCCCACCTCGCCCTTGACGCGGTCGAACCGGCTGGCCCGGGTCTTCAGATCGGCGACACGGATAACGTCCTCATAGCTCATCCAGAGGGCGAGATGACGCGCGGCCTCCCCCACCAGGGCGCCGTCCAGGGTGGCGAAAGGTCTGAGGCGATCCAGATAGAGCTCGGCATAGGCCAGGTCCTGATAGTCCATGAGGCGGCGCGCGCCCTCGGTGATTAGGGCCTGGGCGGTGGGAGGGAAATCCTGGGCGATCATGGCGCTGAGCCGTTCGCCGGCCCGGGTCGTGGGCCGCGGTATGGATTTCGGCGCGGATAATGAGGGCCCGGGCGCGGTGAGGCTCGCGGGCGCCTGAGCCGCCGTGAAGCCCGCCGCGAACCCGGCGAGGTTAGGGGCCACGGCCTTGCCGCCGGCCCGGATCGCGGCTTCGAAAGCCTCGCGGGCGAAGGGCAGGGCGCCAGACCCCGCCAGGGCGCCGAACATCACCGAACTGATGACGCTGCCGGTCCTCGTCGCGGCGGCGTCCATGTCCAGGCCGATGAAGCGGGCCGCGCGGGACTGCGCGGCGGCGAGGATCACGCCCCCGTCCTTCGTACCGTCGCCCAGGGCCGACTTCTCGCTGATGGCGTAGATGCGGTTGGTCGATGTGATGAGGGTCGTGCGATCAGGGGTGACGAAGCCGCGCACCATGGCGCGCCCGGCCTCCATCAGCTCCGAGGCGATGACCACGTCCACATCCCCCGGCGCGGGCATGAGGCCGAGGATCGGCGGGCGGCCCTCTGGATAAAGCTCCAGATAATAGACCGTCGATCCCGTGCGCTGGGCGACGCCTGGCACCGAAGTCCCCTGAACGATCCAGCCGCCGGCTTCGCCGAGCGCGATGATCCAATCCGCCAGGACGCCGCCGCCCTGGCCGCCCAGGGCCAATATGGCCAGGGTGATGCGTTTTCGGGGGGCGGTCATCAATAGGCCCTCGCCGCCAAGGAGCGTGCGGCGCGCCCCTGCAGAAACCCGATCACCCAGCCGCGCACGGCCTGGAGCCAGCGATCGGCCCGGCTCGGGTTATGGATGATGTCGGCGCGGTAGAAGGAGGGACACAGCACCGCCGCATGGGCCGCCTCGCCGCAGAGGCCGCAGCCCACGCAGCTATTGTCCACATGGGCGACGGGATGGGTGCGCAGGGGGTCGGGGTTGGGCTTGATGGTGAGCGACGGGCAGCCAGACATCCGGATGCAGCTATGATCGCCCGTGCAGGTGTCGGGATCGACGCCGAACCGCTGCCGCACTTGACGTTTTCCGGCCTTCACCGCCGCGGTGAACAGGGGCTTCTCCCGCCGCTGTTTGTTCAGCATGCATTCCGATTGGGCCAGGATCACCTTGGGGCCCGCCGTGCGGGTGGTCAGGGCCTCGCGGAAGATGTCGCGCATCTTCGCCACGTCATAGGTTCGCGTCACGCCGCGCACCCAGTCCACCCCCACGCCGCGCACCGCGCGTTCAATGGGGTTATGCAGGCGCCGCCGACTGTTGTCGCCCCGGCTGGACGGAATGTCCTGACCGCCCGTGGCGGCGGAATAGCCGTTGTCGACGATCAGAAGGACGTTGTCGTCCTTGTTGAACACTGAATTGCCGACGCCGGAGGTCAGGCCATTATGCCAGAAGCCGCCGTCGCCCATGACCGCGATGGAGCGCTTGCCGCCCTGCGTCTTCAGGGCCGAGGCGCCGGCGCCGCCCAGGCCATAACCCATGGTGGTGTTGCCGATATTGAAGGGCGGCAGGATGGAAAAGAGATGGCAGCCGATGTCGGCGGAGACGTGATGCTGGCCCAGCTCCTTCTGGACCATTTTCATGGCCGTGAAGATCGGCCGCTCAGGGCAGCCGGTGCAGAAACCGGCCGGTCTCTGGGGCACTTCGGCGGCCAGGAGACGCAGGCTGTCGTCCGGAAGATTAGGCGTGGCCTGAGGCGGCGCGAGATCTGGCGCATGGGCCCGCAGGAACTTGACCACCCCAGCGCGAATTGCCTGGGCCGTATATTCCCCAGCGCGGGGCAGGACGTCCTTGCCCACCGCCCGGGTCTGCAGGTCGGCGCGGCGGATCAGGGTGTTGAGCTCATGCTCGATGAATTCCGGCTGGCCCTCCTCGATGATCAGGACGGCGCTTTTGCCAATACAGAAGTCACGGACCTCATCGGGGATCAGGGGATAGGTGCAGTTGAGCACATAGATCGGCAGCTTGGCCGCGCCAAAGGCGTCGGAGAGCCCTTCCAGCTCCAGGGCGCGATTGAGCGTGTTGAAGAGGCCGCCCTGGACGATGATCCCGGCGTCACCTTCCGGCGCGCCAAACCATTCGTTCAGCTTGTGATCGCGCACGAAGTCGATGCCGGCGGGCCAGCGCCGCTCGATCTTTTCCACCTCGTGCAGGAAGTTG
>Ga0116227_10017180_pt1 | contig 10166 bp, 8 predicted proteins | sample S1TSphgellanicum_FD_89693 | JGI IMG/M metagenome (GOLD analysis project Ga0116227, IMG submission 89693) | Host-associated microbial communities from peat moss isolated from Minnesota, USA - S1T2_Fb - Sphagnum magellanicum MG | ecosystem: Host-associated > Plants > Peat moss > Unclassified...
AGCTTTCCAGGCATCAGAACCACTCTCTCTGCCACCACCAGTTTCTTTTTCTCCACCAAAGGCACCACCAATTTCAGCTCCTGATGTACCTATGTTTACGTTTGCAATGCCACAGTCAGAACCCCAAGCCGACAAAAACTGTTCAGCTTCACGCAGGTTAAGCGTCATTATGGCCGATGACAGGCCCTGAGGGACGCCATTTTGTAAAGCAATTGCTTCATCTAAAGTTTTATACTTGATTAAATATAAAATCGGTGCAAAAGTCTCATGCTGTACAATCTCAAAACTGTTTTCGACTTCGGCAATACAAGGTTTTACATAGCATCCACTATTATAGTCGCCCCCGGTGAGTACACCGCCTTCAACTACAAAATTTCCGCCTTCTTTCTTACATTTTTCAATAGAATCTAAATAGCTGGCAACAGCATCGGTATCAATTAAAGGTCCAACATGATTGTGCTGGTCCAATGGGTTTCCAATTCTAAGCTGTCCGTAAGCTTTAACCAGTTTGGCTTTAAAAGCATCATAAACATTTTCTTGAATAATTAAGCGTCGGGTGGTTGTACAGCGTTGTCCGGCGGTACCAACGGCACCAAAAACAGCCCCAATTAAACTCATATCCAAATCAGCATGTTCGGAAATGATGATGGCATTGTTTCCGCCAAGCTCCAATAAGCTTTTGCCCAAACGTCCGGCAACAGTAGCCGCCACTGCTTTACCCATTCGGGTTGATCCTGTAGCTGAAACTAGAGGAACACGTACGTCATTGCTCATTAATTCGCCAATCTCTCTGTCACCGATCACTAAACTGCATACGCCTTCCGCAATATCATTTTCTCTAAAAACTTTTGAAATGATATGCTGGCAGGCGACAGCCGTTAACGGTGTTTTTTCTGAGGGCTTCCAGATACATACGTTTCCACAAACCAAGGCTAGGGCAGCATTCCAGCTCCAAACAGCCACAGGAAAATTAAAGGCAGAAATAATGCCTACAATACCCAGGGCATGCCATTGCTCGTACATTCGGTGGTTTGGCCTTTCGCTATGCATGGTTAAGCCATAAAGCTGACGGGATAAACCCACTGCAAAATCACATATATCAATCATTTCCTGTACCTCGCCAAAACCTTCCTGAAGGCTTTTGCCCATCTCATAAGAAACAAGCGTGCCCAAAGCTTCCTTGTTTTGACGGAGCGCATCACCAAACTGCCGTACAATCTCCCCTCTTTTAGGTGCAGGTACAGTGCGCCATTGTACAAAAGCTTTTTGCGCTATTGCTGTTACAGCATCATAATCAGCAGCGGTAGCTGCTTTTACCGATGCAATTTTCTTGCCATCAACCGGCGAAAAACTGTTTATTTCTTTTGAATTGCTTAAACCGCCCCACTGGCTTCCTGTACTATAAGCTGCATTGCTTTCTTGTACACCCAGCTGTTTTAAAATCGCATTGATATCTGTATTCATCTAATTATTTTTTATCCTAAAAAATGTATTAACTAATTGTAAATGTGTTTTGCTGCTTAATACAAAACAACAAAAAATTAAGCAGGATTGCCAACTATTAATTTTGGTTTAAAGCTTTAAATGGTTTAAGCCACGACATGTAAAAAATTAAAGGATTAAAAAGTGTATCTATGTTAAATCAACCCGGAATTTGAAGTTCCAAATTAATTCCACGGTTAAACTTTCTGCTTTCTTGACTTGCCTATTACTTCGGTGAAAAATAATTCCATTATCTTTGTATTTGGATAAAAAGAACCGCCAACTTCAAAAAAACTTAGCTTTATTCACACAGCTTAATTACAGTTAACTTCATTTACATTCAGTGCTTTACAAGGTTTAAGGTGGGGGATGTTAATAATTTTTTTTAGCACTTATTGCTAAATATTGTAAACTTATATGTGTTGTTCTCCTAATTGGCACGGTTCTTTAATGGTATAATGGTATGGAAGAAGAATTCTTTTTTGAATCAAACGAAGATGCACAGCGCTCAGTAGAGCGGTATGAGGAAATGATCCGAAATAAGGACCAATATTTTTTCGATGCGGGTGCTTTTGAATATATAGTAGATTTTTACATAGAAAAAAACGATCCGGTTAAGGCTTTACAGGTTGTTGATTATGCAATTAACCAGCACCCTTATGCAACTGTATTTTTAATTAAGCAGGCGCATTTATTTATATTAACCAATAGCCATGAAAAAGCGTTCAGTGCTTTGCAAAAAGCGGAGCTTTTAGAGCCTTCTGAACCGGATATTTATTTGCTTAGGGGCAATATTTTTCAGAATAAGGAGCGATATGCCGAGGCCCTTGAAAATTATGAAAAAGCTTTGGGGCTGGCTGAAAGTACAGATGAAATTTTATTGCAGATGGCCTATGTGTACCAGAGCATGTCAGATTTTGAAAGTGCCATTACCTATATAAAACTGAGCCTGGAACAAAACATGGAAAACCAGGATGGTTTGTATGAACTGGCCTTTTGTTATGATGTACTGGATAAACAGGAAGAAAGCATAAAATTTTATCAACAATATATTGATACCGATCCATATTCATATGCGGCGTGGTATAATCTGGGCAATAGCTTTCATAAATTAAATCTTTTTGAAAAAGCGATAGATGCATACGATTATGCCATTTTAATTAAAGAAGATTTTAGCTCGGCCTATTTTAATAAGGGAAATGCGCTGGTTCAGTTAGATAAGTATCATGAGGCAATAGAGGTTTACAAACAAACTTTTGAATATGAACCCCCTAATGCGGATACCTATTGTGCCATTGGGGAGTGCTATGAAAAGCTGGAGCAAATGGATGAAGCCCGTTCTTACTATAAAAAATCAGTAAAGATGGACCCCAAAATGGCCGATGCCTGGTTTGGAATTGGTGTAACCCTTAATTTTGAAGAACGTTATTTCGAATCGCTGCATTTTTACCGTAAAGCAATAGATTTAGAGGCTGAAAATCCCGATTTTTGGTTTGCTATGGCTGATGCTTTTTATAAATTAGGCCAAATTGAACAGTCTATTGATGCTTACGAGAAAGTTTTAGAATATAATCCACTTGATGTGGAGGCCTGGCTGGATTTTAGTACGGTTTTATATGAGCAGGGTAAACTTTTAGAAGCTTCAGAAACAATGGCCGAAGCCATTAAAAATAATCCTGATGCTGCGGAGCTTTATTATAGAATGGTGGCCTATCTTTTTGCTTTGGGTATGCATAGCGATGCCTTAAGTTACTTGGAAACAGCTTTAACTGCCGATCCTGAAAAGCATTATATTTTATTTGAATACTTGCCGCAATTACAGGATAACAGCGCAATTATTAATGTAATTAACCGCTACATCAGGTAAAAACAGGATTAGAAAAAATTGAGTGTTTATCTCAATTTTTTTTTCACTTTTGTAAAAATATGAATTACCCATTATTAAACGTTCCCGAACGTCCGACAAAACCACGTCAAAAAGGCTTTACGATGGTTATGGATAAGGGATTAAGCCTGCGCCAGGTAGAAGATTTTATTGAGGTTGCGGGTGTATATACAGATATTGTAAAACTGGGATGGGCAACATCGCATGTTACGCCAAACCTAAAAGAGAAACTGGCCCTTTATAAGAGTGCCGGTATACCCACCTACTTTGGCGGGACACTTTTTGAAGCCTTTATTATCCGCAATCAATTTACAGATTATCAGCGTGTTTTAGATCAGTACGGTATGGAGTTTGCAGAAGTGTCTGACGGTTCAATAGAGATTGAACATGATAAAAAATGTGGCTTCATTAGTGAATTGGCTAAACAGGTAACTGTAATTTCAGAGGTTGGGAGTAAGGATGCCGCTAAAATTTTTGCACCATATAAATGGATCAAATTAATGAAGGCTGAAATGGAAGCGGGATCATGGAAAGTAATAGCCGAAGCACGTGAAGGAGGAAATGTTGGAATCTACCGCGGATCAGGAGAAGTTAGAGAAGGCTTAGTTGATGAAATTTTAACTCAAATACCTGAAGAGGATATTATTTGGGAAGCACCACAAAAAGAACAGCAAGTGTGGTTTATTAAGCTAATTGGTTCAAATGTAAACTTGGGCAATATCGCTCCTGCCGAAGTCATTCCATTGGAAACCATTCGTTTGGGGTTAAGGGGAGATACGTTTGATCATTTTTTAAATTTAGAAAAGTAATATATTTTTACCGCTGTGGTTTCCTGATCAAGTTCTATTGGGCACGTTCAGAAACCGCAATAGATGCGCGCACATGAAAACTTTCGGATTAATCGGTTTCCCGCTTTCGCATTCTTTTTCAAAGAAATACTTTACCGAAAAATTTCAGGAAGAAGGAATACATGGGCATCAATACGAACTTTTTCCTATTGAAAATATCCATGTACTTCCTAAATTATTAGAAGATAATCCATTGCTTTGTGGTTTAAATGTAACCATTCCGTATAAGGTAAGTGTATTGCCATTTCTTGATGAGGTTGATGTGGCTGCCGAAAGAATAGGTGCAGTAAACTGTATTGATTTTGAGATCAAAAACGGCAAACGCTATTTAAAGGGTTATAATACAGATGCACTAGGCTTTGAAGAATCACTCAAGCCCTGCTTAAAGCAACATCATACAAAAGCCTTGATTTTTGGTGATGGAGGTGCGGCTAAAGCCGTAAAATATGTGCTTTCAAAATTAGGAATTGAGTATAAAAGTGTGGTGCGTAAGCCTATGCCGGGCAACATACTTTATGAAGATGTAACACGCGAAATTTTAGATACACATAAATTATTGGTCAATACAACTCCTTTGGGCATGTCGCCCAATGTACATACCTTCCCTGATATTGATTATAATTTTTTAAATGATGGCCATTTGGCTTATGATTTAGTATATAATCCTTTAGAAACTGCCTTTTTAAATCAGGTGGCAAAACAGGGTGGGCAAATAAAAAATGGTTTAGAAATGCTGCACAAACAGGCAGAAATATCTTGGGAGATTTGGAGTGGTCAATATCGGCCTTAATTTTTTGCTGAACCGTTAATGGAGCGTATTGCAGGCAAACCAAAAATATTCAATTAATTAAATCCAGCTAAAATAATATGAAATCACGGCACATAATATTTGCATCATTTATACTAGCTCTATTTTTTATAGCCTGCCAAAATAATAATTATACACCGAAGCCTAAGGGATATTTCCGTATTGCCTTTCCAGAAAAAAAATACATTTCACTTAATAACAGTGCACCTTTTACATTTGAATATCCAGTTTATGCGCGTTTGGAGGCAGATAAAGGGAGAGATGCAGAGCCATTTTGGTATAACCTGCACTTTGGGTCTTTTAATGGTTACCTGCATTTAACTTATTATGATGTAAATAAAAAAAATAAATATGATGAACTGGTTGAAGATGCCCGTTCTCTAGCATTTAAGCATACAGTTAAAGCGAGTGCTATTGATCAAAAACTGATCAATTATCCAGATAAAAAAGTATACGGTGTTTATTATGCCATTGAGGGGAATACAGCCTCTTCAGTGCAGTTTTTTCTAACTGATAGTGCAAAACATTACTTTAGGGGCGCGCTGTACTTTAATGAAAGGCCACAATATGATTCCATTGAACCCGTTGTTAAGTTCATTAAAAAAGATATCGATCATTTGATCTCCTCTTTTAAATGGAAAAATTAATAATGATTATCTCTTGTTTAAACAGTAAAATATGATTTCGATAAAAACCTTTACATTTAATGCGTACAGCGAAAATACCTATGTTTTATATGATGAGAGCCGGGAATGCGTAATTATTGATCCTGGAATGTATGATGGCGCAGAACAAAACAACCTTGTAGCATTTATTAAAGAAAATACATTAACACCAGTTCTATTATTAAATACCCACTGTCATTTAGACCATGTTTTTGGTAATAAATTCGTTTTTGATCAGTGGGGTTTGAAGCCGCAGTTTCATAAAGGTGAATTGCCAATTTTACAGGCCATTCCAGGTTATGCTCCTCAAATGGGTTTTACTAAATATGAGCTGTCTCCGTTGCCTGATACTTTTTTAGAAGAAAGCGGGAGCGTGCACTTTGGCAATAGCCATTTGGATTTAATCTTTGCGCCGGGGCATTCGCCGGCACATTTATGTTTTTACAGTGCATCTGATCATTTTTTAATGGGTGGCGATGTTTTGTTTTATGGCAGCATTGGCCGTACAGATTTACCGGGAGGCAATCATAACCAGTTAATAAACAACATTAAAGAACGGCTTTTTATTTTGCCAGATGATTGTAAGGTATATCCAGGCCATGGGCCAGCAACAACAATAGGTTTTGAAAAATTACATAATCCTTTTTTACAGTAAGTCATATCAGACTGGCGAAAGGCAGTAAATATGAACCCTAATTCACCAAGCTTTAACTATATTTGCCTTTGTGAATACTCCATTTTATATCGCTAAAAGATATTTGTTTGCGAAGAAATCAACCAATGCCATCAATCTGATATCTGGTATATCTATGTTAGGGGTAATGGTGGGCAGTGCTGCGCTGATTATTGTCTTGTCGGTATTTAATGGCTTTGAGCATGTTATTCTAAACATGTTTGATACGATTACGCCTCAATTGGCCATCACACCTGCAAAGGGTAAAACTTTTAATCCCAATACAAGCTATTTTACCCAGCTCAAACAAAATCACGAGGTTTATTCTTTTACAGAAGTGCTTCAGGAAAATGCGTTGTTAAAATATAACAATAAACAGGCTGTAGGCATGGTGAAAGGGGTAAGTGCTGACTATTTAAAAAATAAAAGGCTGGATAGTATTACAAAAGAGGGGCGTTTTATTTTGCAAAATAAGAGAGGCGATAATGCCGTTATTGGATCAGCCCTACAAAGTTATCTGACCGTGAACACGGTCGATCCTTTTGTTGAACTTGAAATCTTTTCACCTAAAAAAACACTTTCATCAAGCACATTAAATCCTGCCGATGATTTTGTTATAAAAAGCATTCCGGTAACAGGCGTATTTGAAGTACAGCAAGAATTTGATAATGGGATCATTGTTCCACTAAACTTTGCCCGCTCCCTTTTAGGAGAAGAAGAGAACGTATCATCAATAGAGATCAATTTGCAGCCCAGTGTTAATGTAGATAAATTTCAGGCTAAATTGGCTAATCAATTGGGGGCTGCTTTCGATGTAAAAAACAGGGCACAGCAAAATAGGTCACTATATCATATTTTAAATACAGAAAAGTGGGCAGTATATGTCATTTTAACCTTTATATTAATTATTGCCATATTTAACATTATTGGCTCATTAACAATGCTTGTAATTGATAAAATTAAAGATATTGCCGTTTTAAGCAGTTTAGGTGCGAGCAAAAAATTAATCAAGAGAATATTTTTATTTGAAGGCATGATGATTACCATGTCGGGGTGTGTAATTGGCTGTGTTATAGGCTTAATATTTTGCCTATTGCAGTCTTATTATGGCTTGGTAGAAATGGGGTCGGAAAATACAGTGATGGCCAATGTTTATCCTGTTGCTATCAAATGGAAAGACTTTCTTTTAGTATTTGTAACCGTTGGCATTTTTTCATTTTTGGCATCTGCTTTGTCATCTAATTTAAGTGTTAAAAAAATAGAACACATCAATCAATCTATATAGTATGAAATTATTTAAACAGGCAATATTTTATATTGCGCTTTTTAGTTTTGCGTTATCTGCTTGTGAAGGACAAAAAAAGAAAAAGTTTGATAAAACTATAACAGTAAGTGGTTTATATAGCTTTGGCCCTGATATGAAATCTTTTACACTTTGTGAGGACGGACGTGAATTTTGGGTAACCGACAGTGTTAAAAATTTAGAACTGTCCTATAGTAAACTTAATTTCGAAAAGCCTTATGAGCCTGTATATGTAGAGCTTCAGGGATATTTTGTAAAATCAGATTCAGCCATAGCCTCTGTTGATTTTGATTCTACTTTAGTTGTAACCAAGGTAATTAAAATTAGCAAAGAAATACCTGATGGCCCTTGTTCCCAATAACATGTCTATTAAGACCGGTCATATTTAACACGCTGAGGCAGTCCATACAAATAGAAAAATCGCCCTGTTTTTGACAGGGCGATTTTTTATGTTTTATATATGGCTACCAATATATGGTATATAAAGCAACTAAAATACCAATGATTAGTAAAGCGCCAACGGCAAACCCTCTTGTGGTTTTAAACATGCTGGCATCCACTTCAAGACCGTTGGTTTTTAAGCCTCTGCTGTTTTCAATCATGCTGATAATGAACATCCCGATAATACAGAATAAGAATACAAAGCCCATTCTATCTAAGAAAGGTATTTCATATAGCATAGCACCACTATCCTGTTTAACCAGCTTTGAAAAACCAAATCTCTGTAAAAACTCGAGGTTTACAAATAAAGGTAATTTTTTGAGGAGTACAGAAAGGGAGAATCCACCAAGTGTAGCAAATAAGGCGGCATTAGAAGTCGTTTTTTTCCAGAAGAAGCCCAATATAAACATGGCAAAAATTCCTGGTGAAAAGAAACCGGTATATTCCTGTATAAACTGAAAGCCACCTTTTTTGTCAATACCTAAATGCGGGGCAATAAATACACCCAATAGCATCGCTGCAATAATGGTAACTTTACCTACAACTACAAGATTTTTTTCTGTAGCTTCTTTTTTAATCGCTTTTTTATAGATATCGAGTGTAAAAATGGTTGCAATACTATTGGCCTTGCCTGCTAAAGAAGCAACAACAGCTGCTGTAAGTGCAGCAAATGATAATCCTTTTAAGCCAACGGGCAATAGATTTAACAATACCGGATAGGCACGGTCAGGGTTAACTGATCCATCTTGAAGCATTTCAGTTTGGAAAGCACCGTCTTTATAAAGTACATATGCTGCAATTCCGGGAAGAACAACAATAATTGGCATCAATAGCTTTAAAAAAGCCGCAAATAAAATGCCACCTCTGGCCGTTTTTAAATCTGCGCCCAATGCCCTTTGAGTAATGTATTGGTTACAGCCCCAGTAATTTAAATTCACAATCCACATCCCCCCAACTAAAACAGTTAAACCGGGTAAATCAATATAACTTTCATTATCTGGTTTAAGAATCATATGGAAATGTTCAGATGCTTTGCTGGTCATTAAGCTGTACCCATCTAAAATGCCTTTTGTACCGTAATGATCGGCAACCAGGTTTAGAGCTAAATAAGTAGTCGCTAAGCCACCTAAAATTAGAAAGAATACCTGTATTACATCGGTATAACCAATCACTTTCATGCCGCCAAGTGTAATGATAATGGCAAATGCGGCAATCGCATACATACAGTACTTAATATCAAAACCTGAAATGCTGCTCACTGCTAATGCACCTAAGTAAAGAATGGATGTTAAATTTACAACCACATAAAGCAATAGCCAAAATACGGCCATAATCATAGCTACAGTGCCATTATAACGCTGATTCAGAAATTGTGGCATGGTTGATATCTTATTTTTAAGATATACCGGAATAAAAAATACAGCGACTACAACAAGCGTTAGTGCGGCCATCCATTCATAAGTAGCAATAGCCAAGCCCATTTTAAATCCCGAGCCACTCATCCCAATAAACTGTTCGGCTGAGATGTTTGAAGCGATTAAGGATGCGCCAATGGCCCACCAGGTTAAGGAACCTTCGGCAAGGAAATAATCCTTAGAGCCTCCGGCTTTAGATTTTTTCTTGATGTAAATGTATAGCCCATAGGAGGCTACAATTACAAAATAGATTAGAAAGACTATGTAATCTTTCGTATCCAGTAAATGATTTTTCATTTAGTTGTTTGTGGTTTTTTGGTTTAGAATTTTAAATGTAGTAAAAACATAAAATAATGTTCTTTTAATTTGTTGAAAAAAGAACATTATTTATGATTTAAATCATCCTTTAAATATATCTATTGATTAGGTTTTCCAGGTATTCCTGTTTCCCGCTGCGGTTTTCAGGTTCTCCATTCTCTGCAGCATATTGGCTAAGGTCTTCCAAACTTAATTTGCCCTGTTCAAACGCCGCGCCTTTTCCACTGTCAAATGAGGCATAGCGTTCTGCCCTTATTTTTTTATAATCTGATTTCTGTAATATGGCATCAGCTGTAATCAGTGCACGGGCAAAAATATCCATGCCACC
>Ga0116227_10017181_pt1 | contig 10165 bp, 6 predicted proteins | sample S1TSphgellanicum_FD_89693 | JGI IMG/M metagenome (GOLD analysis project Ga0116227, IMG submission 89693) | Host-associated microbial communities from peat moss isolated from Minnesota, USA - S1T2_Fb - Sphagnum magellanicum MG | ecosystem: Host-associated > Plants > Peat moss > Unclassified...
AAATTATAGATCAACCAGTGTAATTTGGTAAACATTCGCGGGTAAAGAATGTTATGACAAGGTGCTAAATGAAGAATTTTAAAGAATTTTAATGTGCAAAATGAAGAATGTCATAACTATGTGATACATGTGATTTGGGTACTAGTATGCACGAGGACCATGGAATTGACCATCAACCCCAATCACAGGTCTAACCACCCCAGGAGGGTACATGGACTGTAAGGTTGTTTGGAAGGATGACCAAACCCAGTAAATTGCAAGAAGACTAAACCATTGTCACTTAAACAACCTGCATCATCACAAAATAGGAAAAACCACAAAACTAATAAAACAATATCTTGTGAATGACAAAAACCAAAAGTACATGGGAATTGATGACCATTTATAAACAACAACCATTTCCATCAATCTAAAGCCAAATCCAAACAATTAGAAATAAAACTTTTATTTACAAGCTAAAGAGGTTCAATGGACTACAAGCATGTTATATCACAAGTTAAACATTTGGTAGACTTGCAAGTTCTTGAACCCCTTTCCCATAATATTGTTTAAATTTTTTTCCAATTACTAGGAAATATTCACCTCACAAAAAGGCACATGTTTATGAACTATAGAGCACATTACTTGATGCACATGTTTGCATCATGCATTATGGGAAAATAAATTTTAAAAATGTAATATGAATTATTTATGACAACCAAATAGTTAATAAAATTTGAATTTGCAAATACATATATACTTGTGCATAACTTATGAACTTTGATGAGTGATCCCCATATTTAGAAAAATTCTTTTGATGCAACTTTCACATAAAGATTTAGGATACCTAGGTTAGTAGCCTCCTAAAATATGACTATCCTAGCTACCTATTTTTTGTAAGCCTAACTACTTAGATACCCATTAGTAATTCAATCTACATTTTCTCATCCTAAGCTATGCAATTAAGTGATCATATAATGTCATACACGACTACCAACCCAATCATGGATATAGTCATGGATTAAGATTTATTAGTATTATGTGAATATGAATTTATTCACCATCATTGAATCATAGACCACTCTACATTATAATTTTTTATTAATGTGTAGGCTTTGGGTGTGAATCTCAATTTGTGATGAATTGGAGTTTGATAAAATTTGTTTATCTTTGAACTTGTTGCTTTAGAATGTGAAACTATATAATACAAGTTCTGACAATAATAAAGGAACCTCTTGTACTTTTCATTGCAAACCTTTTCTATGTAAATATCCTATTTTTTTTTTCCACTTTCAAAACTTGTTTTAGTTTGTTCACATCTATTCATGTAGAATTACAACTTTCCTACACCTATTTTGAAGTTTGCATTGTCATCATTTACTTGAACATTTGAAACAATGGCAATAGGAATTATAAACTTTAGAAAACATTGGAGATCATCTTTCACACTTTTTGCTAGATTAAACATGTTGAAAATACTAAAAGTAGGAATTAGAAAAGTGAATGCTTGGTTGTAATATGCTTTGCCTTATTAACTTGTGAACGTGTTGATATGTTTTTGTGCGAACGACATGTTTACAAAATTGAAGGGAATTTGCATAAATGTCTTAATCTATAATATTCAAAGTTGGGGCTTATTGTTGCTATGTTTAATTGCCTTGTTTCACATTTTTGCATCAAAACAAAGTTAGGGGTTTTGCACATTTATGTGTAGCTCTTCTTTTATCACTAAAGCCTCCCAACCTTCATCACCAAACACTAGACTTACACAAGTTGGTATGGGTGTCCTTAGAACTAGCTAAGGACACATTCAAAACCAAAGACAAATAGATGCCTTTCTTCTACACTTATTTCACTTACGGTTAATTGTACACACTTGTGTGTTCACTTCCCTTCCATTCAACCAACATTTCAACACCATAATAATGATCACTAGTTTTCTAAAATGCCAATTTTTACACCTATAACTAAACACAAAGATTCCAATTTTGGCCTTGTTAAAAAAAATCCTAACATAAGATAGCCCATTCTAGCCTTGTAAAAAAAGAAAATAAGTTTTTTTTTAAAAAGCTGAGCATTTGGTCATAAGCATTGGTCTTTACCATGGGCAACTCATTAGCATTTCATTGTCAACCTCGCTTTGCACTGATGGTGTGTTTGGTCGTAGGCTTATGTGCAATATTGGGTGTGTTTACCCTAGCTTTGATAATGGAAATAACATGATGGGCCAAGATGAAGTTGTAAATTAGTAACACCTATTTGCAAGTTGTTGTTCTTGAGTAAAGATTTTTCATAACTATTCCTAACCCAAGAACCATTAAATTTGAACTCATAAACCTTAATTTAATTTGAGGATGGGATATTTATTATAACATATAAAAGCAACTCAAATTATTTAATTATTTGTGAAATTGTGGAACAAAATTCATTTCAATTTGATTTTGCTTGTTATGTTTGCACATAGATTCATTTGTTGGCTTTGCCCAACTAGCTTGTTGCTAACCCCATTGAAATTTTACAAGTTCATTTCCACTTGCTTGTTTCATTTGCAATATGGGTCCAATTTTGCTCAATTTCAATGTTCTATTCATTCAACTTCCTTTTAGAAGCTGGTTTTCATTTCCTTGCTCCATTTGCACATTGCAATATTGGCATAAAACAAAACTTCCATAGAGACTCTCAAATTCACATTAGTTGATTAATCGATGTCATTTCAAAATCTCATTAGGTCCCACTTAATATCACCTACAATAAATGAACCCAACAAAACAATCGAAAACTAGGTCAACTTCTTACCCATAAGAAGATATGTTATAGAACTACCAAAGATGTCAAATTAAACTTGGGGAAAAAAGAACCAAGCACACTATAATTCCATGCTATTAAAAATGTAGAAGTAAACCCTAAACCCTAAACCATGTGAGTGTGTTTTGTAAAGGGAGAAGGGTAGGTTTGGAATGGAGTAGGTTTGTGATTTGGGAAGTGTAAGTTTATAGGTTGGTACAAAAAGATCATGGGAACAAATGTAGGTCAAATGAAATACAAGAATTGGGTGTGTGCTGAAATAGCAAAGTTGGTTGCTTTCAAGTTTCTTTATTGATGTAAAAGTTTTCTCTCTACATAAATATTATGCTCTTGCTTTTTGCATTAAAAGAATCACAATGGGAAGAAAGAAGAAATTTGGGATAGAGGGAAAAATGGAAATGGAAATAGGGGGGGAAAAAAAAGCAAAGCTCGCACTACTAAACATATGGTGTAGCAGGCAAAGATTTGTCAGCAAGATAGACTCGAAGCATTTGCAAGAATCTACTACGTTGTAGAAGAGGTACCTCATGACCAGCTCCCCTGATAGTAACGAATGTTAGTCCTTTGTAGCCTTGTACACGACCTCCCACCTGAAGGTGTGTGTACAAACCCATCTTGCCATGTGAGAATTGGATTCAAAGATTTCAAAAACATAAGAGCTTCACACACAAAAAGGCTTTGCATCCTACCAACATATATACACTCCTTTGAACCCACCTTTGCCACCATCACTAGCAATGGAAACCAGCATCTGTCTATCTGCTGTGTAAATGCAAGAATGGGTCGGGGGTGAAACATGGAGACATTGAAGTTTTGTTACAAAAGATATAATACAATTGATTCATTCCTCTACAAGAACTTGCATAATTTGTGTTATATATATTAGCAGTCGCGTTAGAGGGTTAATTACCTGTTCATGGTGGTACCAAGCGTACCAAGGTACTACAATAGGGAGTTTAAGCGCATCAAGTGAGTAGCGTGTTGAAGTTACTGGCACCACACTATCTGCATCCCCACTGACAAACATGCACACACACACACAGAGGAAAAACAATAAAAGAAGTGAGCATTTTTTATTTTTCTTCACTAAATTCACTGAATTTGCAATATTGTCTTCAAAGAGTCTTAGAGCTTTGCATTGTGGAGACTATCCAAACCCGAGTGTAAAAGTATGTCACTGAAAAGAGTTGAGATTGAACACACACACACACACACACAACAGGTCCATTGTACTACTACTGTGATTCAAGCAGAGCAAATTCCCAACAAGAAAAAGAAGAGACTTCCACAAAGGAGCTTGCAATGAAGCTTTAAACCATAAACATGAAGAGGTTGGTTGTACATGAGTAAAGGAGTTTACCTACCTATATACCCAGATCCTCAACCCAGCAGCAATGAGCTCCTGATAAAGTGGAAGCATTGAGAAAGGTGAGTCTGTCCAATTTAGCAATAGATTACTGCGCCAGACACAACAAACCCAGATGTAGTAGAGGGATTAAATATGCACAAGCCCATTATTACTAAGATTCTTTGCTTAAGCAAACAACAGCAGCACCCAAGTTCCCAAACATCATCCAAGAAAATTTTCCAATCTTGAAAATGGACTGAGCAATTCTCATGGATCAACAGCAACAAGAACATTGTGTGCCCAAGAGTTTTTTTAACAAATGTTGCGAAGCCAAGTCAAAAACCACCAACAAGAAAAATGACCAAAGTGGTTGAGAAATCGATCCTTTTGTTCATTTTTGTCTCATTGAAGCAATCAAGCATGCATGTGCACTAGTAGCAGTAGTAGTAATAGTAAGTCTACTACTTAGTACTGACCTGCATCCTGTCCAATTGTATGGTATAATGCCACTTATATTGGCATGCAAAGCTTTCTGCACATCTGGTCGATTGTAGTATATCTCAGCATAGTTCTCTGTGCATGGGTCATATCCCATCGGTTTGCCCCGCAAAAACTGCGTCATTTGCAAAAGTTGAAAATAGGAAACCATACACATTCAGATTACCAAGACTTCTTGTGTTTTAGAAAAGAGTCCTAAGAAAACAGCACTAATTAACCCATCATTTTATTTGACCTAATTGTTTTTCCCTCTCAAGATTACAGACAGAGGAGCAAGTGCAATCCCTCAAAAATGGATTGATTGTGCAATACTTTACTTTGATGGACTTGAAAAAAACAAACAATTGAGAGGTATGATGATGATGATGATGATGATGCTGAGGGGAAGATGACTCAACTGGATTATTTGGACGAAAACTAAGGAACTTTTTCTTCTGAGGAAACCCGCCACCAACTGCTTCAGTACAGGCTGGTGTATTGATGCTATAGGGATCAATGATGCCGATTTCTGTAATGGTAGCATAGTTGTACACATTGATACATGAATTGGAACAACAATTTGGGTCGCTGAAGTTGCACAATTTCCTGAGCTGGTGGTAAGTGTGGTCGGAGATCATGGCATGGGTCCAATAGTAATCAATTACACCCACATTGTCCCAATAAAGATCCGTCACTGGATTCCCCGCCTACCAGGAGCCACATAAAAAACAAACCAGAATAAAAGGAAACCCCAAATCAATGTAACTTTGATGCAAGTCTCAAATCCAGGACAGAGGTCACAACTATTTGGGGTGGCACAATCTGGGGTGAAACTTAAGGGAAAAATCAGCACTTGGGTGGAGTATCTAAATCCACTCTGCGTGTGTAGTACTTACCATGAATCCCTTCAAGTTGATCTTCAAGGAGCTTGCTTCTTTGTTGCCATCAACAATTGCTTTTGCAAGCTCGGGAATATAGTGACCTAGTTCCACCCACCCACCCACCCACCCACCCACACACATGGGACAAGAAAACAGCCCCAGTTGCTATCATTCAATCAACATTCATTCATTATGGCAGCAAAGAAATTGTACAATATTCCAACCTGAATGCAATTTGGAGGAGTTCAGATTTGCAGGTTGTTTTGCATTGCTGATAATAATATCATTCCATGAATGAGATTTGCACAGATCATTGTTGACTTTCGTCTTCTGTCTCAGAAAAAGAAGAAGAAGAGGAAGAAGCTAGCTACTACTATTGCAAGCTTCCACAGGTTCCAGGTTCAAGGGTGGATGGAGAGAGAGAGAGAGAGAGGGTGTGTGTGTGTGTGTGGTTTTCTTTTTCTAATGGGTTTTCTCCCCTTTTGCACACAGAAATTAAACAAAGAAACAAACCAGTTTCTAGTGTGAAATGCTTTGATTGCTTGCAATGGTGAGATGAAGCTGGGAGCTGGAGCAGTAGAGGTACATACCAGCATAGCTTTCTCCAGCTATGTAAAATTCTCTTGACTTGTATGCTGGGAATCGCTCCAACCAATTGAGCAGAAATGAGTAATTCTCTTGTGCTGCGTAGGGTTGCAGGGGGAACCCAAAAAAAAAAAAAAAACAGCTTCTATTAGCATCTGGACTTGCACAAGAGGTGTACCAGAATTTTGTTGATAACACTGGACTTGCATAAGAGATGCAGGCCAGAATTTTGTTGTTAGCACCAGACTTGCAGAAGGACTAAAGGTCTACCAGGATTTTGTTTGTTTTTAGCACTGGACTTGCAGAAGGGCTCAAGGTCTACCAGGATTTTGTTTGTTCTTAGCTAGCAGGTCCAGTTGTAGAAGAGACTTGGGGGAAGGAGGAGGAGGTTGATGTAGCAGGTTTGAGTTTGAAGAAAGAAGGAAGGATTAAGGGAAACAAGAGACATGAAGATAGATAGATACCTACCAGTGCGAGCATCACCAGAACTCTCATTTTCGGAAGAGATGTTGGAGTAAGAAAAACCCACACCAGTGGGAGACTCCAAGAATATCACATTCGCAGCTACACCCACATTCATCATAAGTTGCAGCACTAGTTCCCAAGCACAGAATCCCGCAAGAACCCAAGAGAGAGTCGAGAGAGAGATGTAGCTGCAGCTGGATCAGATGATGCAGTCGGAAATGGAAGAAGTGCAACAGCAGCAGCAGGAAGGATTGAAATGAAGAAGTCTTGTTGTTGTTACCTAAATTCCAAGCATATGGATTGAGATAGAGGCTGCTGGCGTTGGGGTAGATTCTGTAAGGACCGATCTCCTCGGAGAATCCATACGCCAGCGATGAACATCCAGGACCTGCAGCGCACTCAAGCACGCACGCACGCACGCACCCATGATCAAATCAAATCATCCGCAGCAGCTACACATTATTACAAGACTAGATCATCAAACTCCACCCGCCGGCTTAGAATCACAAAAATCTATCAATACTACTTCTGCATTCCTGCCTCGATCGAGCTCATCATGATTTGCTTTGAACGCGCGCGACACAAGCAGCTGCAATAGCAGCAGCAGCAGCTGATCAAAGCCAGTGTATGCTTCCTCCTCCTCTTCTTCTTCTTCCATTCTTCGACTCGTCCATGCACCATTCTCGATCTTCGTCTGTGATCTGTCGTGAATTGCTTGCTCTCGGCATAGCTAGCTACTCTACATATACATACAAAATATCGAGACAGGCCCCGCGCGCGCGCGCGCGTTGCAGATTCTGACCTCCATTGAGCCACAAGATCAAGGGTTTGCTAGCTGCGTCTTGGGGCGACTCCACGAAGAAATAGAACAACTCACTGCCTGCACGCACAGTCACGTAGCCCGCGTACTGCGCGAAATTCACATTCGCCGGTGCTCCAGGCAGCTCCCAGACTCTGTCTGCTGCCGCCGCCGCTGTTGTCTGCTCCAGCTGCTGCTGCTTCCGATCATCAATTTTATTATTACGGTACTGTTCCCGGTCCACCTCCTCGCCGCCAGACTGCTCAGAAGAAGCGTGCGCTTCTTGAAGCGCAACAGCTAGCAGCAACAACACGAAGCTCAAAATCCACAATGCTGTAGCTGCTTTAGAAGCGAACATGAAGCTGCTGCTGCTGCTGCTGCTGCAGCAATCCCTGTACATCACTACTCCTCCCAGCTACTAGTACACCACCGTCACCATACTGCTGCGGTGCTAGCTGCCTTCGACAACAAGCCACCACTTCTCTTCTTCTAATGAGCCTCTCCAGGTTCTACTTCTTCTTCTTCTTCCTCTTGTGCTGCTGCTGCTGCTGCTGCTGCTCCTCCTCCTGCAGCAGCAACTGCATTAATTACCGCCTCGAGCCGCGAGTTAACAATAGCAAAAGCTGCGACCTCCGAGCTTCAAATCCCAAAACTAAAATTCTTCCTACATTCTTGTCCGCGATGTTGTTCTGCATTCTTGTCGATTGCTGAGCATCACAGTACTAACTAATTTGCTACAAAACAACACCAAATCTGCAGCAGCAAGTTTAGTTTGTTTCTACAATAATCTAATAATAATAATAATAATATTCCCCTCTGATCTCTATCCCACCTGCATCACCTAATTTTTTCTCTCAAATCCAGAAGAAGATGAAAATCAATTCCAAATAAAACCCACCCAGTTTGAGCTAAATTTGTTCTTGCTCCTCCTCCTCCTCCTCTCTTCTTCTTCTTTTCTTCTACTTCTTTCTTCTTCTACTACTACTAGTACTACTACTGCAGCAGCAGCAGAAAGCTTGAGAGGACGAAATCAGGAGCAGCAGCAAGAGCAGCAGCGGCAGGAGATGTGGATGCTACTGATGAGAGCATGGTCATGTGATAGAAATGCAATGCAATGCAATGCAATGGGGGGGAAGGAGAAAGCCATCACAAGAAGAAAGCTCCTTCTTTTCTTCTTCTGCTGCTGCTGCTGCAACTCCTGTTGCAACCAGCAGCAACACCACCACCAACAACAGCAACAACAGGAGCACTAGAAAGACAGACAGAAAGGAAGGAAGAAAATAAATAAATAAATAAACAAATAAAGAAGAAGAAGAAGAAGATGATGATGATGATGAAACAGAATGGTAATTATTAATATTATAATCATTTGTGGAAAAAACCAAACCCACATAATTTATATTCTCATGCTATTATTATTAAGAAAGCTGCAACTTTTGTTCCTTTTGTTTTGTCATGGGGAGAATTGGGGTTCTTTTTTTTATATAATTAATTAATTAATTAATTCCCCCAGTTTTGTTATATGAAAATTTTGGAATAATTTTCTTCCCAAATAAGTATAATCAATATTAGTAGAATTTTATTAATACATATATATATATATATATATATTTAAAAACAACAACCACAACAACAACAACAGAATTTATTTTTTTCAAAATTCTCTCCCTTTTTTTGGACAAAATTTTGTCAGAAAAGAAAAACACTCTGGTTGATTGAGATCTCCTAAACACTGGGTTGAGATCTTGCAAACCAGAGTGCCTCCAGTTTGCTGCTGTGCTCTTTGGTTGTACCATTGGAAAAGGCTTAGCCCTCCTGGATGGATGGATGGATGGATGAATGAATGAATGATGAGTAACTTAGGGATGGATGCCTTGGTACCCATTTAAAAAAGCTTAGTCTTGGGTGATGAGAATAGGGTTTAGGGGTGTGCATTGGGGTGGGTTTTCATAATGTTGAAAACCTAACTCGACAATACCTACGGTTAGTTCAAGAGTTATTGAGAATGTTGAACAAAAATTTTTCAATGTAAATTCAAATAGAATCAAAACTAAAAAAAAAATTCACGAGAAAATTCAGGTGCTTTGATCTTCTTGGTATTGGTCACAAAAGTCCTTCAATTCAATGAGTAGAGGATTTTTTTTATGGAGATGATTTTCTAATTTTTAAACCTAAGGTGTGAAAGATAGTGTGCAAAATATTAATATTATTTAAAATTCATCCCAAAAAAAATATTTAATAAAATTTTGGATGTTACATACATGTACGTTAAAAAAAAAGAAAAAAAAGAATAGTAATGGGATGGGTAACCTTGCAAGAGGTTTAATTAATATAATTGGACCAACAGCACAAGGAGGGCCCACTAGTTGTTATAGTAAGTTTAATGAGGAAAAAAAAAAAAGAAAACCCCATTTAATTTTAATAATAATAATTACAGTTTGTGGACAAACTCAACCCATTTGATATATTATTAGTATTATTATTATTATTATTATTATTATTATTACCAAAATACCCATTTAAGTATTGATTTCATTTATTTTTAAGGGTTGTTGGGGGAGGGCGGGGACCCAAGTTAGTTGATGGATTTCTGGAGTCTCTGGAGTCTGCAAAAAGCCTGGGATATCACAAGAAGCAAAGCTCAAATCCCATTCAAATCAGGTCAACAGAAATTTTTTCCTTGACAGGACTGCAGAGCAAAGTGAGGAAAAAGTGAAGTGAGTTAGTTTTCTTTAACACTAAAGAGATTAATTAATTAAGTAATTAATTAATAAATAATAATAATAAGGATAATTTCTATTCACATTTCATGTATTTTATTATTAT
>Ga0116227_10017182_pt1 | contig 10164 bp, 4 predicted proteins | sample S1TSphgellanicum_FD_89693 | JGI IMG/M metagenome (GOLD analysis project Ga0116227, IMG submission 89693) | Host-associated microbial communities from peat moss isolated from Minnesota, USA - S1T2_Fb - Sphagnum magellanicum MG | ecosystem: Host-associated > Plants > Peat moss > Unclassified...
CCCATCAAAAAAAAAAAAAAAAAAAAAGGTTCGGGCAATGCTTGGAAAATTCTTCCAATCACTGCCCGGACGGACAGACAGACACCACTGTAGCTTTAATATATGAGATGATATTGAAAATAATTCTATATTAACAACGGATGGATTCAATTAGGATGGTACTCAATTGCAACTATGGGAGTTTGTTATTGTCGGATTTGTGGAATGTATTTTAATAAATGAATAAATCTTTAAATGATAATTGAAGTTTCACACTTTGAAAATGTGAAAAAAAAATAAGAATATTGGTAAAGGAGATGAAATTTTATCAATTTTAATAATATCTCCCCTTGCTTTTTATTTTTTCATATTCTCTGATATGGATTTAAATAGTTCATCGTTATTTGTGTCAATCTCAATTTTGATTTTATTATATAACATGGACATGAAACATGTGCCTTTTTGTGTTAATTTTTTAAAAAGATATTGAATTAATATTTTTTTGAATTACATGCATATATATATATGGACCACAAATCCAATAAATATATTCTTGGGCTTGTGAATTGGTTTTAATAATCATTCCCATTTTTTGCAAAATGGGGCATACATCTAATTCTTCATGATTAGGACTAGGATGTGAAAAGTTTGATATGATTAGAACAAAACAACATATTTCACACACACTTGACAATCACCTTAATTACACAAATAAGAAGACAAAGAAAGGGGATTGGTGTAATTTGGAGTTTGTATTAGGTCATGTACTCACCACATGCTTGCACAAACTTGTCATTTTTTAAGTTCCTATGGGAGGCACTATTTTTTCCATTGTATAATTATATAATTCACCTTTCTTTATAACTTGACATGTTGCATTACAAAACTCTAAAAGATGCCCATTAAAACAGTCATGGTCTTTAGTGGGATTAGAAGGTGGGGGAAAGCATTTTTTGGGAGTGGTACCATATTTGCTTGGTAAGCTCAATTATGTTGTTTCCATTGAATTATTGAAAATTTTGATGCATAATGTGCAATTCCTTTGTTTAATAATATTTATAAAAATATTTAAAATAACATATTTGTCAAAAAAAATTCCACATTTCTTTTGGTTTGATTCAATTACAATAATTTTAAAGTATCTAACCCTAATTGATTCTTTTTTTTATCCTTCTTTTTAAAATTTTAATTGCAAAAGAAAATTGTGACATTTTTTGCATTTGAATGTTGCAAAGTTGTTTGCTTCCTGAGGCATATGATTTGATCATTTGTTTGTTCCAAGAAATTATTTTGTAATTATTTCTCGTGTAGCATTTCATCACCTTTTGAGATGGCAAATTTTGGAGATATAAATTTTTCTTTTTAGTTTTGTCAGTTAGATATTATTCCAATAAGCTTCAAACTTCTCATCATTCAATTGTACTTTTTTCAAAAGCTTGATATAGTCATCACAATCACCAAAACCTTTAAATTGTTCAAGGATATTGTCAATCCCATTTCTTTGGTGATAAAAATATGTGCAAACTTCACTTTGTTTAATTTGGAGCAAGGTTAAATTGCTTTATTTTTTCATTATATCAGTTTCCATAACTAAATTATGCAATTAAAAAGGTGCAAGCAACATCTTCTACAAAGAAATATTGGCCAACAAAGGTCAAAAACTAATGACCATCTCATCATAACAAAAAAATGCATACTACTGTGAATTATTATTTTTTAAATGAACATTTTGAACAAAACAATGGCTATTATTGAAACTTGGTCAAAGTTTTGTAAAAATTCAACAAAACACCATACTTTTTTGGTGTTCCTTATTAAAATGAACATGTTTTGCAAAACATGTTTTCATGTTGAACCTCGTAACATAAAAGGCTTGTCTTATTGAATAATAGAAAAAATCCATCACGTTCTTGTCTCCATGTTCAACCGATTGGAATATTTGGACAATGGATATTCATATTTCAATTTGAAAACACTCTCATTTTCTTCTCCTTGAAACAAGGAAAACTTTTTTTTTTTTCACTCTCATGTTTTTCAATGGATTGTTCCATCTTTAACAAACATAAAAGTTTCAAACCCCATTGATGGAGGTCATTACACTTGTGACAATTTCACAATCTTTGATGATCTTCCAAAATCTTGCAAAAAAATTTGTTTGACTTGTTTGTTGTAGATGATGTGCAACATTGAACTTGCATTTTTCATTAATTTTCAAGAAGAAAGGAAATGTTCCTTATGCCTTCTTTTCTTCATTTTTTTCTTGAAATGTAAAGTGTGTAATCTATTATTCATTAATATGCATCAAAAGTTCCCATTTTTTCATTGGAATTATAAGACAATTTTTTTGAGAAATGGCACTAGTTCATGGAATTTATTGCACTTAACATATAATAAGCTTTGAATTTAGTGAAAATTATTGTAATTATTGACAAAGTTCAAAAGAACACAAATAATTTGACAAGCAAATCAACTTCCATTTCAAAGAAAACAAAGTTGATGATCTTATGATACATGTAAGAAAAACTAGCGTGGGTAATTGTTGGAATGGGATTTAGGCCACTTTGGTCTAAGGCATGAAGATATTTACATGGTAAGCATTGTAAAGATAATATGTTTTTCATAATTAAGTGGAAATAAAAGAACTTTTAACAACTTCACATGGTGCTTCAAAATTGCTTAACTCCTAACATCTTGGTATTGATGAAATCCTTCCCCTTATAATGAATCATAAAAATAATTATACAAAGAATAAAAAGAATGGTGGTAGGATGAGAATTATGTGGTTGACCCTTGTATAAGGAAATTTTACATTGCATGAAGCTCCATCCACATGTAACATTATCTTCTTTTTAAATTCTCACAATAGTTTTCTTCAAGGTTGAGACTTTAGATTTGTACATAAAATAACAAGTTAGACCCATGATTATTGTTGAAGTGTAAGACATTTTAAGAGTAGCCATCAACATTATAGATTGAAGCAATGGTCTCTTAAAAGATCCCCCAGAAAAGATCACATCCATGTTTCTTTTTTTCCAAATTACATGCATAAAATATAGGATGTATCTAATTCATGATGCAAACTAACTCACTTTGGAAATACAAAAGAAAAAAAAACTTAAATGGTTCAATCTAAGTCATTTAAGCACCTTGGTTATATGTAATTATGTGTTGCACATTGTTCTTGCACACAATCTTTTATCAAACCATGTTGCAAAATATTCAATGAACTTAGCACGCGAGTGGCAAGTTAGAGTCCCATAGACAACTCACAATAGACGATGGTTGAATTGGATTCTCTAATGTTTAGTTAGTGTTTCACTTTCAATAAAATTTGATGTAGCCCCAATGTTTTCTATATTTTTTATTATTTATTGGAACTTGGTGTAGAATTTAGTGATTTAACAATATGGTATATTTTATCATTACCCTAACTATGCACCACATAATGAAAAGCTAGGAAATGGATGCATGACATCATTTTAATTTAGGGGCTCAAAATGTTTAGGATTCATTTTAGAAATGTTTTCAAAAAAAAATTATCTTTGATGATGGAATATCATAAACATCGACAAAACTAAGTAGAATTGATTGATTACATGTGTTGGATGGGCTAGATCAAAAGGTTGATAACATATACAAACATTTGCTTCTAATCACATATATCCCTTTGACCACTTTCTAATGTGATGATACTCAAGAAAGTGAGGAATTGTAGTAACTTGCTAGCTAGACACAAAGGAAAAAGAAAGTGTTGATAAGCCATGATAAATCTAAGTTGTTCAATACATGGTTGTCACATGTTTTGATTTTGATTCAAATTATAGTAGACTTTTTGTTTGGTTTATGTAATTGACATGATAAAATGTGAACATGAAGTATCTCATATTTTGGAGTTTCCACATGACTTTATTGTCATGGTGTGATGAGCTAGGGAATGTGCCATGTGGCTTAAAATTTTATTTTGATGCACCATATTGGGAATTACTTTTGATACCAATATTTAGCTTGCCTTTTGGGGTATATCATGTGGTATCACGATTATGTTGAAGTTTTAATCCAAGGATGAACTTGTGCTTGAATATGATGGCCAAAAATTAGAAAGAAAAAAAACATGAAATGAGTCCCAAAATGATCATGGGACTTAAGTGGAGGCCACTTGGGTGGAGTCTTTGGATGATCAACGACCTTAGGGAATAATTTCATTAGTCAAAAAATCAAAAATTGTGTTGAAGCCTATGCAATTGTTTTTTACTATTAAAACAATTTTGTTATAATTAGTGAAGGTGAATCTTATTTCACCAAGTGTTAAGGGCTCCAAGTATTAAAGAAAGATTTTAAATGTTTATAAGTTTCTAAAAATAGGTGGCAAAACCACCTAAGGTTTTTAGAAACTAAAATAATTAGTTGATAAAACTTTTTATAAGGCTTAGTTAGCAAAAGGTTTTTAAATGTATAGTTACAAAGGTTTTAGAATGTTTAGTTCATAGAAACGTCTAGAAGGTTTAGTTAGTGGAAATTCTAAAAAAGATTGATGAACCATTATAATGAATGTGGCATGTGTGCCATTGGCCCAAGTGTGACCCATTACAAAATAGGGAAACTCAACATGTGAAACATTGTTTTGCAATGTATGTACCAATTTTTTGAATAGCCAAATATGAAAGGAAAACATGCTTGAATTGAATGGTAAGCCTTCAAGTGTTACCACGTTCTCAACTGATTTTTCCTTCCAAAACTTGGTTTTTCGGAATTTATTTGAATTTTGAGTGGTAGAAATAATTCAAAAATCAATAATTCCCACATTCTAAATCCAATTTTACCAAGTGAACTCCATTAAATCTTACTCATCAAGATCTTTCCAAGAACACCAAAGGCACATTCCAATTCCTCCAAAATTTTCAGCTATGATTTTTATTTTTATTTTTGTGAAGAAATCATTCGATATTCAAGAACTTTTACACCGCAAGTCCAAACATCATGGAACCAAGCCCATGCACCCCTCTTCATCAGGAGCTTTCCCAAGACACCAAGAACACGATATGAAACATCTCGGTTTGGTCGATTTCATAACTACAAAAAAAAACAAAACAAACCACCTTCCTTCATAGATAAATGTTTCATGGAATAATATAAATAAAGGTCTTTCGAGGACACTGTGCCTCAATCTTGCCAACACATGAATTATAATTTATGTTTTCCACCTTCATTTCAAGTTCAAGTTTTTACCATGTTTATCCTATCAAATAAAATATTACAATTTTGATTCATTATTGAATCTGTTTTTTTTTCAATTCCATATATGTATTTCTTCGAACATTTATCTTGTCTTTACACTAAGTTAATGGAAACATTGAAAGCTAATATGCTAGGAGGGAATGAATTTAAACCATTTAAATTTGGGTATTTTGAAGGTATACATGATGACAATGTTATGGATTCGTGTTTTTCATAATTTTGTTATATTACATGGGCATTATGAAAATTGACATCATAGTGGCATTAACACATACCTATTTAAAAGATTATGTTCAAAGTTGGTGGAGGCAAATGCACTATTAGGTGAGGATGATTGCATGGATATTCCTATGAGGAATTCAAAGGTAAATGAAAGATGAGTTCAAATTGAATACACACTTTGATTACATGTCAAGGTGTAAGGTTTGGGACCTTTGTATAATTGTTTTAACAATGACATCCACCAATAGGTCAAGGTGTTCACTATAACTATAATTTAATTAGGATATGATAGGATATGACATATCAAAATCACCCTTGGTTGTTTAACTTTTGAAGTATGATTTTATAGGTTGTAAAAAAATACAAGTATTTCATTGCAAATTTAAAAAATTAAACTATTAATAAGATACATTATTCTATTTTTTATGATAACTAAGGTATTTAGTGGATCCACTATTTTGTTTTGAAGTTACTTAATGTATATATATGTATTTATCTTATAATGTAAATGTGTACAAATTTTCACAAGCATTAGACCATGAACCAATTTATTTATGTTGATATGGTATTGGAGTTAGGGTGAAATAAACTAAAAAACATACGTGTTGTTTTCTTTTGTTGTTTCATGAAAAAAATTGAGAGGAAATTTTTTATATAACATGTTCAAAATGGATCAAGGATAACCCTTGACAATTTTTGAAGGATAACTCTAGTAGGTTGGAGGGATCAACCAATTATGAAGTTTGGAAAATCAAAATCAAAATGATTTTGATGAAATACAACTTTGGGATCTTATCAATGTGTGAAAACATGGTAAAATATGCCAACAGAAGACACTTGATTTTTTTTGTGGAAAATATTCATAAATTAAACCTTAATACATTGAACTAATGACTATTTTTTATTGTAATGATCAGTAAGAGGAAATTATTTGATTTCATTGAATAATATTAAAAGGTTGCATGGTTTAATACACATTATGTACATTTTTAAAAAATACAAATATAAGAAAGCATATGTCCCACTTTTGAACAAATATATGAAAATATGATAAAAGTCAAATTATAATTGAATCTTTTATATTTTCAAATGGATGAAACATTAATTTATATCAATGTGTTTTAAATTTTTTCGTATTATATTCATAATCAATTAAAATTTTCATATAATAGTATGTTTGAAACGTAAAAACTTGGCTAATTCATATTTTTCATTCATTTTTCTTACATTAAAATTCCTTACACTTTATGTGCAGCTAACCATAAACTCAATGGAGTGCACCATTGTTTCATAATGAAAGTCAAAGAAGTTTTGAATAGTTTTTTTTATGTTTATGCCATAAATGTGACTATGACCACATGGTGGATTTTTTGGGCATACTTTATCGTGCTTTCACCTTGATCCAAAAGTTAACCATGGCCTAGGAGCAAACGTGGTTCACATGATGGGAAATGAAGGGCAATTATTTTTCCATGCTAGAAGAACAATTCAAACTATGTTTTAGGGGACAACAACAACATTAACAAAATGCAAATATGAGGTGTTTGTAATCATCATCAATACAATCATGGATCATGACTAATTTCATATGTTTCAAACTTGGATTATCCACATGCATGTTGTAGGAAGCTTCAATAATTGTTTAAAACTCATAGTGTAGTTTGAAGTCTACTTTTGATCAATAAGTTACTATTGATAAGAATGGAAAATCTTATGTTTTTGAAATTTTTGGGAAGATTAAAAGAAATTACCATTCAACTTAAAAGGATTGGCAAGAGGATTGAAGAAGGATGAGATGTACAAATGCATTGTTGGACTTTTCAACCTGTTCATCAGTTTTATATGTGGCATGGAAGAAATGTCAAGTTTTGACAAGTTGTTACATAATTCCTTTTGGAGGAACAAATGTATGAAAGTTGCAGATTGGATCAATTAATAAATGAAACATTATTTATTGGAGGAAATCATGGATATTGGGGATGCTTCAATCAAGAGGATAATTTTCTAAGAGTAGTGGAGGTTCTCAATCCAAGAAGGGATTTTTCAATCAAAACCAATAAAATAAACCAACACAAAACCCAAATGGCTATTACCAAAATACTTTGTGGCAACTTGGAAATTACAGTTGATGTAATCACATTGGACATTGGGGAAAAAAAGTTCATTGTTTTCAAATGAAACATGTTCACAAGTTAACACAATTGAAAGGAACAAGGAAATCAATGAGGATGATGAAAAAATGATTCACAATGAAATTGCAACGATTGTAATGCCTTCATGATAAGGATACCAATTTGGTATCTTGACTTGATAACATCACATGTGATTGGTGTGGTGGGAAAGCTTGTAAACATTAGAAAGGTAGTATTAGACATAACATATACCAAGTCTACTAGTGGCCACACCCTTAAAGGCAATGTTGTTTATTAGGATGAATAAAGTCTATAAATAATGTTTTCTATGTGCTTGGTGTGAAAAAAAAAAACATTGCCATCACTTTTTTCAAACATTGATGTATGTGTTTAAAATATGGAACTTTGGAAAAGTTTAGAATATTGACAAGGATGGTTGATAAGAGTTGACAACACCCATTATTACATTTCATAGTGATAGAGATGGATAATTTCCTTTAATAACATTCAACAAGTTTTTGGAAAAAAAAGGAATCAAGTGACAACTCATCACAACACACATGCCACATGAAAACAACATAGCCAAATGGAAGAATTGAGTGATTATTCATTGTGTTCAAAATATGATTATAGTGCATAGCTCCCAAACTTTTTGTAAACATAAGCTATCAACATTTCCATCTACTTAATTACTTTTAGTCCTTCAAAGTTGAATGAGGATTCATTTTAGAAAATTTTTACACTCCAAAATAGCAAACCATCACAATTGAAGCACATGCTAAGGTGTTTGGTTACTTGGCTTACATCCACAAATGGTGAAAAAGGTGACAAATTGGATCCCTTTGTAGAATGAAAAATCTTTGTGGGTTATGATGATGTGTATAAGGTGTACAACATATGCAACCTTCAAAATCACAACATAATAATAAAAAAGGATGTTTTTTTAACAAGTTTGTAGAGGGTTGTGTGATATTATGAAAAAAAAGTTGAATGGAACCAATTATGGAAAAAAATATAACTTACTTGTTTTAAAAGTCTTTGGAGAATTAAATCTTTGACATTATATCAACTTAAGGCAATGATGAACATGTTATAGAAGTACCATATGAAATACAAGTAGATGAGTATGATCATATGTTGTCAATAAACATGAATGATCTTTCTCCTCCAAAAGTGGCTCAATAGTGAAACCAACCACATCCACTTCCATGGATATCACCTTCAAAACACATTAGAGGAGCAAAATTCTATGCGCATGGTCTTACATTTATGCAACTAAAGAATCTAAATAAGACCCAATCACATATGAAGAAGCAACATTCAATGCAAGGTGGATGGTTGTAAATTGCAATACATAAAAAATACAAGTCAACGATCAAGACTAACACTTGTAAGTTACATAAGCTATTGGTGGGAAACAACCCATTATCAGAAAATGGGTTTACAAGACAAAACTAAGTAACAAATGATTATATGGAAAATTTGAAATCTAGTCTTGTACTTCATGGTTTTCATTAAATGGTCATAATTGTTTTACAGGAGATATTCACTTTGACAATCAAATGGATAGCCATATGAGTGATTATGGCATTAGCTTCTCAATTACAAGATTAGTTAATTAAATAATTTTCATGTTTTTTTGCATTTTTAAATGAAAAAATATCCAAAAAAAAGTTCATGGTAAAATCATATAGTTATGAAGTTTCAAGGATGACACACCAAGTTTGCATGTTGAAGAAGACCTTTCATAGATTACAACAAACACCAAAGGCCTAGTAGTTTAATTTATTTTTTTCGCAATGATGGATTGTGGCAACATGACTATGACCACATTTTATATCATATGTAATTGGAATCTTCTACATGGATGATGTGTTGTTCAAAGGGAATGATATCCCCAAGTTAATTAAAATAGAACTTGACGAATTAGAAAAAATGTTACAAATTTTTTTGCCATATAAACTAGATTTTACATAAGAATCTAGTTTTTATATTTTCTTGAAGGGATCATATTAATCCAATGGCAATGTGATAAATAATATTAGAAAGGTTCCCAATGTTAGATTATACAAGTCTATCACAACCCAAGTGGAAGAGGGTGCACAACTCTCCTAAGAGATGGAATTAGAATTAATTGATGTCATAAAATATCAAAGTTTAGCCAAAAGTTTGATCTATTAGACAAACATATGTTTAGATTTTTATTATTTAATAGATGTTTCAAATAAATTTATGTAGTCAACAACATTGGATGCTCACATGGTAGATGTTAAAAAAATCTTGAGATACATCGAGGGAACTAGAGATTATGGCCATTTCTTTCTTCATGATGGAGAATACATGTCATTTTTTTATGAAAATGCAAATTGGATGAAGGATTTTGGGCAAATGCAAATAAGCCATGGAGTTGATATTCAAGCACCATAAATGTCCAATAATATGGAACAACCATTTATAATTGACTATGTTTTTTTCCACTATTTAGATTAAAAATCAATCCTTTAGAGAAATCACATGGATTACATTATTATTCTACTAGTGTGAACCTGGTGCATAATGCACCCGTCGAGCTTCCCCCCGCCCGTGCTGGCCCCCC
>Ga0116227_10017183_pt1 | contig 10163 bp, 9 predicted proteins | sample S1TSphgellanicum_FD_89693 | JGI IMG/M metagenome (GOLD analysis project Ga0116227, IMG submission 89693) | Host-associated microbial communities from peat moss isolated from Minnesota, USA - S1T2_Fb - Sphagnum magellanicum MG | ecosystem: Host-associated > Plants > Peat moss > Unclassified...
CCGATATCAACGTCACCTTCGGCCTGTCGCTCTCGGTTTTCGTGCTGATCTATATTTTCAACTTCGCCTACAAAGGCCCGATCGGTCTGGCGAAGGAATTCGCGACGCATCCTTTCTTCGTCAAGTCCGGCCCGATGGTCGTGCTCAACGTGCTGCTGATTCCGGTCAACATCGTCCTGCGTCTGGTCGAGGATATCGCCAAGCCGGTGTCGCTGGCGCTGCGGCTATTTGGCAATCTGTTCGCCGGCGAATTGATTTTCGTGCTGATCGCCGTGTTCGCCAGCAATGCGTTCAATCATGGTGTCGCCGGCTTCGCATTTTTCGGTATTTTTGGCGGACTGATTCAATTGCTTTGGGCTGCTTTCCATTTGCTCGTCATTCCGCTGCAGGCTTTCGTCTTCATGGTGCTGACGATCGTCTATCTCGCCGGCGCTTCGACCAGCCACGCCGAAGAACACTGACGATCAAACGCGGTAACAGTTTTCATCCAATTCTAGCTACAACAACGCCTCACCAAACGCATACCCACAGGAGCTGCTTCAATGGAATTCGCCACTCTGCTTGCACAAGTCAATAGCTCGACCGTTCTCGCGGTTGGCCTGATTCTCGGTCTCGGCGGCGCCGGCACCGCGATTGGTTTCGGTCTGCTCGGCGGCCGTTTGCTCGAAGGCGTTGCGCGTCAGCCGGAACTCTCCGGCAAGCTCACCGGCACCATGTTTCTGGTCGCCGGTCTGCTCGACGCGGTGACCTTTGTCGGTATCGGTATCGGTATGTTCTTCGTCTTTGCGAACCCGTTCGCGGCCGCAGTCAAAGCAGCGACCGGCGGCTGATCACCAAACGCCGCGTCTTTCGACGGAGTTTTAGCGATGGATCCAAATGCAACGATGATCGTCCAGAGCATCACGTTCCTGGTGTTCGTGGGTCTGATCTGGCGCTTTGGTTGGCCGCTTATTCTCGGCGCGATGGAAGCCCGTCAGGCCAAGATCGCGGAAGGACTTTCCGCCGCTGAACGCGGCGAAAAGGCGCTGAAAGATGCGTCCAGCAAAAGCGAAGGCGAACTCAAGGCTGCGCGTGCGCAGGCGCAGGAAATCATCAGCGCCGCGAACAAGCAGTCGGCCCAACTGGTCGAAAAAGCCAAGGCCGATGCGGAAGCCGAAAAGGCCCGCATCCTCGCCGCTGGCCGCTCTGAAGCTGAGCGCGAAATTGCGCAGGCCAAGGAAGCATTGCGCAAGCAGGTCGGCGAGCTCGCGGTGGCGGGTGCGTCGAAAATCCTCAAGCGCGAGATCGACGCCAAGGCGCATGCCGACGTGCTCAGCGAACTGGCGGCGCAGGTCTGATGGCCGAGCTGCGCTCACTCGCGCGTCCCTACGCCAAGGCGGTGTTCGAGCTTGCGCGCGACGCGAAAAGTTTGCCGGCCTGGTCGCAGACCTTGGCAACGCTGTCGATGACCGCCGGCGACGCGCAGGTCGTAGCTGAAATCGGCAATCCGCGTTTCTCGCGCAGCGAATCAGCCAAGCTGATTATCGGCGCGCTTGGTGAACGGCTCGATGTGCAGGCGCAGAATCTGGTGCGCTTGCTCGCGGAAAATAATCGCGAAGCGCTGCTGCCGGCGATTGCTACCGAATTCGAAGCGCTGAAAGCCGAGGCCGAAAAGCGCGTCGAAGTCGATATCACCACCGCGACCGCTATCGATGCCGCGCAGAAGCAAACGCTGGCTGGTGCTATCAGCAAACGCCTGTCGCGCGAAGTGGAAGTCACTTGGCATACCGACGCCAGCCTGATCGCGGGCGCGGTCATCCGTGCGGGCGATCTGGTGATCGATCATTCGGTGGTCGATGAACTCACGCAGTTGCGGCACACACTCACCGCATAACCTAAAAGCTGAACCCAAATTTTTCGAGGATTGCCTTCAATGCAACAACTCAACCCTTCCGAGATCAGCGAGCTGATCAAGGCCCGCATCCAGAATTTCGAAGCGGACAGCGAAGCGCGCAACACCGGCACGATCGTCAGCTTGCAGGACGGCATCGTCCGCATTCACGGCCTCAGCGACGCGCTGCAAGGTGAAATGCTCGAATTCGGCCCCGATGCCAAAGGCGAAGCGACGTTCGGCCTCGCGCTGAATCTTGAGCGCGATTCGGTGGGCGCGGTGGTGCTCGGCGATTACAAACATCTGAGGGAAGGCGACACGGTGAAAACCACCGGCCGCATTCTCGAAGTACCGGTCGGCGAAGCGCTGCTCGGCCGCGTTGTGGACGCGCTCGGTCGTCCCATCGATGGCAAAGGCCCGATCGCCGCTAGCGGCACGTCGCCGATCGAGAAAGTCGCGCCGGGCGTCATCACGCGCAAGTCGGTGGACCAGCCGGTGCAGACCGGTTTGAAGTCGATCGATGCCATGGTTCCGGTCGGCCGCGGTCAGCGCGAATTGATTATCGGCGATCGCCAGACCGGCAAAACCGCCGTCGCTATCGATGCCATCATCAATCAGAAAAAAACCGGCATCAAATGCATTTATGTGGCGATTGGCCAGAAGGCCAGCTCGATCGCCAATGTTGTGCGTAAGCTCGAAGAATTCGATGCGCTGGCGCACACCATCGTCGTCGCGGCTACCGCATCCGAAGCGGCCGCGCTGCAATTCATCGCGCCGTATTCCGGTTGCACGATGGGCGAATATTTCCGCGACAAGGGCGAAGACGCGCTGATCGTGTACGACGATCTTTCCAAGCAGGCTGTCGCCTATCGCCAGGTGTCGCTGCTGCTGAAACGTCCGCCGGGCCGCGAGGCTTATCCGGGCGACGTGTTTTATCTGCATTCGCGTTTGCTGGAACGCGCCGCGCGCGTCAACGCCGAGTACGTTGAAAAATTCACCGGCGGAAAAGTGAAGGGCAAGACCGGTTCGCTGACTGCGCTGCCGATCATCGAAACGCAGGCTGGCGACGTGTCCGCGTTCGTGCCGACCAATGTGATCTCTATCACCGACGGCCAGATTTTCCTCGAGACCGATCTGTTCAACGCGGGTATTCGCCCGGCCATCAACGCCGGTATTTCGGTGTCGCGCGTCGGTGGCGCAGCACAGACCAAGGTCATCAAGAAGCTGGGCGGTGGTGTGCGTCTGGCGCTGGCGCAGTATCGTGAACTGGCGGCGTTTGCGCAGTTCGCATCGGACCTCGACGAAGCAACGCGTAAACAATTGGAACGCGGTCAGCGCGTCACCGAACTGATGAAGCAGAAACAGTACGCGCCCTTGTCGGTGGGCGAGATGGCGGCAACGCTATATGCCGTCGAGAAGGGTTTCATCGACAAGATTCCGGTCGAGAAAATGCTCGATTGGGAAGCCGGCCTGCATCAGTTCCTCGGCAGCAGCTACAAGGCGCTGGTCGACAAGCTCGACAAGGGCGACTGGAACGATAGTCTCGATGCCGAGCTGAAAGCGGCGATGGAAGCTTTCGTCAAGCAGTCTGCGATTTAAGCGGCGCGATCCTTCGAGCGAGATAGACAGTGGCCGGCGCAAAAGAAATTCGCACCAAGATCAAGAGTGTCAAAAACATTCAGAAGATCACGCGGGCGATGGAAAAAGTCGCCATGTCGAAAATGCCGAAGGCGCAGGCTCGCATGCGCGCAGCAAGGCCTTATGCCGAGAAGATTCTGCGCACGATCAGCCATCTGTCGCAGGCGAATCCGGAATACCGGCATCCGTTCATGGCGGCCCGTGAGGTCAAGCGCATTGCGTTCATCGTGGTCTCCACCGATCGCGGCATGGCGGGCGGACTCAACACCAATCTGTTTCGCGCTGTCGTGCGCGCGATTCGGGAATGGAAAAGCAAGGGCGTGGAATCCGAGTACGCCGTGATCGGCAACAAGGCGGCGACGTTCTTCAAGCGCGTCGGCGGCAAGGTAGTGGCGCAGGTCACGCATCTTGGCGAGCGGCCGACTGTCGATCAATTGCTCGGCACGATCAAGGTCGTCACCGATGCTTATCGCACGGCTGAAGTCGATCGCGTGTACCTGGCCTATCCGCAGTTCGTCAACACGATGACGCAGCGGCCTTCGGTTCGCCAGCTGTTACCGGTCGAGCCGGTCGAAACGGCCAAGCTGCCGACGCATTGGGATTACATCTACGAACCCGAAGCGGTTGATCTGCTCGATACTCTGCTGGCGCGATATGTCGAATCGCAGGTGTATCAGGCGGTGATCGAAACCACGGCGTCCGAGCAGTCGGCGCGCATGGTGGCGATGAAGGCTTCCACCGATAACGCCGGCAAGATCATCGGCGGCCTGCAACTCGCGTACAACAAGGCGCGGCAGGCCAACATCACCAAGGAACTCGCGGAAATCGTCGGCGGCGCAGCGGCGGTTTAGCAACAGCCCGGCGTTCGGGCGGCAGCATTTTAGTCAACGAATTTTGGAAGAGGATTTGCGATGAGCACCGGCCCCAACACGGCAACTGGCACTGGCAAGATTGTTCAGATCATCGGCGCGGTGGTCGACGTGGAATTTCCGCGCGATTCCATTCCGCAGATTTATGACGCACTCAAGGTCGAAGGCGAGGGTGTTTCGCTGACGCTGGAAGTGCAGCAGCAGCTGGGCGACGGCGTCGTCCGCGCGATTGCGCTGGGTTCTTCCGACGGCATGAAGCGCGGCCTCGTCGCCACCAACACCGGCGCACCGATTTCGGTGCCGGTGGGCCTTGCCACACTTGGCCGCATCATGAACGTGCTCGGCGAGCCGATCGACGAGCGTGGCTCGGTCGCATCCGAACAGCATTGGGCGATCCATCGCGCAGCGCCGAGTTATGAAGATCAGAGCGGCTCGACCGAATTGCTCGAAACCGGCATCAAGGTCATCGATTTGCTGTGCCCGTTTGCGAAGGGCGGCAAGGTTGGTCTGTTCGGCGGTGCCGGCGTCGGCAAGACCGTCAACATGCTTGAACTGATTAACAACATCGCCACCGAACACTCGGGATTGTCAGTATTTGCTGGCGTCGGGGAGCGTACGCGCGAAGGCAACGACTTTTATCACGAAATGTCGGAAGCCGGCGTTATCAAGCTGGACAACCTGCCGGAATCGAAAGTGGCGATGGTGTACGGCCAGATGAACGAGCCGCCGGGCAACCGTCTGCGCGTCGCACTTTCCGGTTTGACGATGGCTGAATATTTCCGCGATGAAGGCCGTGACGTGCTGTTCTTTGTCGACAACATTTATCGCTACACGCTGGCCGGCACCGAAGTCTCCGCGCTGCTCGGCCGTATGCCGTCGGCGGTGGGTTATCAGCCGACACTCGCCGAAGAAATGGGCGTGCTGCAAGAGCGCATCACCTCGACCAAGAACGGTTCGATCACTTCGATCCAGGCCGTGTATGTGCCTGCGGATGACTTGACCGATCCTTCGCCCGCGACCACCTTCGCGCACTTGGATGCAACCGTGGTGCTGTCGCGCGACATCGCCAGCTTGGGTATTTATCCGGCGGTCGATCCGCTCGATTCCACCAGCCGCCAGCTTGATCCGAATGTGCTCGGCCAGGAGCATTACCAGACTGCGCGCGACGTACAAGGTGTGTTGCAGCGCTACAAGGAATTGAAAGACATCATCGCCATCATGGGCATGGACGAGTTGAGCGAAGACGACAAGCGTGCAGTGGCCCGCGCGCGCAAAATCCAGCGCTTCCTGAGCCAGCCGTTCCATGTGGCCGAAGTGTTCACAGGCTCGCCGGGCAAGTATGTGAGCTTGAAGGAAACCATCCGCGGCTTCCGCGAGATCGTCGACGGCAAGCACGATGCGCTGCCGGAACAGGCCTTTTACATGGTCGGCGGCATCGAAGAAGCGGTCGAAAAAGCCAAGAAGCTTTAAGGCTTATCAGGTTTACGGGCGCACGAGAAATTTATGGCAAGCATGCACGTCGATATCGTTTCGATCGAAGGCCAAATCCATCAGGGTGAGGCGGCGATGGTGTTTGCGCACGGCGAACTGGGCGAGCTCGGCATCCTGCCGCGCCACGCGCCCTTGCTGACGCGCCTGAAGCCGGGCGCAGTACGCGTGCGCGATGCCGATGGCAGCGAACAGTCGTTCTTCGTCGGCGGCGGCATTCTGGAAGTGTTGCCGCATCTGGTGACGGTGCTGGCCGATACCGCGATCCGCGCCAAGGACGTGGACGAAGCCAAAGCTGCGGCTGCAAAGGAACGCGCCGTGAAGATGATGGCTGACGCCAAGACCGAAACTGACCTCGTGCGCGCGCAGAACGAAATGATCCAGGCCGAGGCGCTGATCGAGTTTCTCGACAAGGCCAAGAAAGGCCATACCTGAGCTGCGCCGCCGCCTGCTCAGGCGCTGTGCGTTACCAGCATCCAGGCAATGCGGCTGCCGGATAGCAGCAGGCCGATCATGCTGCCGAACAGTATCGACTAGAATGTTGCGGGGTCGTGATCCGGAACAATCAGCAGCGCGCTGGCCAGCAGCAAGCCTGAGCTGCCGAGCATCGACAGTAAAAATCTCGACAGGATTTGCCGGCTCGCATTGCGCCAGGCGGAGCGCTGCAACATGGTTAGCAAACTACGCGAAATCCGCTGTGCGCCGAGCAGGCCGGAGATGAAGATGAACAGCGCGGCGCTATTCGCGGCGCCAGCAGCCCCAGCGAGATCCACCAGCACACTCAGAAAGTCGGCGAAGGTCTGCCGCGCCACAGGTCGCGCAGCGCAGGGTTGCCGGCCGCAACCAGCTTGCCGTTGAACGTGAGTGCGACGAACACAAAGCCGACCAGCCCACCGCTGACCTGCGCGAACGTGCTGAAATATCCGCCCCACTCGGCCGTCTGCTGGCCGAAGTCACCCATGCCGCTGGTGACGAAACCCATCACATGAACCTGGTTGATGTCGATCAAGTCAAGACACTCTCATCCGTTCCAGTGCATGTTCGCAAGCTCCACAAAAAGCGGCAAAGTTTCAAACTGCCAGGCGCGCCGTATCATGCCGCATCAACCCTGAGGGATTTTTTTACGAGCCGTATCGATGAAGGTCCACGCCATCATCCTCGCCGCTGGCCAGGGCACCCGCATGCGCAGCGCGCTGCCGAAAGTGCTGCACAAAGTCGGTGGGCGGCCGATGCTCGGCCGCGTGCTCGACACTGCCCGCGCTGCCGGGGTCGATCATTGCCATCTGGTTCTGGGTCACGGCGCCGAGCAGGTACGCGACTGGCTTGCGACCGAGGCCGTAACCGGACGATCCGGAAAGTCCGTCGAAACAGCTGCAAATACCTTGGCCGATGACATCAGCATCGTGTTCCAGTCGCAGCAGCTCGGCACCGCGCATGCAGTGCTGCAAGCCTTGCCGGAAATTCCGGATAGCGCGCTAGTTGTGGTGCTGTATGGCGATGTACCGCTGGTATCGGCGGCGACGATCAAGGCACTGATCGCTGCTGCGCGCAGCGGACTCGCGCTGGTGACCGTCGACGTCGCCGATCCGCGCGGCTATGGCCGCATCCTGCGCGAGTCTTCGGGCCGCGTCACTGGCATCGTCGAAGAAAAAGAGGCCAGCACCGAACAACGCGCGATCCGCGAGATCAACACCGGGCTGCTCGCCGCACCTGCAAAGCGGCTCAAGCGCTGGCTCTCGAAAGTGAAGAACGACAACGCCAAGCGCGAGTATTACCTCACCGATATCGTTGCACTCGCTGCCAGCGATGCGGTCGAGATCGCGGTGGTCAGCGCGGATTCCGCCGGCGAAGTTGAAGGCGTCAACGATCCCGTGCAACTTGCGCGCGCGGAGCGGGCCTTGCAACAGCAGCAGGCCATGCAATTGCAGCGCGACGGCTTGTATCTGGCCGATCCAGCGCGCTTTGATCTGCGCGGAAATCTGAAAATCGGCCGCGATGTCCATATCGATATCGGCTGCGTGCTCGAAGGCGAAATCGAACTCGGCGATGGCGTCGTCATCGGGCCGTATTGCGTGCTGCGCAACGTGCGCCTCGGCGCCGGCACTCGCGTCGAGGCGCATTCCGTGCTCGATGGCGCCAGCGCTGGCATCGATTGCCGCATCGGCCCCTTCGCGCGTTTGCGGCCCGGCGCGCAGCTGGCGGATCAAGTCTGGATCGGCAATTTTGTCGAGATCAAGCAGAGCACTTTGGGCGACTCCGCGAAGGCTGCGCATCTGGCTTATATCGGCGATGCCAGCGTCGGCGAGCGCGTCAACATCGGGGCCGGCGTTATCACCTGCAACTACGATGGCGTTGATAAATATCAAACCACAATCGGTGCAGATGCCTTTGTCGGCAGCGATTCACAGCTGATCGCACCGGTGACGATCGGTGCCGGCGCTTACATTGCGGCAGGTTCCACCATCGTTGAGGACGTGCCGGAAAATGCGCTGGCCATCGCGCGCGCGAGAGAGCAGAAAATCGTCCCGGACTGGCGTTCGCGCAAGAAAGATCGATGAAAGATCGCAAGCAGGACCAGGCCGAGAATTCGGCAAAGCCGCAAGGCCATGCCGGGTTTGATTAAGCGAGATTATCGCGCGGAAGCCGCGCATCATTTCAGTCCAAGTTCCAATCGAACATCCGATAAGGCCCGCGTAAGTCAACCGGGCGATAATGCGCATTCGCGCTGATTGCTGCGCCTCAAAAGGAAGCCTTTGCCATGTGTGGAATCGTCGGCGCGGTTGCACAGCGCAACGTCATGCCAATCCTGATGGAAGGCCTGCGCCGGCTCGAATATCGCGGCTACGATTCCGCGGGCATTGCTGTGGTTTCGGCCGACGGCAAGCTGCACCTCGAACGCGCGGTGGGCAAGGTTGCGCAACTTGAAGCCAAGCTGTTGCTGCATCCCGCGGTCGGCACCAGCGGCATCGCGCATACGCGCTGGGCAACGCACGGTGGTGTGACCGAAGCCAACGCACATCCGCATATTTCGCCGTCAATCGCCCATGGCCGCCTCGCCTTGATCCACAACGGCGTGATCGAAAACTACGAAATCCTGCGCGCCGAGGTGTTGTCACTGGGCTACGAACTCTCGTCCGCCACCGACACCGAAGTGATCGCGCATTTGATGCACCACAGCTTGATCCGGGGCCGCAGCTTGCGCGAAGCCGTGCGCTCGGTGTTACGCCGCTGCACGGGCGCGTATGCCGTTGCGGTGCTCGATGTGAACGATCCCGCGCGGCTGGTGCTCGCGCGCGTCGGCAGCCCGCTGGTGATCGGTTTGGGCATCGGTGAAATGTTCGCCGCCTCCGACGTCGCCGCCTTGCTGCCGGTGACCAATCGCTTCATCTATCTCGAAGAAGGCGACTTCGCCGAGATCATGCAGGATGACGTGCAGGTCTTCGATGTCGACGGCAACACGCTGCAACGCGCCGTGCATGAGATCAGCCTGCATGACGATGCCAGTGAGAAAGGCGGCTATCGGCATTTCATGGTCAAGGAAATTTTCGAGCAGCCGGCCGCGCTGATCGCCACTCTGCAGGGCCGCATCGCTGAAGATCATGTGCTGCCGCAATCGCTCGGGCCGCGCGCGGAAGAGCTGCTGGCGAAAACGCAGCGCGTGCATATCGTCGCCTGCGGCACCAGTTATCACGCGGGGCTGGTTGCGAAATACTGGATCGAATCGCTCGCCAAGCTGCCTTGCCATGTCGAAATCGCCAGCGAATATCGATACCGCGATGTCGTCGTGCCGCCGGGCACTTTATTCGTCACGCTCTCGCAATCCGGTGAAACGGCCGACACGCTGGCCGCGCTGCGTTCGGCGCGCCCGGCTGGATATCTGGCGCTGTTGACCGTTTGCAATTCCGCGCAAAGTTCGATGGTGCGCGAATCCGATCTGGTGATGTTGACGCAAGCCGGCGCCGAAATTGGCGTCGCCTCGACCAAGGCCTTCACCACTCAACTGCTGGCTTTGCTGGTGTTTGCGACGATGCTGGCGCGGCACACGGGTTTATCGCCTGAGCGCGAACGCGAAATCGTCCGGCAGATTCAATCTGCCGCGGGTGCGGTGGAACGCACGCTGACGATGGAGCCGGTGATCCGAAAACTGGCCGAAGCCTTCGTCGAGAAACATCATGCGCTATTCCTTGGCCGCGGCCCGATGTACCCGATCGCGCTCGAAGGCGCGCTCAAGCTCCAGGAAATTTCCTATGTTCATGCCGAAGGCTATGCCGCCGGCGAACTCAAGCACGGCCCGCTCG
>Ga0116227_10017184_pt1 | contig 10163 bp, 3 predicted proteins | sample S1TSphgellanicum_FD_89693 | JGI IMG/M metagenome (GOLD analysis project Ga0116227, IMG submission 89693) | Host-associated microbial communities from peat moss isolated from Minnesota, USA - S1T2_Fb - Sphagnum magellanicum MG | ecosystem: Host-associated > Plants > Peat moss > Unclassified...
AAACGTTGGCACTGGCTGGAAGAAAATTCCCGCCCCCAAAATCGCGCTTTACCGCAGTTACTTTCCGGCCATGGACGAAGGCTGGACGCGCTGGCTGCTGGAGAATTTTGGCTTCGCCTATAAAAATGTGTCCAATAAAGATCTGCAAGCCGGAACTCTCAAAGACAAGTTCGATGTGGTGATCTTTCCTGATCAGCCCCCCGCCACAATCACGGAAGGATATAAAGCCGGCGCAATGCCCCCTGAATTCACCGGCGGCATCGGTGACGATGGGATAAAAGCGCTCAAGGAATTTGCAACGGCGGGAGGCACCATCGTTTGCTTCAACCATTCTTCGGCATTTTGCGCAAAAGCGCTGGGTGTTGCGGCGACGGATGTCCTTAGCAACCGCATCATTGCCGCCGCGGGCGACGAATCTCGCCCGGCATCCAATCCGGGTGCCCGCGCCAACTTTTACTCGCCCGGTTCGCTCCTCAACGTCAAGCTCAATCTGGCCAGCCCGCTGACCCGCGGCCTGCCCGAAAACATCGCCATCTGGAGTGAACAGAGTCCGGCATTCACCACCACTGAAACCGCTGTCGCCACTTATCCGGAAAAGGGAATTCTCGCTTCCGGCTGGCTTCTGGGAGCAGACCTTATCGCCGGCAAGACGGCCATTATTGATGCCAAAAGCGGCGCTGGCCACGTCATTCTGTTTGGCATGCGGCCGCAGTATCGCGCTCAAAGTTATCAGGCATTCAAACTGTTCTTCAATTCGCTGATTGCCTACTTGCCGTAAAACCCACAGTTGACAGACGCACGAGCCGCATTTATCCTATTCCCTATCGGTGAGCTAGGTTTGTTCGGCCACCGCAAGGAAACTTCGCGTGTCTCTATTTACTTCCGCCCGCTATCTGTTGCTGGCTTCCCTTGCCTGCGCCGTCATGCATGCCAGCGAACCGCCGCGCCTGACTTTAGACGATCTTCTTGCTGTTGAGCCGCTCGGCGAAACTCCCCTTTCGCCCGACGGCAAAACCTTCGCATTCGTCCACAACGGACAAATTGCTCTGCTTCCCGCCGAAGGCGGCTGGCCCGTTGCCATCACTGGTTCCGCTGGCGGCAAGTCGGGTCTCAATTGGTCTCCTGACGGAAACACCCTTGCCTTCGTCAGCCAGGGAAGCATCTGGACCGTCGCCATCACGGGCGGCCAGCCTCACCGTCTCACCCATGCCGCGCCGGGTTCTGGAGACCCGCGGCAGGCTGGCGACCGCAGTCCGCACTGGTCGCCGAAAGGCGACTGGATTCTCTTTGAAACGGGGCGGCGCGGACATGGTGATCTGGCCGTCGTCAGTCCCGACGGGCTGAGTGAGAACATCATTACCGCTGGCCCGGCGGACGCCGGCGAAGGCGAATGGTCCCCTGACGGTTCCGAAATAGCCTACGTGGAAAGAGCGCCCAGCTACTTCAGCGGCAAGCTGCAAATAGCCAAGTTCAATGCTCAGTCAGGCCGCGCCACAACCGCGGTCAATTTGTACACGTCGCCTGTCGACCGGGGCGGCGGCTGGTCGCTGCGGAAGCCCGCCTGGTCACCCGATGGCCGCACGCTGGCCCTCGTTTTGCAGGAAAGCGGGTGGGACAACGTGTATCTTATTCCGGCCGCCGGCGGCGCGCCGAAGCCGCTCACGCGCGGCGAGCAGGACGATCTGGATCCGGTTTTTTCGCCTGACGGCAAATCGATTGCCATCGTATCGAACCGCCAGTCACCCGAAGAAAGCCGCATCTGGATTGTTCCGCTGGACGGTTCCTCCGCCCGTCCGCTTGCCAAGTTCAAGATTCCTGGGGTGGAATCCGCGCCCCAGTGGAGCCCGGACGGCCGTTCCCTTTACTTCCATCGTTCCAGCCCTCTGGAATCCGCGGATTTGCTCGCCGCCGACACCGCCAAGCCTGCTGAACCGCGCTATCTGACGCACACTTCTCCGAAATATCTGGAAGGCGCGCTGCAGGTGCCAGACCGCGTGCGCTTCAAGAGCAAAGACGGGCTCTTAGTCACCGGCCTGCTCTACAAACCGCGCGGCTTTAAAAGCGGCACGCGCTATCCCGCCGTGCTTTGGATTCACGGCGGCCCCGAAGGCCAGGATGTCTACCGGCTCGACTTGTGGGCGCAATACCTGGCACAGGAAGGCTACGCGGTGCTGGAGCCCAACTATCGCGGCAGCACTGGCTATGGCGAGAAATTTCGCAATTTGAACGTCGAAGACAGCGGCGGCGGTGAGATGGACGATGTCGCCGCCGGCGCTCAATATCTCATTGATCAGGGAATTGCGGATTCCAAACGCATCGCCATCGGAGGCGGCAGTCACGGCGGCACGATGACCGCCTACGCCGTCACCAAATACCCTCAGCTATTCGCTGCCGCCATTGAGATGTATGGCGTCGTGGACCGCGCCACCTTCGTCGAACGAACCAACCGCAACTCAGCCATTCGCTGGATGATGAAAATGGGCGGCACGCCCGCTGAGAAGCCAGACGTCTACCGCCGCGCCAACAGCCTCCTGCTGGCGGACCAGATTCAGACGCCGTTGCTCATCCTGCACGGTGAAAACGATCCCCAGGTGCCTCCTTATGAATCCGTCCAATTTACTAAAGCCCTGGCAGCGCATCACAAGACTTTTTATTACTACACCTATCCGAACGAGCTGCATGGTTTTTCGCAAAAAGACCACCGGCTGGATGCCTGGACCAAAGAACTGGCGTTCCTGCAAAAGTACATAAACCCGAAGTTCGGACTCAGCAGCACGTCCACCGATGGGCTGCTGCTAAATGCCCCGGCCAAGCCGGCCGCACGGGCTGAAAATACCGCCGAAAGACCTTAATACATGAAGCAACTGAAACTTTCTTTACTCATAATTCTTATTACTATCTCCGCTTGGGCCGCGCCTGTCGGCTCGGTTAAAGGTTATGTCCGCGATGCGTCCGGGGCGGTTGTGCCCAACGCGACTGTCACGCTCACGAATGAGCAGACCGGGGTGCAACAGAAAACCGTCACCGATTCAGCCGGACTCTATCAATTCCTGGAACTGAATCCCGGCAAGTTTCAAGTCTCGGCTACCGTCCGGGGCTTTCGCACCACGGAAGTCAAAGGCCTTGTTGTCTTGGTGGATCAAATTGTCTCGCTTGATTTGAAACTCGAGGTGGGAGATGTGTCGCAATCCGTGGAGGTTTCCAGTTCCGTGGAACTGATGCAGACGGAAAGCCCCGCCACTGGAACCAATATCACGTCTGAACTGACAGCGGAACTGCCGCTTGCCAACCGGCAATTTACAGATCTGGCGGTTCTCACTCCAGGTGCTTCCTTCGCCGCTCCGGGAGCCCAGGCCGGCGCTTTTGCGGTAGCCGGAACCCGTTCCCAATCCACTAACTGGCAAATTGACGGTGTCAATGCCATTGATCCTAATGTGAATGGCCCAACCAACTCTTATCGCATCGCCGATGCCATCCAGGAGCTAAGCGTCGCCACTTCGGCTTACTCGGCGCAGTTCGGACGCGCCTCCGGCGGCCAGGTGAGCGTGGTCACCAAGAGCGGGACCAACGGCTTTCACGGCGGCGCATTCGAATTCTTCCGAAACGATGCGATAGATGCCGACAGCTTCTTCACCAACGCCCTGGGGGGAGTGAAACCGGTGCTGCGCTACAACCAATACGGCGGCACCATCGGCGGCCCCATCAAGCGCGACAAGACATTCTTCTTCTACAGCTTCGAAAGCCTTCGCGAGATTAACCCGGCCGCCACGTCGGCGGTGGTGCCAACGCTGGCGCAGCGTGCCTCTATCAAAGATCCCATTGCCGCCAACCTGGTCCAGTTTTACCCGCTGCCCACCGTCACCAGCGCTCCAGCCGGAACAACAAACTTTGTCGGCAACGTGCCTAACTCAACCAAAGACAGCACGGATTTCATTCGCGTGGATCATTCCTTCAGCGACCGCGACAAGTTAAGCGGCCATTACATCAATTACATGGGCACCACAACGTCAGGCGGCACTCTGCCCACAACCGGCGGCAGTTCCAACAAGCCCAACCAGCAAAACGCGGATCTGAGTGAGACACACACTTTCTCTCCCACCTTCCTGACTGAACTGCGCCTTGGATTTTCACGCAACAAGACACACTTCGACACTCAGGATGCTAATCTGAACGCGCAGACTATATTGCCGGGAGTTCCAGGCGTCGTCAATGGCACCACCAATCCGCAGGACGCAGGCATTCCAACCGTATCCATCACCGGCTACGCCACCCTGGGCACAGCCTCAAATCTGCCGCAGGGACGCCGATCCAACACCTATGAGATCTATTCGGACACAACCAAGATTGCGGTTCTGGGCGGTGCCACGCACACACTGAAGTTTGGCTGGTACGGACGCCGCGAGGAAACCTGGAGATATCTCGACGGATCTTCGCGCGGCACCGTCGGCTTTACCAGTTTTGCGGCCTTTGCCGGAACCTGCGCCACCTGCGCCGGTGTTGCGCAAATTGAGACGTCCACTATTCATACCGGCGACACATTGGGTCATTGGTATCGCTACCCGGAGGCCTTTTACGTGCAGGACGACATCAAAGTCACTCCGCATTTGACCGTGAATATCGGCTTGCGCTACGAAATGCCCTCAGTGCTCACGGAGAAGCGCGCCAAGGGCACGAACTTCATTCCCGGCGTGGGACCCGTGCTTTTGGGAACCGACGAAGTGCTGGGCATTAATCCGGCATTGTCCGGCCCTGCCGCGTTCACCCTCACCCCCGGACCAGTCACCTTATCGGGCGCGGGCGTCAGGCCGGATTACACCGACATTGGCCCCACCATCGGCGCGGCGTGGAGCACCGCTGATGGGAAAACCGTCATTCGCGGCGGCTTTCGCATCGGATACGATGACTTGTTCAACAACATTCCCATCAACCAGACTTCTAACTCGCCCTTCTCTTTAACAACCACCCAGACGGCGGGAGTAACTCAGCCGGGCACCTATAGCTGGAACCTGGCGTTCAATCAAAATGTGCCATTGGTCACCAAGACTCCCGGCGGCACGTATGTCGGGCTGGATTCATTCAACGCCGAGGCTTTGAATGCCAAACAGGCTTATGCCGAAAACTACAACTTCACCGTGCAGCGCGAGATTACCAGGGGCAGCACTCTGGAAGTGAGTTACATCGGAACCTCGGGCCACCGCCTGGGAGTGGAACTGGATGCCAACCAGCCGACCGTCGTCGTCAACAACGCGCTGCTAAGAGGGTCGCAATCGCCCAACGTTCAGATCTTTCCCTATCCCAACTGGAGCAACGTAGACATTGGTTCATTCGACGGTAAGTCAAACTACAACGGGCTGGTTGTTTCCGGCAAGATTCATCTCAGTTCACGCCTGACCATGAACTCTTCCTATACCTGGAGCCATTCCATTGACGACACCTCGTCGTTTCTGGGCACTACGTTCGACAGCTCCATTCCCGTTTCCAGCAATGTGCCGCTCAGCGCGGAACGGGGCAATAGCGCGTTCGATCAGCGCCATCGTTTTATCAATGCTTTTGCCTACAACCTGCCGTTTGGCCGCGGCGGGTCTGTCTTCAAAACCTCCAATAAAATTGCCGACGAACTCATCTCGGGCTGGACACTTTCCGCCATCACCAATCTCACCACGGGTGAACCGTTCACCGTCCTGATCAATACTAACCAGGACTACAGCGGCTTTAACCAGTTTGTGGATCGCGCCAGCTATGTTTGCAGCGGCCCGATTCAAATCAACGAAGGAAGCCGGCTGAATTTCTTCAACAAAGCTTGCTTTGCTCCCGCCTACGCCGGGCAGATTGGCAACACCGGCCGGAATGCGTTTTATGGTCCAGGGTTGATCGACGTCGATACCAGCCTGGCGAAGACCTTCAAAATCACCGAAAAAATTGGCTTCTCACTGCGCGGAGACTTCTTCAACGTGCTCAACCATACTAATTTTGCCCTGACCTCCGCTAACCGCACCGAATCCAGCGGCACGTTTGGCCAGATCAGCGGTGTGGCCGGACTCTCGGGCGGCAATAACGGCGGACCTCGCGTTCTTCAACTGACCGGGCGGATCACGTTTTAAGCGCGCAGCGCGTGAGCTTCATCTTGATCCGGCTGTCGCTTCCAGCGCCTGACCTTTCCTGGTTTCTATTTCCGGGTTCTTGGCTGGGACTGGGGCCTTGGCCGGATCTAAAATTCGGTAAGCCAGCAGCTTAATGCGGTCGTTCAGGAGTGCCCAAGCCAGCGCATAGGCCCAAACGAAGCCCGCCCATTTCCATCCAAGCGGCGTCATGAAGATTCCATAGACCGCAATGAGCGTGGCAATCGCCTGAGTGCCCAGAACGGCAATCCAGAGGATCCTGGCCGGACGAATGGACCAGAACGGACCTCGGGTGCGAGTCAGAAATATTGTGAGGTGTCCGGCAATCGATAGCTTCAGATACATCAGCGTTTGAACGTGATCTCTATCCAGATGGAAGACCCGTTCCCCCAGATAGAACAGGCCAAACGCAGCCGCCACGCCGGCCACGCCCAGCACGGTGGAGATGCCCAGCACCAGACGCATGTTCCAGGCCTCTGGCTTGTCCTTGTAATGAACGTTGTCGTAGGCGATGGACAGGATTGCCCCGTCATTCAGCAGCGCAATCATCACGATCATCACCGCCGTCACCGGGTAGAAGTTGAACACCAGTATGGCCAGCGTCATAAAGAACAGCACGCGCAGCGTCTCTGTTATGCGATACATGGCATAGCTGTTCATGCGCTGGAAAATGCGCCGGCTCTCTTTGATAGCGTCAATGATGACGGAGAGTCCCGAAGCCAGCAGGACAATCGAAGCCGCCGCGCGCGCTGTATCCGTGGCCCCCGACACGGCGATACCGCAATCCGCCTTCTTAAGCGCGGGCGCGTCGTTGACTCCATCCCCGGTCATGCCGACGATATGGCCGCGCTGCTGCAGCACGTCAACAATGTGGTACTTGTGTTCCGGGAAGACCTGGGCAAAGCCGTCGGCCTTTTCAATGGATTCGGCCATCTGGGCCGATTCGTGATGCTGGGTGTCACCCAGGCCGCTGGCATCCAGAATATTGGTTCCCATGCCCAACTGGCGCGCCGTCTCTTTGGCGATGGCAACCTGGTCGCCCGTGACCATCTTGACGCTGACGCCCATTTCGCGCGCGCTGGCGATGGTGGCTTTGGCCTGGGTGCGCGGCGGATCAAACAGCGGCAGCATGCCCGCAAACTGCCACTTGCCTTCTTCGTCGGCCCTGGCTACGCCCAGAGAACGGAAGCCGCGCGCCGCAAATTCGTCAACTGCTTTCTCAACCGCTGGCTTGACAACTTCAGCGTTGGTGGACATCTGCAGAATCACCTGCGGCGCGCCTTTGGCCACAAAGAACTGTTTGCCGTCGGAGCCTTTAATAGTGGCCTCCGTGCGTTTATGCACCGGGTCAAACGGTTTAAAGTGAATAACCTGATAGGACTTGAGCGTGTTCTGATCCTTCACTCCGCCAATGACCGCCAGATCAATGGTGTCCTTATCTTCGGCGCGCGACGCCAGCGCGGCATAGATGACAACTTGTTCGGGATTGTTCCCGCCGGCACAAAATGGATCGCCCAGCGTGAGTTTGTTCTGAGTCAGTGTGCCGGTCTTGTCCGAGCAGAGAACGTCAACGCCAGCAAGTTCCTCGATAGCCGACAGACGAGTAACAATGGCTTCCTTTTTTGCCAGCAGCCGGGCACCCACCGCCATCGTTACCGACAACACGGTCGGCATGGCCACCGGAATGGAAGCGACCAGCAGAACCAGCGCAAACTCCAGGGTGTTCAGAATAGGATCGTGCCGGAAAAGCGCAACGGTCACAATAATCGCCACCAGCGCCACGGCCATGATGATCAGATAGTCGCCAATCTTCATGACGGCTTTCTGGAAGTGGCTGACGGTGACAGCCTGCTCCACCAGTTGAGCCGTCTTGCCAAAGTATGTGTTCATGCCGGTGGCATAAACCATGGCTTCCGTCTCGCCCTGGCGGATGATAGAGCCCGAGAAGACCGCGTCACCCGGCTTGCACTCAGTTGGCAGCGACTCGCCAGTCAGCGCGGATTGATCCACCTGAATGGGGTCGCCGCCAAGCAGCCGCGCATCCGCCGGAACAATGTCACCCAGGCGCAGCCGGATGACGTCGCCTTTCACCACCTCGCGCACCGGCGGGTCAGTCCACTTGCCGTCGCGCATGACCTTCGCGCTGTTCGCCAGTTGTTTCTTCAGCGCGGCAATGGCATTGCCGGCTTGATGTTCTTCCCAGAAGCCGACAACCGCGTTCGAAAGCAGAAGAATAAGGATGATGAAGAAATCCGGCCAGTGCCGGACAACCCCCGACAATATGACCGCGGCTTCAATCATCCAGGGAATGGGGCCCCAAAAGTAAGTCAGGAACTTGAGAAGCGGATTATCCTTCTTCACCGCCAGCTCATTCGGACCGTCCTGCGCCAGACGCTTTTTCGCTTCGTCCTCAGTCAGACCTTTTGGAGTCGAGTCCAGCTTCTTTTCCACTTCCTCCATGGGAAGGGATTTCAGTTCATTCTTCGCTTCCGCCTGCGGGCTGGCCACTGGCATTTATTGCCACTTCCAGTTGCGAATCTCAGGCATATCTTCGCCATGCTTGTCGATGTAGTGCTTATGTTCAATCAGCTTGTCGCGCATGGTCTGCTTCAGATAAGACCCTTTCGACCCAAGATGCGGCAGCCGGTCCACCACATCCTGCACCAGATGGAAGCGGTCCAGATCATTCTGCACCCGCATGTCGAACGGAGTGGTAATGGTGCCCTCTTCCTTATATCCGCGAACGTGGAGATTGCGGTTGTTGCGCGCATAAGTCAGCCGATGAATCAGCCACGGATAACCATGAAAGCCGAAGATGATGTGCTTGTCTTTGGTGAACAGCGAATCGTAATCCACGTCGGTCAGCCCGTGCGGATGTTCGGTGGATGGCTGAAGCTTCATCAGATCCACAACGTTAATGACGCGTATTTTCAAAGCGGGCAAATGCTCGCGGAGAATGGAAACGGCGGCTAAAATCTCCAGCGTGGGCGTGTCTCCGCAGCACGCCATGACCACGTCCGGCTCGCTATCCTGATCGTTGCTGGCCCACTGCCAGATACCAAGGCCCTCGGTGCAATGCACAACGGCGGCGTCCATGCTGAGCCACTGCGGCAGCGCGTGTTTGCCCGCCACCACGACATTCACATAGTTACGGCTTCGCAGGCAGTGGTCAAAAGTGGACAGCAGACAATTCGCGTCGGCCGGAAGGTAAACCCGAACGATACTGGCCTTCTTGTTGATGACGTGATCCAGAAACCCTGGGTCCTGGTGCGTGAAACCGTTATGATCCTGCTGCCACACATGCGAGGCCAGCAGATAGTTCAATGACGAGATCTTGCGCCTCCATGGCAGTTCAGACGTCACCTTCAGCCACTTGGCATGCTGGCTGAACATGGAATCCACAATGCGGATGAATGCTTCATAGCTGTTGAAGAGGCCGTGCCTGCCGGTAAGCAGGTATCCTTCCAGCCAGCCCTGGCACTGATGTTCGCTCAGCATGGAGTCCAGGACCATGCCGGAAGGCGCCAGAAATTCATCTTGTTTGATTTCCCGCGCATCCCACTGCCGGTCAGTGGTTTCAAACACCGCGCCCAGAAGATTAGACAGTGTTTCATCAGGACCAAAAATTCGGAAATTGCGCTGTTCCTGATTCAGCGTGATGACATCCCGCAGAAACTTGCCCAGGACCAGCGTGTCCTGAGCATCGACCGCGCCGGGAAACGGCACGGTAACGGCGTGAGCGCAGAAATCCGGCATGCGCAAGTCGCGCAGCAGAATTCCCCCGTTGGCATGCGGATTGGCGCCCATGCGCCGGTTGCCGGTGGGCGCGAGCGCAGCCAGGTCGGCGCGCAATCGCCCCTCCTCGTCGAACAGCTCTTCCGGTTTGTAGCTGCGTAGCCAAGCCTCCAACTGCGCCAAATGCTCAGGATTCTTGGCCGGATCCGTGATGGGCACCTGGTGCGCGCGAAAGGTGCCTTCGATCGGCACACCGTCGATGAACTTGGGTCCCGTCCAACCCTTCGGTGAGCCGAACACGATCATGGG
>Ga0116227_10017185_pt1 | contig 10163 bp, 8 predicted proteins | sample S1TSphgellanicum_FD_89693 | JGI IMG/M metagenome (GOLD analysis project Ga0116227, IMG submission 89693) | Host-associated microbial communities from peat moss isolated from Minnesota, USA - S1T2_Fb - Sphagnum magellanicum MG | ecosystem: Host-associated > Plants > Peat moss > Unclassified...
AAAAAAAATATTTTAAAAACAAAAAAATAGTTTCCTCAAAAAAAAAAAAAAAAAAATCAAGATTGCAAAAGGTTCCTTTTGAAAGATCAAGAATTGAACAATAATCACACGTACTTCTAGAACTTCAAGTTCTAGCATTTTAAAGTAGTTCTAAATTACTCAATATCTTTTATGAAAGTGCTTGAAGATTATTTATTCCTCACCAATTTAAGCTAGTTCTAAATTATTCAATATTTTGTATGGGTGTGTTTGAAGATCATACATTGTTCACCATTTTGAGCTAGTTTTAAATAACTCAATATTTTGTATGGGAGTGCTTGAAGATGGTCTATTCCTCACAATGGGGTCCCAGCTACGTCTAACGTTAAGATGTGGCAGACCCAAGTGAATGCCCGATCCTTGCCTAAAGGCATGGCCCAGTCAAATGGTGGCCCCTATGTGGATGTAGCATCGAGATGTACTAGGGCATAAGCTTGCTCTACATTAGTGGTTATCATGGAGTATGGTGAACGGTACAACATATGTGCCCACCTTTCGATCATATCCCTCATGGAATCCCCATGACATAGGTTGAAGCCTATTTGGCATCTTGGAAAGTGGTCTATCCTTTTGCCAGTCAATGGGACCCATTCATTAAATCATGCAATTTTTTTAAAATTCCTAAAATTATTTTTCAAAATTACTGGCAATTGAGTGTTGTAGATGCTTATTAAGTTTATGACTTATATCTACATTACTACATAGTGAGATTTCAAGAGCCTAGAACATGGGCATATTTACACTACTCCCTAATAAAAATGCTAAGTGAAAAAGCAACAATTTACATACAAGTTTGGACCCAAAAAGTGCCAAATTTGACATTCATTTCAACCTGAATCTTTAGTGTATTTTGAAGGTATGATAATGGATGTAAAGTGCTTTGGGGAATTCTATATACATATGTTTTGTAAGGTGAATTGTTTTGTGCCCATACCTATTAAATATAATTCTGTTTTTAAAGTTTTCCATTAGCCAACCAATAGCCCCTTGTTGGACCAAAGTGTAAAGGTTTTGGTCTTTTGAGGGGGAGGAAGGACATTGTTGGAGTGAGCCCAAGTGTGAATGAAAGCACAAAGCAAGTGAAGTGAGCTTGCGAAAGGACCCAATAAGGTCAAAGACTAGTGGTCAAAAAAGCAAAAGACGATGTAACAAGTTGAAATATAATATTGTTAATATTAACTAAACCCATGCAAAACAACTTTTTTTTTGGATATTACTGCTTGGAATTATCATGATTGAGATTGAGAATCTTTTGGCTACGTTTGAAGTATAGCCTCTTTTCAAAAGTTGGCTTTATATGTTCTTGGACATTATCTTGGGAGTTCACCCATACCAAGACTGTACCATGCTTAATGGCAGTCTTCTTGTGGAATTGATGAATACATCCTAACTAGATCACAATGCAAAATATAAATGTATTCGAAATATTTAAGTTGGATAAAGTTGTAACTTGTAACCCTTGCAAGCTATAAGATCTTTTACTTGGGTAAGGAACTTACAATATATGATCAACGCCCAGAAGGCACTAACCACATATAGCCTTTGCATGCCGTAGTTACATTCATTTAGAAGCTTTTTACATATTGAAAATTAACTACATCCACACAAAAGATGTGAATGTTTGCGGCACTTTGGATGTATGGTCTACTTTCGGGAAAAGGAGTAGGACCATAAGAGAGTTTACTTGCAATAAATAGCCTTACAAATAAGTCAGCTAATGTGAGATACTAGAATACATATTGATGTCAAAGCAACACTTGGTGCAAACAAGTGTGGAATGCAACGAGTTTAATATCATGCAACATGACAACACAAAATTCCTTTTCAATACCAACACTACAAAGATGGTGTTTTAAAAACTAGAATGCAAAGACCCTACCCGAACATAAATCATCATTGCGCAAATGATTTTGAAAAAGGCATGCAACCTCATTTGCACACTCCAAAAGTACATCAATAAAAATGAATCAAACGTAATCCTTCCAAATCCCTAGCTAGTACCCCAACTGTATTTGATAATAAAAAGATCGTTCTTTTTAAATGTGTTTTGGTAACCGTGGCTTGACTAGGTTCCCCACAAAAATTAGAAAATTTTTACCTTTGATATTTGGGCTCCTATATCAATTGTGTTATGTGAAGGTGTACACTAAAATCAACCTCCACAAATGTTTACAATTTCACATGAAATTTAAAAGGTGCTGAATTAAGGACAGCATTTCAAATTTGTTCTAGTCATTTGGAACATGTCAGGATGCCTTGTGGTATTATAAATGTATGTGTTGTCTTACCAACACTTAATTAATGACATCTTTTATAAATAATTTGATGATTTCAAGATGATTATCTTTTTTCATCCTGTTGGTTTTCATTGTCATATTTTCATGTATTGAGTTTAACTATCAATTCATGGTTTAAAACTTTTGAGCATTATGATGCATTTATTGATTTGAAAAGGTGGCACCATTTACTTGCAAGAGTTCCCCATAAGATAATTACATATCTAGAACATAAGAATCTTCAAATTCATGGTGCTTGAACATGTTTGGATTTATTTTTTAACCAATGGGCCTTGTCATTTTTTTCAATTTTTCAAATATTATCCTAGATGGCAATAAATAAAAACCATATGTGCATTATTTTGCCACTCATATCTCACATCTACAGAGGGTTTAGGGTAATTGCATACTACTATGAACTCTTATAGACTATTCCAATGACATTTTAAAAATTGTTATTGCATAAAAATTTAAAACTTTCATTGGATATCACAAAAAGGGATTCATTTATGTGAAGTTAAAATTTCATAAATCCTTCAACAATGAAGAAAACATAACAAAATAATGGATGTTCAATCTTGGATGGATTTTACAATGAACTATTGTAAACTATAAAATATTGAAATGAACTTTTATTTCACAAATGTGTTTGTATAATGCTTTGAAACTTTGGGACATAATGTCTGGAAAGTTGGTAACATTTAACTGAAAAAAACAACTATAGATATATCCTATTTGAAATGATATTTGAATCATATTTTATGATAAAGAATTAAACAAAAACATCCATTATAATATTGAAAATTAATAGTTTTCTAGACCAATGTTTCATCATATTGTTAAAGGGTCCAAGAACAATATAATGAACCAAAAGTGTCCCCCTTGAATGATTGCTTAATCTATGTTTTAATCTCAAAATATTCTTTTAAAATCCTTAAATTTTTCTTAATATTATTCTATTAAAGTTTATATTGTAATTTTATCTTTTTCAAATATTTTCAAATATTTGTAATGAGTGATTTTTTTACTTAAACCATTAGTTACAATTTGGGTTTTTTTAATTCATTAAATTTATTTCAAATTTATTATGTTTTGATGATATATCATGTTGTTAAATAATTATGTCCAAAATTTTCAACACCAACTTAAATATCACTATAAATATGAAATATTGTGTTGTGATTTCAAGTGTTTTGGTGCATATTAGCATAATTACACCCTTTAAAATGTTTTTTAAAAGGTGGGATGAACTTGGATGTGGGAAAAAAAAAATTAATTTAACATAATTTGAACCAATTTGAAAGTTTAACCAATTCATTAAGCTTAAAACACATTCAAGAATTTCAAAGGAAAGAGACTCTCAAAATGGACTTTGAACAATCATTTTTGGTCCATCTAGGTCGTGTGTTTATTCCCAAAAATGAAACTTATAATCAAGAATGTGAGATTATTTTCAAGTTTCAACATTTTATTCCAAGCATGGCCAAGCTTAATGGGTTAAGACATTTTCAAATTGGAACACTTTCAACTTTAACATCAACTTGAATCATCACCCAACTTGGTCGGCATTGTGACATTTTTAATTATAATTTTTTATCACATATCAACCTAAGAACAATAAGGAAAAACTTACAAATCACCTCGATATTTGCAACCCTCACCAATGCATTAAGGAATGAAATGAAGTCCACAATTAACCATATAATGTTAAATTTTCAAGTATAACCTTATGTAATGTTGATCCTAACTTTCAATACTAAATATTTTCTTGGAAGGCATTTACAAGTTAAAGTGGAGTTCTTTTCTTGCATTCGTTTAAATTTTTTTGTTGATGCATAGCATGTTTTGGTTAACCCATTTGAAACATGTGTAGGATGAATTCTCATCATGAGTTTTTTCTTACATCAAACCCTACATTCATCCTTGCCCAAGTTCAGTCACATTGATTTTCACCTTGCTCAAGGTCAATAATCACAATCATCATCATTGCCCTTGCTTGCAATCACATTTAATGTGTTAAGTTAATTTTCCCTTCATAAAGGTGGGCGTTCAATCAAATTCAAATTTGTTTGTTTATGTTCATTTCAGTAAGTAATCATTAACAAGTTCATGAAACTCATAGTTTGGTTCAAGGTGAAGGAGGAGCTAATTTATGAATTATTTTTACAAGGTGGTCCTTGCAAGTTTTAATGGTGAGCAATACACACACTACAAGAAATCATGTTTTTTTAAAAGTCCAACTTGACCAAATGTCCATTTTGACAGAAAAATTGGTCATGGTGACTAGAGGAGATAGCTGGTGTTGAAGTGCATTACCAAATGAACTCGTTTATTTGACTAAAATGGTTTTTTTAACTACATGGTCAAATGTGACATATGGTTCAAAATGACATAAAAGTGGACACAAATAGTTGAAAAGGACAAAATCAGCTCACCTTTGGTCAAAAGGGACAAAACTTTAATCAAATGAAACATTTGTTCCCTTAGATGGTCATGAGGATCACAGAATGGACCCATGGTTTGTAGTGTAGACGTTTTTTCTAATGGAATGTTAATGTAAATATTTAAGATAATTTGTTGTGAAATGTTAATGTATTCATTTAGCATAATTTATTATGAAATGTTAATGTGACATTTAGGATAATTTCTTCTAAAATGCCAATGTAAATATTTAGGATATTTTCAAGTGTGGAGGGTAATTACAAGCTAAAATGTTCATAAAATCGTGTACAAGGGCAATTTTTTCTACACCCCTTCAAGTTCAAATGCTTAGATGATAAATTTGTGCACATGTGGGTAGGTGCACAAATAGGTGGACCAATTTGCCATAGCTCCAAAGTCCTCATTTATTCAAAATTTTAATCAGATTTTGGAAATTATAACTAGTTGGGTCAAAATGAAATTAAAGGAGCCACAAGCGTTACATTACATTACTCATACATGTCCTTTTCCCCCAAAATAACTTTTCACATGAATGAATTATTGAATTATTATTTTTGCAATTTGTTATCAAAATGATTATAATTGCCCCAATAAGTCAATTTTTTTCTTAATCATTTTTAAACAAATATGAATTTGTAAAAATGTAAAGATTCCTCGCAAATTTTTTTGTTTCATCTTGAAAAACGATGACAATTTGAAATCATGCCAAAAAACCTTAATTTTTTAAAGTTGAATTTAATGTAATATAAATGACAACTTTGTTTAATACATCATGTACATTATACCCCATTTATATGTGGTAAAACACTCTTAGAATTTTAAAATTTTGAATTTTCAAATGTGCATACTTTGAATTTTCAAAGTTTTAGAATTCCACATTTTTTAAATTGTGAATGTTTTTTTAATGTGTCTAATAAGTTTTAGTTTTCATCTCATTTTTTTACCATCAATTTAATATTATATGAGTCCTTTGAAAGTCCTTTGTAAAAATGTCTTTTGTTAATGACAAGAATTTTCATTTTCAAAAGTCCTTAACTAAACAAAAAAAATTAATTGGATCAAATGGATTTTAAATTTGAGTTTCTTGACATTCATGTGTTAAAAATGAATAATGTGTCATGAATACCATGGTTTCAAATGGCCAAAAAAAAAATGATCTCTAATTTTTTATATGACAAAATCTAACATCTAACACCTTTTGTGACTCCTTTGATCTCAATTTGACCCAATTTACATTGACTTTCTCCATATTTTTTCCATGTCATTAATGTATTGTCTAGAGTTACTATTTATTTAAGCATGTAAGGAAAATTACCATAGAACACCTCTTCCTCCAATATGTTATGGGCTCAGAAAAAAGTCACAACGCCAAAACATGTTTTTCATGACTTGAACATTTATGACTAATGTCCTAATCTAGTCATGTAGCCATATGTCTTTAATCATATACTTTTACTCAAATTTGTGACTACATTGCAATTGCATTATGACTACATGACTAAATTAGAACTATTTTGTGACTACATTACGACTACATGACGAGCCTATATACATTACTAACCTACTTAGGTTAATAGTTTAACTAGGTGTTACCTACCTACTAGCTATTTACTAGCTACCTATAAAGTAGCTAGTACCTATGGGCTAGTACTACCTAACTTATCTACCTACCTAATTACCTATTACGTACTTATTCAAAATTACCATAAATGGCCTTGATATTATGGTTACACTATTTAGTGTATATTTTGAATATATTAAAATTTTATGTAAGATATTTACCAAATATATCATGCCCATATTACAAGTTTATCCACACCATTTTATTATACTTCTTAAAATTATTACAAATGACTTTTTTTTATTAATATATCTATTTATATTAATTACATATAATAAAAAACTAAATTTAAAAATTATCTTTGACCAAATTTTTTTAATGGTAATATTTTATTACATAATGATCATAATGATGATGATATTAGAATGGTAGGAAAAATAATTATATTATTACTGAAATAATTATTTAAAATCTAATATATTATTATTAAATTATTAAATTATTTTCAAATCATTAATGTACTTATTAAGACTTAATTTTTATTTATTAAAAATTTAAAAATTAATTATAATAAATTATAATAGCTCTAACAAAAAACATTATCATATATAATAATAATAAAAAAATAACTAACCTAGGTTAGCTACAAATTATATTATTATTATTATAAGTAATCAATTATGAAATATTAGTATATTATAATAATTACCAGGAAATATTAATATATAATTTTAAGTTTTTATATTTCAATTTTATAATGAATATTTATTAATTATTAATTATTCAATGATTATAATCAATTACTGATATATAATTTTTTCCAGTTTTATTATTTTATACTAATTACTGTAATAGTTAGAATGGAAATCTAATAAAATATTATACAAATGTGGAAATTGTTTTTGAAGAAAAAATAAAAATATTAAAAATTTATTGTGATAGTTCATAAATAGCTATAATGAATGAAGTAATAATATGAATAATAAAAATAAAATAGTTAACCTTGGTTACCGACTAGCTTCAATAATTATTGAATTAATGTTATTTTTACTATTAAATATTTACATTTATATTTATTATTAACTATAAAAATGAAAATAATTATGGGAATAATTATAATAAAATAGTTAGCCTAGGCTAGGCTTTAATTATATTATTAAACTAAAAACATTAATACTCAATATTTATAATTAATAGTTAATAATTATTAAATTACTGAATATTTCATTTATTATATTAATATATTTGGTTACTAAATAGTAATTAACTAGTTATTAATAATTATCTAATTATTAAAATATTAGCCAATTACTAGTTAATTAAATTGGTCAATAGATCATTATAGTTAATATATAATTAAAATTATATATTACTACTATGTATCTAACTAATAAATTAAGTAATATTAAATAATAACTAATAATATAACAAATTGAATAATCAAAATATATTGATGATTATTATTATAAATAATTAGTCACAAACGACTTGCAACTAAAAAGTTGATCCTATATGTTTTGACTTTTATTATGATCTTGAAAAGTATATTAACAATGTGTTTTGTCTCACATTTTCATATTTTTAAAAATGAGAATATGGGATGAACCAATAGAAACGACTTAACTCAAAATAAAATATAAATATTCATTTACTTACACCTAATTACCTACTTCCCGAACTTACTTACTTACTTTTCTACCTACCTACCTACCTAAGTAGGTATTTGGCTTAAGTAAGTAAATAGGTCCTATCTAGATAGGTGTTTAGCCTAGATGGGTAGGTAGGTACTTAGTTCAACCTACATACCTAAATATTAATTTGAATTCAATTTGGACAAATTCAATTAATATGCCATGTGGAAAAAATTTATTACACCATGTCTCATAATTTAAACCATCCAAACATAAAAATTAAATGTTCTAGATTATTTCAAAATAATAAAAAAATAATTATTAAAAATTAGGACATGTGGCAACACATAACTTGTTCCCATTGTTCACAAAAATTCGCATCTTAATTGTAAACGACAATATGTATATGATCGGTCAAAGGATGAAGGCGTATTTTGTTGATTTTTTTTTCATCCAAAATTTGTTGTTGTTTGTAACTAGTGTTAATGCGATTTGTCCAACGCAACTATTAAAATTTTAGTTGCAAATGTTGTTTGCAACTAAAAATTAGTCGCAGGGACCAAATGCAAAATGGTCATTTTTCTACTAGTGTTAGTTTGCTAATTAAATTAGCCTACATTCCTAGCTAGGCTAAGGCATACATTCCTAGCTAGGCTAAGGTTTACATTCCTAACATATAAGTTGGGTTTTTAGCCTCTATACCATGTGTTTACATGCCATGTGTTTACATGCCATGTGTTTACATGCCATGTGTCCACATGGCATGGGTGAAAATTAAAACATATTTATTTCATATTTAATGAATTATATCTAACGGCCATAATTTATGGATCTCATCAAGCACTAATGACCTCCATGACTTTATAGTCACAAAAATCATAGTTGTAAATTGTTTTGCAACTAAATCACACTAGCGATTAAATGTCTTAAACAACATGTCCTTTTCGACTACATAATCATGTAATCATAAATGTCTTCCATGACTAACAACCTAGTTATAAATCAAGTCACAAAAGACAATTTTTATTATAATGAATGTTTTTAATTAGCCCATTCAAAAATCCATAAGTATCATTTGAGAATTTATTTTATTTTATTTTTGACCTTTAGCTTTTTTATTTTGATATCTTACTAATTTCAAGTCCTTAACACACATCCCATCAATCAATGGACCGTATCATAATCCATAAAAAATTTGCAGTCAAAGTCCATGAATTTTGAGTTCAAAAGTTTGTGGTTTTTATGATTTTTAAAAATTTGTAAAGTGATTTGGTGCATCATGTAGATATTCAAGTTAAGATCTTTAAACCAAATTCATTTTAATAAATTTCAAGATCTATAAAGCAACATGGGCATTGCATATGGCAACCACAAGGCAAAATTGGCTTATGTGACACCCAAATTAGTCCACCCATTTGTGCATGCACCCACCCATACATATATTAAAATATATTTTGATCTCAATATATTGAATAACCATAGTTATTAAAGAAACAAATATACATCAAAATGATTAAATACAATCTTTGGGGGACTTTTTCATCTATAAAACTAAAAGTGAAACTATCTTACCAAATTATGCATATTGACTCACTAAATTAAAAAATCCTCAATGATCACCATTTATATTTCTCAAAATTCAATGACATGTTGATGAACCATTAATGGAAGTTTCCATGCCATTTCATAACATGAAATATACTTTTAATGGACTTCTGAAAGTCACAAAATGCACCAATTTTGTAAAGTCCATTTTGAAATGAAAATGAATCTTTTAAATTCATGAACAATGATTATATACATAAGCAAAATAGTGGCCCTAGGTCAATTTTTAAAAATTAAATGTGGTTTAGGCATAAACAACAATGTCACATTTCTTGAGATCAAAATACACTACAAAAATGTGCTCATTGAAACAAATGCAACACGGCCCAAGAATTGTAATGAGGAGCATTGGGAAAATATGAAACGTCTCAATGCCTTAGAGGCAAAACAAGATCATAGTATGTGGGCAAGCTATTCTTATCGTGGTGGAGAAAAGGGGGTAGCAAGAAGCTGATTGGTGAGATCGCTTCTTGACATCTATTGTTAAACAAATAGGAGATCTACTCAAGTGCAAACATAAATCTTTATTGAAAGGAAAGTACAACATAATGCTCACAACACAAAACACAACATCAAGAACTCTCCAAGGTTCTTGTCACAAGAAATACA
>Ga0116227_10017186_pt1 | contig 10162 bp, 10 predicted proteins | sample S1TSphgellanicum_FD_89693 | JGI IMG/M metagenome (GOLD analysis project Ga0116227, IMG submission 89693) | Host-associated microbial communities from peat moss isolated from Minnesota, USA - S1T2_Fb - Sphagnum magellanicum MG | ecosystem: Host-associated > Plants > Peat moss > Unclassified...
AGCGCATCCGTCAGGTCTGAGTAGCGCTCCGCATCATCCCCAAAAACCTAAATGGATTAGAGATCTCAAGTGTGGCTTACTAGGAATAAATCAACGATTACTAAAGCATGATTGGCTAGTGAATTTACGTCTTAGTCATATTCCCTCTGATCCACGCGGCGAACCCGTCTTCACTGGTTTCGCCGCCAGCCAAATTCAGCATGGCGATGAGGCTGTCCTCATCGCTAGCCGTAAGCGCAAATCCATTGTCGGCGAGAAACAATTCCATCGCGACATAGGCGGTGCGTTTGTTGCCATCGATGAATGGATGGTTTTTCGCAAGCCCGAAAGCGTAGGCAGCAGCCAAAGTTGCTGCATCGGCACTTTGATCGTAGGCGGCGCGATTGACCGGCCATGCTAACGCGGATCCGAAAAGGCCTTCATCGCGGATACCAACAGCTCCGCCATGTTCGTCAAGTTGTATCTCGTGAATGGCGAGCATGATCTCGCGATCCAAAAATCGAAAATCGGTCATTTTGAAATGACTTAATTTGAATGAACAAATGAATTACTTGGCGAGTTCACGCAAAACGTTGTGGCGCTTCTTCATAATGTCGCGGGCAAGAGCCATTTTTCGCTCGAACTCAGGATTCGTCCTGGTAAAGCGGTAACCTTCCGGTGACCGGGTAAGATAAAGCTGATCGCCCTTATCGAGGTTCAATTCGGTTAAAATCTCGCGCGGAAGAATGACGCCGAGCGAATTTCCGATTTGCGTTACCTTGAGGACGCTGTGTCCAGGTTTAACGGGACTATTCATGACTCACTCCGTTATAACATCTGTTAGTATATGCTAGGTCTTTGTAAATTCAAGGACTATATCTGCCTTGAACTTGCTCCCCGGAGATAAGATGAACGATGAATCAAACCGCCTCTCCGCCCGCGCGGCCCGCTATGCGAAAGTGGGCGCCAATGTCGGCGGGGTCGCGGCGCGGGTGGCCGCCAACAAGCTCTTTGGCCTGGGCGGCGCGGATGCGGGAAGCGCCGCGGCCTTGCGGCAGGCTTTGGGCAGCCTGAAGGGGCCGATGATGAAAGTCGCGCAAATGCTCGCGACGATCCCCGATGCTTTGCCGCCCGAATATGCTGAGGAGCTTGCCAAGCTGCAAAGCGATGCGCCGCCGATGGGCGCAGCCTTCGTCAAACGCCGGATGCAAGCCGAACTTGGCCCCGATTGGCAATCGCGCTTCGACTCCTTCGACTTAAAGCCCGCCGCGGCCGCATCGCTCGGGCAAGTGCATCGCGCGCAAAGCAAGACGGGTGAACCGCTCGCCTGCAAGCTCCAATATCCCGATATGGCCTCCGCAGTCGAAGCCGATTTGCAGCAGCTCGATGTGATCTTTGCTCTTCATCGCAGGTTTCAGCCAGCAATCGACACGCGCGAGATCACCAAGGAAATCGCCGAGCGCGTCCGCGAGGAGCTCGATTACGTCCGCGAAGCCAAACATGCGCGGCTCTATAAAAGAATGCTCGCCTCTTTCGACGACATCCGTGTGCCGGAGATCGACGAGGCGCTTTCGACGGGCCGTCTGATCACCATGGGCTGGCTCGACGGCGAGAAAATGCTGACCTTCAAGGACGCCGGTCAGGAGGCGCGCAACCGCATCGGTACAGCGCTCTACAATGCATGGTGGAAGCCATTCAACCAATATGGCGTCATCCATGGCGACCCGCATCTCGGCAATTACAGCGTCTTCCGCGATAGCCCGCAGGGAGAAGCGCAAGGCATCAATCTTCTCGATTATGGCTGCGTCAGGATTTTCCCGGCGTCTTTCGTCAGCGGGGTTGCCGATCTCTATCATGGCTTGCTGCACAATGAGCCGGACCGCGTGATGCATGCCTATGAGACATGGGGGTTTCGCGGCCTCACCAAAGATTTGACGGAGGCTTTGAACATATGGGCGAGGTTCATCTATGGGCCTTTGCTGGAAGATCGTGTCCGCAGCGTCGCCGACGGCATCTCACCCGGTAAATATGGCCGCGCGGAAGCGTTCCGGACGCAGCAGGCTCTTAAGAAATACGGGCCGCTCACGGTGCCGCGTGAATTCGTCTTCATGGATCGCGCGGCGATAGGGCTTGGCAGCGTGTTTCTTCATCTCGATGTGAAATTGAACTTTCACCGTTTGTTCAATGAGGCCATTGCTGGTTTCGATGTGGAGGTGCTGAGAAAACGGCAGGCCGATGCGCTCTCCGAAGCGGGGCTGTCGGCGCCGTAACCATGCTGCTTTTGGCGGAATTTGGGCGTTTTTGCGAGAAAGCCTCTTGCATCGGCGCGCGATCATTGCGATGCCTAAGCTGATGTTAGATTTGCCTAAGTCGGAGAGGCACTATGGATGAAGTTCATGCGGCCGCGTCGGGCCATCCCGATATGGATTATGCGGAACATGATAAAACCTATCATTTCTTCATCAAGCTCATCAAATACGGCGGCGCCGCGGTGATCTTGGTGGTCATCTTCCTTGCGACGATGTGGGGTTAAAGGTCCGTGCGCGGCCAGCGGATGCCATGAGGGTGTCCGCTTGGCGTCTGGCAATCGAATGATTGAGGTTTTTGCGGCATCCTGAGGTCTTGCGGAGGTATCATGCGCATTGCTGTCCCAGCCGAGTCTGATTCCTCCGAAGCGCGTGTCGCCGCGACGCCTGAAACCGTTAAAAAATTTATAGGCCTTGGTGCCGAAATCGCGGTTCAATCGGGCGCTGGGCTGAAATCAGGATTTCCGGACGCCGATTACGCAGCGGCTGGCGCGAGCATCGTGCCGGACGCCGCGTCGGCTGTGGCCAATGCCGACATCGTTCTCCATGTCCGGCGCCCGGACGCGGCTGAGCTGGCCGGTGCCAAACCGGGCGCGGCGGTCATCGCGGTCATGGACCCATATGGCCATGTCGATGCTTTGCAATCGCTGGCCTCGGGCGGGATCTCCGCATTCGCGATGGAGCTCATGCCGCGCATCACGCGCGCGCAGGTTATGGACGTGTTGTCGAGCCAGGCCAATCTCGCGGGCTATCGCGCCGTTGTCGATGCCTCCGCCGAATATGGCCGTGCCATGCCGATGATGATGACGGCGGCGGGCACGGTTCCCGCTGCGAAAGTCTTTATCATGGGCGTCGGTGTTGCTGGGCTGCAAGCGATCGCCACCGCGCGCCGTCTGGGTGCGATCGTCACGGCGACCGATGTGCGGCCCGCGACGAAAGAGCAAGTTGAATCGCTTGGCGCTAAATTCATCGCAGTCGAAGACGAGGAGTTCAAACAGGCCGAAACCTCGGGCGGCTATGCCAAGGAAATGTCGGCTGAATACAAAGCAAAACAGGCCGCTTTGACCGCCACGCACATTGCCAAGCAAGACATTGTCATTACGACGGCGCTCATTCCTGGGCGCGCCGCGCCGATTCTCATCTCGGCAGATATGGTGCATTCGATGAAGCCGGGGTCGGTCATCATCGATCTCGCGGTCGAGCGCGGCGGCAATTGTGAATTGGCGAAGCCGGGTGAGACGGTGATCACGCCCAATGGCGTGAAGATCGTCGGTCATCTCAATGTCGCAGCGCGACTGCCGGCCACGGCCTCGTCGCTTTACGCGAAAAACCTCCTCGCCTTTGTCGAAACCATGATCAACAAAGACACTAAGGCGCTCGCTATTCAATGGGACGACGAACTCGTCAAAGCGACGCTGCTCACCAAGGATGGCGCGCTGGTCCATCCGAATTTTCAAGCCGCGGCCTGATCCTGTTGTCTGCAGGATCGTCATAGAGTCTAAAATGTAAAAACAGAACAGTTCATACGCCAAGATATGAACGAAGCGGGGAACGGCGTGGAGGGACAAGCCAAATGGCGACAGGCACCGAACAGCAACTATTAGAAAAGGCGCAAGCCGCGGCGGATGCCGCGCGCCAAGCCGCAGATGCGGCACAAACCTATGCGGATGAAATCGCGCATATGGCGGGCACCGGCGCGCATATCGCGACCGGCGGTGCGATCGATCCATTCGTTTTCCGCCTGGCGATTTTCGCGCTCGCGGTTTTTGTTGGTTATTACGTTGTCTGGTCAGTGACGCCAGCTCTTCATACGCCGCTGATGTCTGTGACGAACGCGATCTCCTCCGTCATCGTGGTTGGCGCGCTTCTGTCGGTCGGCGTCGACGCAGCGACGATTGGGGACGATGGTCCCATCTGGGCGCGTATCTTCGGCTTCGTCGCGCTCATCCTGGCTTCGGTCAATATATTCGGCGGCTTCCTCGTCACCGAGCGCATGTTGTCCATGTATAAGAAAAAGGGCTGAGCCGATGAACGCCAATTTCGCGGCCCTTCTCTATCTCGTCTCGGGCGTGCTCTTCATTCTCGCTTTGCGGGGCCTGTCGTCTCCGGCGACCTCGCGGCAGGGCAATCTCTTCGGCATGATCGGCATGACGATCGCCATCCTGACGACGCTTGCCTATCAAATTCCGGCGGGTTTCGGTGCCTGGGTGCTCGTTGTACTTGGCATCGCCATCGGTGGCGGCATAGGCGCTTGGCGCGCCCGCACGGTACAGATGACGGCGATGCCGCAGCTTGTCGCGTTCTTTCATGCGCTCGTTGGTCTCGCCGCGGTTCTGGTTGCGGCGGGCGCGCTTGAGGCGCCGCAGGCTTTCGGCATCGGCGTGACAGGTGCCATTCATGGTGCCAGCCTGATCGAAATGTCGATTGGCGCGGCCATAGGTGCGATCACCTTTACCGGTTCGGTCATCGCCTTTTTAAAGCTCGACGGGCGCATGTCCGGAAAGCCGATCCTTCTGCCGCAGCGCCATGCGATCAACATCGGGCTCGGCGTTTTGCTGGTTTTGCTGATCGCGCTTTTCTGCGGCACCGCGAGCCATCTTCTCTTCGCCTTGATCGTTCTCGTCTCCTTCGGGCTTGGGCTGTTGCTTATCATTCCGATCGGCGGCGCGGATATGCCGGTCGTCGTGTCGATGCTGAACTCCTACTCGGGATGGGCCGCGGCGGGCATCGGCTTCACGCTCGGCAATTTGGCGCTGATCATTACGGGCGCGCTCGTCGGCTCGTCGGGTGCGATCCTCTCCTACATCATGTGCAAGGCGATGAACCGCTCGTTCTTCTCCGTCATTCTTGGCGGTTTCGGCGGCGAGACGGCTGTAGCATCTGGTGCGGTGGAAACCCGTCCCGTCAAACAAGGTTCGGCGGAAGACGCGGCCTATATCATGGAGAATGCCGAGAAGATCATCATCGTGCCCGGCTATGGCATGGCGGTGGCGCAGGCCCAGCATTCGCTGCGTGAGATGGCCGACTCGCTGAAAAAGAAGGGTGTCGACATCAAATACGCGATCCATCCGGTCGCAGGCCGTATGCCGGGGCATATGAACGTGCTGCTCGCCGAAGCCAATGTTCCTTATGACGAGGTTTTCGAACTCGAAGATGTCAATTCCGAATTCGGCCAGGCCGATGTCGCCTTTGTCATTGGCGCCAATGACGTGACGAACCCCGCTGCGAAGACAGACAAGACATCGGCGATCTATGGCATGCCGATTCTCGATGTCGAGAAAGCGAAAACGGTTCTCTTCATCAAGCGTGGCATGGGCTCTGGCTATGCCGGCGTCGAGAACGAGCTTTTCTTCAGAAACAATACGATGATGCTGTTTGGCGATGCCAAGAAAGTCGTCGATAATATTTTGAAGTCACTGACGTAAGCAGCAAGCTGATGGCGAAGCTATGCCGTAAAATATTTCCGTGCCTCTTCGAGGCATGCGGTAAAGCCCGCCATTTCGTCAAGGCGGCCTTGCGCGTCGATTCGGATCAGCACGCCGCCTTGTACATTTATGGCCTCGGTTAGCATCAGATTGTCAGCGTTGCCGAAATCTTCGATCAGCAGGCCGTGCGGATCGCGCCACGTGGATGTCGCCGCGTCGAACGCGGCCATGCCATTGCGTTTTGTGCGGTCGAGCAACGTTTCGGACTCATTCGTATAGGCGAAAACGGGCCGGTTAAGTCCTGTGAGAAGCCCGAGTTCAAAAGCCGTCCCGACATCGGCCGAGATCCCGCGAAACGGCGTGAGATTGACGATTGCCGCGTCAGCATTGTGGATCATCGCGACATTCGCGCGGTAAATAAAAGCGTCGCGCCGCTCATCCGCAAAGCTTGTCATGGCTTCGTTATCGAGAGGAAACAGGCCTTCGAATCCGAAACTGTCACAAAGATCTTTTTTGCGGTTACCGATCTCGATGGCATTGGGCAGAAACACATCGGGGCCTGCGAGATAAAGCTTCTGTCTTTGTGTCATACGAGGTGCCGCCACTCGGTCCGTGCATAGACACGGAGATCAACACCGTGCGCTAAACTTATCACACGGCCAGGTTTTATCGATGCCGATAAACGCGTTCCTGAGCGTTTATATGGAATCATTATGCGAAGACTGAAACATCTTTCTCGAACCTATATGCGCTTTTTGCGACTTCAGGTTGATGTTGAGGCCGTGTGGCAGCTGCTCAAGCGTGAGAGATGGGAATAACTCACCTTGATAAGCTTTGCCTTACGCGGCCTGCGTAACAAACGTTCTAGTGGGGGCGAGGCTGACGTGAGAAAGATCTTTCAGAGGGGCTTAATCGGTTTTGTGGGTGGTTGGTCCTTACTTGCACCTGCCATGGTCCATGCAACCGATCCTAGAACGGCTCCGGCACCCGTTTTTGCGGGTTCGGCTGCTGATGATAATTTCTTCACACGCTTTTATCATGGCTATGCCGATGAGTGGGGACAGTCATCATGGCCAGGGCCCGCGGACCCGAATGCGCCTCCGTCCCGCCGCGCCGCGAACCAAGTCCCTCCGGCGCCGGTGACCACACCGCCTTATCCTTTCACCGATTGGCCTTATGGCGGCTCCGCCGGTATAGGCAATGCTGTCCCCAACGCAGTCGATAGTCCGTTCATGCGCGCACTCGACGCAACACCTTTCGGCAAACCGCTGGAAGATGCGCATATCCAGATTTATGGCTGGGGGAATGTCGGCGGCAATATCAGTACGGCAAAAAGCGGCTATAATGGCAACTCGCCTGTCGCTTATGCCTATACGCCCAATCAGGCCTGGCTCGATCAAGCTGTTGTCTATGTCGAGCGTGTGCCCGATACGGTGCAGAAGGATCACATCGACTGGGGCTTCCGCGTCAGCGCAATCTATGGCGAAAACTATCGCTACACCACGGCTTTAGGTGTCTTCAGCAATCAGTATATCTACCATAACCATTTCGAAGGCTTTGACATGCCGATGGTCTACGGGGAGCTCTACGTTCCCTATGTCGCCGATGGCATGACGGTCCGCGTCGGACGCTATATTTCGATCCCCTATATCGAGGCACAGTTATCACCAAACAATTATATGTATACGCATTCGATCACTTATACCCTGGATAACTACACTAATACGGGTGCTGTCGCCTCCGTCAGGTTTAACAAAAATTGGATGGCTCAGGTTGGCCTGAGTGCTGGAACGGAAACGGTTCCGTGGAATGCGAAGCAAATTTCGCTGCCGAATGGCTATGTAGGACAACGTGATCCTGGGACGCAGCCGAGCTTTACCGCCTGCCTTCAATGGGTCAGCGACACGGGCGGAGATTCCGTTTATCCATGCGTCAACTCAATCAACAACGGCAATTGGGGTTATAACAACCTGCAATGGTTCGGATCGACCTTTTATCATAAGTTTACTGAGAATTTTCATGTTTCGGTCGAAGCTTATTACGAGTTCGAGCGCAACGTGAACAACTCGCCAAATGTCAACCCGAATGCCAACGGCTATACAGGTACGCCGTTTCAGTACATGGTCAATGCTCCGCTTCTGGCGCAATGCGGTCCTGTCGCCAACACCTGTTCTCTGGCAAAGGAATTCGGGCTCTTGGCCTATTGGAACTATCAAATCTCGCCACGAGACAACATCACGCTGCGAACCGAGTTCTACAATGACGAAAACGGCCAGCGCACGGGATATGCGACTCGCTACACCGACATCGGACTTGGCTGGCAGCATTGGTTCTCTCCGCAAGTCGAAATCCGCCCGGAAGTCACCTGGTATCGCTCCTACGATCAAGCCGCCTTCGACAATGGCAATTCGCATCATCTGTGGTTCGCTGGTGGCGACGTGATCTTCCATTTTTAGCATTCGCAGCTTCGAATTTGAGTGCATGGAAAAAAGAGATGGGAGAGCTGTTGCTTTCCCATTTTCCGTTTATGACGCCACACCTGAGGATTTCTATCTCGCTATGGGCAGTCATACGCGGTCCCCGGATCTGCCGTCTGGCGTCGTACTTACGGAAATCGCCTCTTATTTCAGGCTTAGCTGTGGCTCATCCACCCATCTTTATACGACAAATATATATCCGGCCGATCCGACCGGGATCGAACCTATATGCGTCCTCCCCCATATCATGTTCTTGCTCAGGGGGTGGCGTGTCCAGCCTCTTACAGCGTGACGGTGCGAATAAGCACCAATCGTAGGTGGTTCACTATGTTCGACCTTCTTTTTATTGGCGTTGCCGTCGTCGCTTTCATCATAACGGCTCTGTATCTGCCAGCTTGTGACGGATGGTGAGGGTATGATCATCGATTACGCTTTGAGCGGCTGCGTTGCGCTCGGCATTTTTGGCTATCTCGTTTTCGCACTTCTGCGTCCCGAGTGGTTTTGACGCGTAGGTTTGAGACGTGAACATGACATTGAATGGCTGGTTTCAAATCGCGCTTTATGCGGTCGTTATCGTTGCCCTGACGAAGCCGCTTGGCGCCTATATGACGGCGGTCTTTGCTGGAGAGCGAACCCCTCTAAGCGTCATCTTGCGTCCTTTGGAGCGCGCGATCTACGCCATTTGCGGTGTCGATGAACGCGAAGAGCAGCATTGGATCGTTTACGGCTTTGCGATGCTGGCTTTCAGCCTCGCGGGCTTTATCGTTCTTTTTCTGCTGCAAAGGTTGCAGGGACTATTGCCGCTGAATCCGCAAGGGCTTGATTCGGTCTCTCCAGATCTTGCCTTCAACACGTCTGTCAGTTTCGTCACTAACACCAATTGGCAATCCTACGTGCCAGAAACGACGATGAGCTATCTCACGCAGATGGCTGGGCTCACGGTGCATAATTTCGTTTCGGCCGCGACCGGCATCGCACTTGCCATCGCGTTGATCCGCGGCTTCAGCCGCCGCTCGGCTAAAACGATCGGCAATTTCTGGGTCGATATGACTCGCTGTGTCCTCTACCTGCTTTTGCCGGTCTCTATCGTCGCTGGGCTTTTTTTCGTTTGGCAGGGCGTGCCGCAAAATCTCGACCCTTATACAAGCACATCGACGCTTGAGGGCGCCAAACAGCTCATCGCGCAAGGCCCGGTTGCCTCGCAAGAAGCGATCAAAATGTTTGGCACGAATGGCGGCGGCTTCCTCAATGCGAATTCGGCTCATCCGTTCGAGAACCCGACGGCGCTCACGAATTTCATTCAGATGATCCTCATCTTTGCGATCGCAGCGGCGCTGACCAATGTGTTCGGCCGCATGGTAGGCAATCAGCGGCAGGGCTGGGCCATTTTCGCTGTGATGGGGCTTTTGTTCCTCGCAGGTGCGTCTTCTCTTTATGTGAGCGAGAGCCATGGCAATCCGGCTTTTGCATTGCTCGGCATCGACAGTGCGCCGAGCACGCTGCAAAGCGGCGGAAACATGGAAGGTAAGGAAGTCCGGTTTGGCATCGCCAATTCGGCTTTGTTTACGACGATCACGACGGATGCGTCCTGTGGTGCCGTCAACACGATGCACGATAGCCTGCTGCCTTTGGGCGGCATGATACCGATGATCAACATCATGCTCGGCGAAATCATTTTTGGCGGCGTGGGCTCCGGTCTTTACGGCATGCTGCTCTTTGCGATTGTCGCCGTTTTTGTCGCGGGGCTGATGGTCGGCCGCACGCCTGAATATCTCGGCAAGAAGATCGAGGCTAAGGAAGTCAAAATGGCGATGCTTGCCATTTTGATTTTGCCTCTTTCCATGCTTGGCTTCACCGCGGTCTCGGTCGTTGTCGCGCCTGGGCTCGCGGGACTTGCCAATAGCGGTCCGCATGGGTTCAGCGAAGCGCTTTACGCCTATGTCTCGGCGACGGGCAATAACGGCAGCGCCTTCGC
>Ga0116227_10017188_pt1 | contig 10162 bp, 13 predicted proteins | sample S1TSphgellanicum_FD_89693 | JGI IMG/M metagenome (GOLD analysis project Ga0116227, IMG submission 89693) | Host-associated microbial communities from peat moss isolated from Minnesota, USA - S1T2_Fb - Sphagnum magellanicum MG | ecosystem: Host-associated > Plants > Peat moss > Unclassified...
ATCAAATCCTCCGACGTCATCATCGGCAAATGAGGGGCCTTCTGGTTGGGGGCGGCCTGCTATTGGCGGCGCTGCCGGCCCTGGCCGACGTCATGGTCGACGGCCAGGTTCGCCAGCCCCATCCCTGGAGCCTGGCCGAGTTGAAGGCGCAGGCCCCGGTTTCCACCGAGGTCACCTATTTGACTGGCCATGGCGAAGAACATGCCCGCTTCACCGGGGTGCCGCTCTGGACCTTATTGGGCGCGGCCAAGCTGGCCGATGAATCTGGAAAACTTCCCGAGCTGCGCCATGCGGTGCTGGTTACCGGGCGCGACGGCTATGCGGTCATGCTGTCCTATGGTGAATTCGATCCCGAATTCGAGGGCAAGGCGGTGCTGCTGGCCTGGCAGCGCGACGGCAAGGATCTGGATGCGCCGCAACTGGTGGTGCCGGGCGATAAGCGCGGCGGCCGCTATGTCCACGACGTGGCGCGGATCGAGGTGAAATGAAGGCTTACAGCCGCCCGGCGATCTGGTCGATGAACAGGGCCAGCGTCATGTCGAGAACGGCCATCGCCAGCGCGGTCGAAGGCGTGACGCCGAGCCCATAGCGGGCCAGGAACCAGCCATAGGCGCCCTGGATCAATTGCAGCGCGATCCAGAACAGGCCCAGCATGTTGCCGAAATAATTGCCGGGCAGGAACTCCAGCAGCAGCAAGGGAAGCCACAGCAATTGAAGCAGTGGTTGGAACCAGTTATAGGCCACCATATAGCGATAATAATTGGGCCAGACGCCGAACCAGTCGGCGATCTGCAGCACCAGCAGAGGATAGGCCAGCCAGGAGACCAGATAGGCGATCACCTGGATGGCCAGGAAACGCAGCGCCGCCTCATGCGAGAGGGATACGGTCTGCTGATATTCCGCCAGGACCCAGATCGGCAAGCAGACCAAAGCGGCATAGAACGAATGCCAAAACCCCTTGCGGCTGGCGTCGAAGAACAGGAATCCGACCGGATCGAAACGGCTGAGGCGGCGGACTCCCTGCAAGGTCAGCATGGCATTCCGAAATAATCTTGCAGGACGGACAGATAGATCCCGGTCAGCGCATCGAGATCGGCCACCGCCACCCGCTCGTCTGCTTTGTGCATGCTTTGGCCGACCAGCCCGAATTCGGCGACCGGACAGGCTTTCTTGATGAAGCGGGCGTCCGAGGTGCCGCCGGTGGTGCTGAGATCGGGGGTGCGGCCGGTGACCTTCTTTATGGCGCGCACCAGCATGTCGGACAGTTGGCCGGGCGGGGTCAGGAAGCTTTCGCCCGAGATCTCGATATCGAGCTCATAGGCGCCGCCGATCTCGTCGCATTTCCGCCGCAGCCACGCCGAGATGTCGGCACCGCGATGCAGATCGTTGAAGCGGACATTCATCTTCGCCGTTCCCTGTGCCGGGATGACGTTGGTGGCCTTGTTGCCGACATCGATGCTGGTCAGCGCACACGTCGAAGGCTGGAAATGCTCGCTGCCCTGGTCCAGGGGCTCGCCGGTGATCGCGGCCAGCATGGCGACCAGCCGTGGCAGCGGATTGTCGGCCAGATGCGGATAGGCGGTATGGCCCTGGCTTCCCAGTACGGTGAGCGTGGCGTTGAGGCTGCCGCGCCGGCCGACCTTGATCATTTCACCCAGATGCAAGGGATTGGTCGGTTCGCCCACCAGGCAAAGATCGAGCTCCTCGCCGTGCGCGGCCAGGAAGCGCAGCACCGCCTGGGTGCCGTCCAGCGCGCGGCCTTCCTCGTCGCCGGTGATCAGCAGGCTGATCGAGCCGGCCGGTCTGCCCTGTTGCAGAAGGCGGGACACGGCGGCGACGAAGCAGGCGATCGCCCCCTTCATGTCGGCCGCGCCCCGGCCATAGAGGGCGCCGTCGATCACGTCACCGGCGAAGGGCTCGACGGTCCAGCCCTGGCCGACCGGCACCACGTCGGTATGGCCGGCGAAGCAGAAATTGGGCCCCTGGGTGCCGAGCTTGGCATAGAGGTTTTCGATCGGCGGCCGTCCCGCCTCGGCGCCGAACGACAATCGCGTGCAGGAGAAGCCCAGTTCACCAAGGGCGCTCTCCAGCACCGACATCGCGCCGGCGTCCTCCGGCGTGACGCTGGGACGGCGGATCAGCGCCTGGGCCAGCGGCAGGGGATTGGTGAAATCGGTCAATCGCGCAGCAACTCGTTGATCGAGATCTTGGAGCGGGTCTTCTCATCGACCCTTTTGACGATGACCGCGCAATAGAGCGACGGACCGGGCGTGCCGTCGGGCAGCGGCTTGCCGGGCAGCGAGCCCGAGACCACCACCGAATAAGCGGGAACGCGGCCCATGAACACCTCGCCGGTCGCGCGGTCGACGATCTTGGTCGAGGCGCCGAGATAGACGCCCATCGACAGCACCGCGCCCTGTTCGACGATGACGCCCTCGGCCACTTCGGCGCGCGCGCCGATGAAGCAGTCATCCTCGATGATCACCGGGCCGGCCTGCAGCGGCTCGAGCACGCCGCCGATGCCGGCGCCGCCAGAGATATGCACATTCTTACCGATCTGCGCGCAGGAGCCGACGGTGGCCCAGGTGTCGACCATCGTGCCGCTGTCGACGAAAGCGCCCAAATTCACGAAGGAGGGCAGCAGCACGACGTTGGGGGCGATATAGGCGCCGTGGCGCACGATCGAGCCGGGTACGGCGCGGAAGCCGGCCGTCTTGAAGCGGTTGGCGTCCCAGCCGGCGAATTTGCTCGGCACCTTGTCGTACCAGACGGCATCGCCGGGGCCGTTTTCGATGATCTGATTGTCGTTGAGGCGGAAGGACAGCAGAACCGCCTTCTTGATCCATTGATTGACGATCCAGGCGCCGTCTTTTTTTTCGGCTACACGGATCTCGCCGGAATCCAGCGCGGCCAGCGTGGTTTCGACCGCTTCACGCACCGCGCCTTGGGTGGAAAAACCGATTTCGGCGCGATTGTCCCAGGCCGCTTCGATGCGGGCGACGATGTCCTGACCTAGCACGCTGGTCCTCCGTTTATTGCGATGCACCGCACCATAGCGGCTGCGACGACGGATTTCTATGGCTTGGCGGGTGTTTTTGTTACCCAGTCGTCGATCCAGCCGGCCAGATCGTCGGTGACATGGTCGATGAAGGACAAATCTTCCGGATCAGGCCCTTCGGCGAAGGAATGGCCTTCCTCGCGCACCCACACCGTGGTCATGCCGAGCTGGGCCGGAACGGCGAGATTATGCGCCAGATCCTCGAACATCACCGCCTGTTTCGGATCGACGCCGAACTGTTTGATCATGCGGTGATAGGTTTCGGCGGCGGGCTTGGGGATATAGTCGGCCGCCTTGATGTCGAACACCCCGTCGAAATGCTTGGCGAGGCCGAGATGCCCCAGAACGTTCTCGGCATGACGGGCCGAGCCGTTGGTGAACACCAGCTTGCGGCCGGGGATGCGGGCGAGCGCCGCCTCCAGGCGCGGATCGTCCCCCAGCACGGTGCAGTCGATCTCATGCACGAAGGCGAGGAAATCGTCGGGCGGCAATGCATGTTCCAGCATCAGCCCGCGCAGCGTGGTGCCGTAGGTGCGGTAATAATTCCGCTGCATCTCGTGCGCAGTGGGAAGGTCGACCTTCAGCGCGTCCGCGATGAAGGTGCCCATCCGCTCGTGAATTTGCGGGAACAGGCTGGAAGAGGCGGGATAGAGGGTATTGTCGAGGTCGAATACCCAGTCCTTGAAACTCAAAGCGTCACGCTCATTCGGGGTCCTGCCTAATCAAGGTGCCGGCACCGTGCGGCGTGAACAGTTCCAGCAGCATGGTGTGGGCGACCCGGCCGTCGAGAATGACGGCGGCCTTGACCCCGCGGCGCACCGCGTCGAGACAGGTCTCGACCTTGGGGATCATCCCGCCGGTGATGGTGCCGTCGGCGATCAAAGCGCGCGCCTGGCTTTCGGTCATGTCGGGGATCAGGTTGCCCTGCTTGTCGAGCACGCCCGGCACGTCGGTCAGGAACAGCACCCGCTGGGCCTCGAGCGCGCCGGCGATGGCGCCGGCCGCCGTGTCGGCATTGATGTTGTAGGTCTCGCCATTGGGGCCGACGCCGGTCGGCGCCACCACCGGAATGATGTCGGACTTCTGGAAATGCTGCAGCAGATGCGGATTGACCTCGGAAGGCTCGCCGACGAAGCCGAGATCGAGCACCTTCTCGATATTGCTGTCGGTGTCCTTGACCGTGCGGCGCAGCTTGCGGGCGCGGATCAGTTGACCGTCCTTGCCGGACAGGCCGATCGCCAGGCCGCCGGCCTGGTTGATGTTGGTGACGATCTGCTTGTTGATCGACCCGGCCAGCACCATTTCGACGATCTCGACGGTGGCCTGGTCGGTGACGCGCAGGCCGTCGACGAATTCGCTCTTGATCTTGAGGCGATCGAGCATGGCGCCGATCTGCGGGCCGCCGCCATGGACCACCACCACATTGACGCCCATCTGACGCAGCAGCACGACGTCGCGGGCGAACAGCATGCCCAGCGTCGCGTCGCCCATGGCGTGGCCGCCATATTTGATCACGAAGGTCTCGCCGCGATGCTCATAGATGAAGGGCATCGCCTCGGACAGCGTATGCGCCTTTTCCAGCCAGGACCGTCGTTCGTCATTCTGGGCGGCGGTACGCGCGTCGGTCATCTCAACGTCTCCTGCTCGATCGTAAGAGCGGTCAAACTGGCCCGGAGTTCGGGAATTCCCAGACCCTTCTCCGAACTGGTAGCGATCATAACGGGATAGGCGGCCGGGCGCTTCCTGATTTCCGCGTCGGTGGCCGCGATGACGGCTTCGAGTTCCGAGGCCTTGATCTTGTCGGTCTTGGTGAAGACGATCTGATAAGGCACGGCGGACTTGTCGAGCATGGTCATCACCTCGCGGTCGACGTCCTTCAAGCCATGCCGGCTGTCGATCAGCACGCAGGTGCGGCGCAGCACCTGGCGACCGCGCAGGTAATCATTGACCAGCTGCGTCCACTTCTCGACATCGCCCTTGGGCGCCTGGGCGTAGCCATAGCCGGGCAGATCGACCAGCATCAGGCGCTGATCGAGGTCGAAGAAATTGATCTGCTGCGTGCGCCCCGGCGTGTTGGAGGCGCGGGCGAGCGTGTTGCGTCCGGTCAGCGCGTTGATCAGGCTGGACTTGCCGACGTTGGAGCGTCCGGCGAAGGCGACCTCGACCATCTTGGCGGGCGGCATCTGGTCGAGCCGCGCCATGCCCGTCACGAACTTGCATTCCTTGGCAAATAGAAGCCGCCCGGCCTCGACCAAATCTTCGTTTTGGTCGGTCATTTTATGTGTCCCTCAGGCGCCGGGCGGGCGCCAGGGCGCCCTTGGCTACCGCGCCAAGCTATACCGTCCGCGTACTCGACGCTGTCGGCAGCGCGGGCGTGCGGTTGCCCGCCGGGAAAGGGGGAGTGGTGGGAGCCCCTCACTTCGCGTGGCGTTTGCTGATCAACCATTGTTGTCCGATCGAGAGAATGTTGCTCCAGGTCCAGTAGATGATCAGGCCCGACGGGAAACCGGCCATGGTGAACATGAACACCAAAGGCAGGAAGCTCATCATCTTGGCCTGCACCGGATCCGGCGGCTGCGGATTCATCTTCTGCTGCAGGAACATGCTGAGACCGAAGAGGATCGGCAGCACGCCGATATGCAGGAAATGCGGCGGATCCCAGGGGATTACCCCGAACAGATTGAACAGGGTGGTCGGGTCCGGCACCGACAGATCGTGGATCCAGCCGAAGAAGGGCGCCTGGCGCATCTCGATGGTGACGTAGAGCACCTTGTAGAGCGAGAAGAACACCGGGATCTGCAGCAGGATCGGCAGGCAGCCCGACACCGGGTTGACGCCTTCCTTCTTATAGAGACCCATGATCTCGGTCTGCAGCTTGGCCTTATCGTCGGCGTATTTCTCCTGCAGCTTCTTCATCTGCGGCTGCAGGTTGCGCATCTTGTTCATCGATTTGAACGAGCGGTTGGCGATCGGGAAGAAGGCGCCACGGACCAGCACGGTCATGATCAGGATGGCGATGCCGAAATTCGGCACCTGGCTGTGGATGAAGCGCAGCAGATAGAAGAACGGCTTGGTCAGGAAGTAGAACCAGCCGAAATCGATCGCCAGGTCGAAGCGCGGAATATTGAGCTGCTTGCCATAGTTTTCCAGCGACGCCAGTTCCTTGGCGCCGGTGAACAGATGGCTGCTGGTCTCGAAGGAAGCGCCGGCCTCGATGGTCTGTCCGCCGCCCAGCCAGTCGGTCTGGTAGCGGTCGGCGCCGTCGATCTGGCGCCAGCTCATGCGGGCGTCGATACCCAGCGCCTGGTCGGGGACCAGGGCGGTCAGCCAGTATTTGTCGGTGAAGCCGAGCCAGCCGCCGGTGCTGTGCTGGGTGACGGAATGATCGTCCTCGCGCAGCTTCTTGTATTTCAGCTCCTTCAGCGTGCCGTCCAGCACGCCCAGCGGGCCCTCATGCAGAATGTAGATGTTCTGCAGTGCCGGTGTGCCCCAGCGCGACAGCAGGCCGTAAGGGAACAGGGTGACGGCAGCGCCGGTCTTGTTCTCGACCTTGTCGGTGACGGTGAACATGTAGCTGTCATCGACGGCGAATTTGCGGGTGAAGATCAGACCCTGGCCATTGTCCCAGCTCAACGTCACCGGATGATCGGGGGTCAGCGTCTCGGCATCGGCGGTCCATTGGGTATCGGGGCCGGGCAGCACCGCCTTGGTGTCGTTCCCGCCGACCCAGCCGAATTCTGCATAATAGGCGCCGACACCGGCGGCCGGCGACAGCAGGGTGATGTCCTCGCTCTTGGGATCGGGCGTCTCGTGATAGCGGGTCAGCGAGATGTCGTCGATGCGGGCACCCGTCAGGGCGATGCTGCCCTTGATGTCCTTGGTCTGGACTTTGATGCGCGGCGCCGACAGCAGGCTGATCAGGCGATTTTCAGGCGGCAGTTCCGGCGAGGGAGCGGAGCCCGACGGCGAGGGCGCATCCTTGTTGAGCTGCGAACTGCCGGCCTGGACCGCCGGCTCCACCGTTTTATGCGACGGCCACAGAAACTGCCAGCCGAGCAGAATCAGCGCGGTGAGGGCGACGGTAAGGATCAGGTTGCGTTGCTCGGACATCGGTCTTTTCTCAAATGTTCCGGATGGGCCGCGAAGGGACGGGATCGTAGCCATATCCGCCCCAAGGGTGGCAGCGGCAGAGACGGCGCAGGGTCAGCCAGCTACCGGCCAGCGCGCCATGGGCGGCGATGGCCTCCATGCCGTAATGCGAACAGGAGGGCTGGTAGCGGCAGGAATTGGCGGGCAGCAGGGGCGAGATCACGAGCTGATAGGCGCGGATCAGTCCACGGAGAACCAGGCTGACGATCATCGAGGTGTCATCTTTCTTCGCCGCCGGCCGGTTTGGCTTGCACGCCCACACGTTTTAGCGCGGTTCTCAAATCCTGCAACAAAAGAGCGTAGGGACGACGCAAAGTTTCCTGGCGCCCGATCAGAACATAATCGTGCCCAGGGGCGCCTTCAATCGCGATGAGCTCGCGCGCAGCCGCACGCAAACGCCGTTTGGCGCGATTGCGCGCCACGGCGTTGCCGACTTTTTTGCTGCAGGTGAACCCCACCCGGATCGTAGCGTCCGCAGAACTTTGTTCTTGCGGCACGGCCGGCGCGGCTTGCAGAATCAAGCCGGGCGCGGCCCATTTGCGCCGGGTGGCGGCGACCCGCAGGAATTCCGCGCGCCGCTTAAGCCGCCCGACGGCTTCCCCCATGGGGGTTAGGCGGACAGACGCTTGCGGCCCTGACGGCGGCGATCGGCGATCACGCGACGACCACCGACGGTGGCCATACGGGAGCGAAAGCCATGACGGCGGGCACGAACCAGCTTGCTGGGTTGATAGGTACGTTTCACGAGACCAACTCCGGGAAATTAGGAGGTACGCTGTATAAGGAGTTGTCCACCCCCTGTCAACATTTGCGCGTGCAACAAAACGGAAAAACCGCCGATGAACTGGAACCCCCAGCAATATCTTAAATTCGCCGATCACCGCCTGCGTCCCGCCCTCGATCTTTTAGCCCGCATTCCGCTCGAAAAGCCAGCCAGCGTTGCCGATCTCGGCTGCGGTCCGGGCAATGTCACCGAATGGCTGAGCAAGCGTTGGCCCGGGGCGAGCATCACCGGTGTCGACAGCTCGCTCGAGATGCTGACGCAAGCCCGCGAGACCTATCCCGCGATGGCCTGGGAGCAGTCCGATATCGCGCAATGGCTGCCTAAGGTTCAGGTCGACGTGATCTATAGCAACGCGGCGCTGCAATGGCTCGATCAGCACCGGGCGCTGTTTGCCAAGCTTTATGGCGCGCTGGCTCATGGCGGAGTGCTGGCGGTGCAGATGCCGCGCAATTTCGACCAGCCCTCGCATGTGCTGATGCGTCGGGCGGCGCAGGAGGGAGCCTGGCGCGATGTGCTGGCGCCGCACTTGCGCCCTTCGCCGGTGGCGGAACCCGCCGATTATTGGCGGATGCTCGAACCGCCGGGCGCCGATACCGATATCTGGGAATGCGACTATCTGCAAAGTTTGTCCGGCGAGGATCCGGTGCTGCAATGGATGCTGGGCACCACCTTGCGCCCCTTGCTGGCGGTGTTGTCGGATCGGGAGCGCGAGGGCTATCTCACGGTTTATCGGGCTCTGTTGCGCGAGGCCTATCCGCGCGAAAGCGACGGGACCACGCTGTTTCCGTTCCGGCGCTTGTTCATCCTGGCCAGTAAGCCTCGCTGAAGGCATTCTGGGCGGGCAATCAACCGGTCAGGAAGGACCGATCATGACCTTGCGTGGTTTTTCTCTTTCAGTCTGCCTTTCCGCCGGTCTGCTGGCGGGTGTTTCCGCCGCGGCCGACGTGACGGTGCCGGCCGCCCTGGCGGTGGCGCCCGACATGCAACTGCTGCTCTCGGCCCATGCCGAAGGGGTGCAGATCTATGTCTGCGCGCCGGGCAAGGACGATCCCGCGCAGGTGTCCTGGACCCTCAAGGCGCCGGAAGCGGTGCTGTTCGATGACAAGGGTGGGCAGATCGGCAAGCATTATGCCGGCCCGTCCTGGGAACTGTCCGACGGCAGCCTGATCACCGGCGAGTTGGTGGCCAAGGACCCCGGTCCCGACGTCGGTGCGGTGCCGTGGCTGCTGCTCAAGGTCAAGAGCAACAGCGGCAAGGGCCTTCTGGCCAAGGCCGGCATGGTCCAGCGGATCGAGACGGCGGCCGGCCTGCCGCCCAAGGGGGCTTGCCCGGCGGGCAACGAGACGCGCATCGCCTACAGCGCGACCTATCGCTTTTTTGCCGCGAAGTCCTAAAATAGACAAATATCGGGCGATAATTACGGAATTAGGGGGAAGCAGGTGGATCACAAGGATCACCGCAGCATCGGTACATTGATCGCGGTTGGCGAGGCCGGCACGCAGCAGGATCTGGTCGGTGCATTCATTGCCTCCGATATCCCGGCGCCCAAGGAGGCCGGTGATGCCGCTGGCTTGCGCGAAATCCTGGCCGTCGCCAATCTCGACCTGATCGTGATGAGCAGCCACCTGGCCGGCGAGTATGTGGCGCCGATGATCACCGAAGTGCGGCGCGGCCGGCTTGGCCCGCATCCTTTCCCGATCATCATCGTGCTGACCGAGGACGAGGACCCCGCCCATTTACGTCAGCTCAGCAATTGCGGCCCCGACGACATCGTCGTGACGCCCTGCCCGCCGGAAACCCTGCTGGCCCGCATCAACATCTTCCTGGCCGGCGACCGCCGTCCGCTGGTGGTGAACGCCGGTTACGCCGGGCCGGAGCGTAGGAATAAGGAAAGAGACTAAATCCAGCGGAAGCGCTTCACCGCCGCGCCGAACAGCACCACCGTCCAGCCGGCCATCACCGCCAGCGCGGGCCCCTGGCTGACGAGGGTGGCGCCGTCGTTGAACACGGCGCGCAGGGCCTTGAGCAGCGGTGCCAGGGGCAGCAGGTCGGCGCCCTTCTGCAGCCACGCGGGGGCGGCGTCCAGCGAGAAATAAACCCCGGACAGCAGCATCAGCGGCAGGAAGGCCAGATTGGCCAGGCCGCTATAGCTTTCCACCGTGCGGGCGAAG
>Ga0116227_10017189_pt1 | contig 10161 bp, 18 predicted proteins | sample S1TSphgellanicum_FD_89693 | JGI IMG/M metagenome (GOLD analysis project Ga0116227, IMG submission 89693) | Host-associated microbial communities from peat moss isolated from Minnesota, USA - S1T2_Fb - Sphagnum magellanicum MG | ecosystem: Host-associated > Plants > Peat moss > Unclassified...
GAAGCGTGTTTTAGAGCGCCTGGACGCAATGGCAGCCGCCGCCGGCGAAAGCCGCTCAGGTTATATTGCGACCCTTACTCTGAGCGCAGGGCGTTAAATCATGGGCTTTCGTTTCCGCAGGTCGATCCGAATACGCGGCTGACCAGCTTTCGCATGCCAATCAGGTCAAAATGCTCACCGGCATAACAGGCAAGCGCCTTCGCGTTGGCGACTATCGCATGGTTTTTGAAGAGACCGAGACGCAAATCCTCGTCACCAAATTCGGCCCGCGTGGCGACGTTTACAGATAGGAGACTAAAATGCCCGATACAATCACGCTCACCACAGAAGAGTACCAGGATTTGATTGATGCGCGCGATCATGCGCTTGCGATGCGGGAAGTGGCGGCCGGCACGATGCCGACTCTGACACATGATGAGGCGCTGGCCTATTTCGAGGCGCCAACCCCGCTGGCGTTCTGGCGCAAGCATCGCGGCCACAGCCAGGGTGCCTTAGCGGCCCTGCTGCAGATTTCGCAGCCTTATTTGGCGCAGATCGAGGCCGGCAAGCGGGTTGGCGACGTCAATCTCTACGCGAAGATCGCAAAAGTTCTGAAGGTCAGAATCGAGGACCTGGTCAACGATCCCGAGCCGCAAGAAACGTCACTTTCGGAAGGGCATTAATTCATGGGGTTTCGGTTTCGCCGGTCGATTCGGCTTGGCAAGGGCCTGCGGATTAATGTCAGCAAGTCCGGCACCAGCCTTTCGGTTGGGCATCGCGGTGCGACGGTAAATTTCGGGCCAAAGGGCGAAAAAGTCACGGTTGGATTACCGGGAACCGGTCTCTCTTATTCGAAGACTATCCAGAAGCCGGGTTCGGCCGACGAACCCGCAAGCCGGCGGCCGAGCAATCAGACCGGTGCCCCAATCATTTTCCTAGCCTTTGTGGTGATTCTTGCAATCGTGATTGCGATCACGTGCCTGGGCGCGACCCTCGGCCAGCCGCACTGATTTACCCCAACGACTAAAACCCAAACAGCCCGCTTTCACCCACGCGCACATTGCAAACCTTAAGATTCAGACTGCGCCGTCGCCACCGCCTCAAGCGCCTGCAGAATGTAATTTGAATAGGTCAGCCGCTCGGCCGCGTCGTCCATGCCGGAGCCGTTCACCTTGCGGGTGATGGCGATGATTTCCCAGGCGTCGGCCAGGGGCAGGCAGCCATTCTCGGTGAGATACCAGCACCCGCTCATCGCCGCCCCGGCTGGGGTTTCGCACCAGGCCGGGGCGTCCGCAGAGAGCCAAAATAGGCGGAAATTCCTAGATTTAGGAAAGTAGTCCCGGTTCAAACGGGCGAAAATGCATGAAGTGAGGTGTGTCAGGTGTGTACGCAATTATCTATATCTGTATGTGTATATATACATATAGATATATACAGGCTTTTTTCAAATTTGTGTGGCTGCACACCCTGACACACCTTGCCCAAAAAAAGGTGTGTCAAAGGTGTGTTGGTGTGTAGAAAGCCGCCGCGCCATAATTGCGGCCGATGCAACAAAAGCTCACGATTGCAGTGCTGGACGCGCTGGTTGCAATTCACGCGCGGCGGCCGGACGAAGCGCCTGGTGCTTGGCAAATATGGCGAGATCACCGTTCACGAGGCACGAAAGAGGGCCCTTGTGGCGCTGGGGGAAGTGGTTGACGGCCCGGACCCGCCTGCCGCCCGCAAGGCGCGCCAGGCGGCGATGATTGCCGAAGAGACCCAGCGCAAACGCGCGGCTGAAGAAGACGCCTTTGGCGCAAGTTAATACCGTCAAACCCGTTTGCGGAAACCGAAATCCAGCACCGGGAGAAAAGCCGGGAGCGCGTGTTGACGGATGCCGAGTTGGGGGAAGCATGGCGCGCGGCCGGCGAGCTGGCGAACCCATGGCGGGCTTATTTCCAGCTCACCATGCTGACGCTGCAGCGGCGTGGCGAAGTGGCGGGGATGCAATGGAAGGAGCTGAGCGCGGATTTTACGGTGTGGACGGTACCGGCGGACCGGGCGAAAAACGGCAAGGCGCATATCGTCCACCTGGCGGAGCCGGCGCGAGCGATTTTGCGGAAAATACGGCGCGGCGAAAAGGCGAAATTCGTGCTGACGATAACCGGAACGGATCCGATCAATTCCTTCACGCGGGCGAAGCAATGGCTGGATGCGAAGATATTGCTCGAGCACGGCGCGGCCGTGCGGGACATGCCGGCGCTGGATTGGACGGTGCATGACTTCAGGCGCACCGGCGTTACGGTGCTGGCCGGCATGGGCTTCCCGATCCACGTGGCGGACAAGCTGCTGAACCATGTGCAGGGGTCTATCCGCGGCGTAGCCCGGGTTTACCAGCGCGCCGAATTCCTGCCCGAGCGGGCGCGGGCGCTGGATGCATGGGCGGCGTATGTGCTGCGCCAGGCGGAAGGCAAAGCCGACGAACCGGACGATTCGAACGTTGTACGGATGACTGGCTAAAGAGAAAAATTTTCCGGCGAAGGGGGTAGGGGTTTAATTTTCCGCTCAAATATCCACTCGGAACCGCATTTTGGTCTCGCGTGCGCTCCGGAGCTATTTTCGAAATAGTTTTTTTCTACGGATGGGCGGATTTGCCGTTTAGGTCAGTTTGATGGCGCGATGACCGCCGCGATGATGAGGAGTAGTATTGCCAGGACGGCGAGCCAGGGGAGCAGGACGGCTTTGCGGCTGGACTGGTCCGGGGGGATGGGCGCCGGCGTGTTCTCATTGGCGAAATCGTGTGAACGGCGTTCACTCGTTCCGGGGCCGATTGTTTTTGAGTAGGAAAGGCCGGTGCCCGGAAGTCCGGCTGTCACGCGCTCGCCCTTGGGGCCGAAATTGACGGTGGCCCCGCGATGGCCGACCGAAAGGCCCGCGCCGGATTTGCTGAGATTGATGCGAAGGCCCTTGGCGAGGCGGATGGACCGGCGGAAACGGAAACCCATTACCTAATCTTCCTCATTTTCAAACTCTGCACGCGCAGCCGCATATTCGGCCTGCAGTGCATAGGTTCGGTGGATCAAAACCTGGAGACCTAACAGGAGATGGTCGGGTTCCTTTGCGACAAAGTTCCCGTCGCCGTCAAAAGCCTCAAAATTTCCGTCTCTCTCTTATACCCGGTAGCCGTCTTTAATAATCTGTTGCTTTACCCGGTCAAAGATCGCTTGATCGCTTTCATCCGCCAAATCATCCATTTTATTGATTCTCCCCTGATTCATCTTTTCTAAGCCGCACGCCAGGCCCTTCGCCATTTTCGTCAACAAAGATCGCGCCGGCGACCTCAAGGGCATCACGAAGCGCTTTGTTTGTGCGGACGTGAGGTTGCCGGCGCCCGGTTTCAAAATCAGCGATAGTGGCTACCGCGACCTCGGAGGTCTCCGCAAGCTGTTCCCTGGTCAGCCGGAGCATCGCACGGGCACCTAGACACTGTTCAGCGGTTATAACTGACATTAGCTCTCACAGTTGACTTGTTGTAATATCAGCGTTTATAGCTGACGTCGGCGATTTACGCCAGGACCTCGAGCGGGCGCGAAACAAAAACGTCGCATCCGCTCCAAACAGGAGAAAGTGAATGAAAACCGCAGAACTAGAACCAAACCCCGGCAGGCGCGGGGTACTAGCCGGGACCGCTGCGCTGCTCGTCGGCGGCGCGGCCGCCGCGGCAATCAGCGCCTCGCCGGCCCTGGCGGACGACGCCGAGCTGCTGGCGCTCTGCGCTAGAGCCGAATCGTTGTATCGGCGTTTTCACGATTTCTACGCTGGCGGCGCTCATCCGATTGCCGATGAGGATGAACGCGAGGTGGCGCTACAGCCGCTTTATGATGCGGAAGAGGACATCGGCCACGAGATATTCAACATGACGGCGAAGACCTTAGCGGCGCACCAGGCCCGCGCGCGCGTTGTGCTGGCCTATCATGGCGATTTCGATGATTTCAAAAATAGCGTGGTCAATCACGGCACAGACGGCCGCGTTCTCGCGGCGCTCATCCGCGACCTAACGGCGGAGTTTGTGTTATGAAAGCCGCAAAACCCGAACTGATCCCGGGCAGGCGGGCGTTGCTTACCGGCTCCGGCGTGCTGCTAGCCGGCGGCGCGGCGTTAGCGGTGATCAGCCCGTTGCCGGCTGGGGCGGACCCTGATGCCGAGCTGCTGGCGCTCTGCGCCAGGGCGGAAGCGATCTGCCGCCGATATCATGAGATACATTCTGACGGTCAGGCTGGGATCGAAGATGATGATGCACGCGCGCTTGCGGTGCTACCGCTGTATGACGAAGAAAAGCAGATCGCTCAGCAGATTTTCGGAATGCGCGCAACAAGCCTGGCATCTCATCGCGCGCGGGCACGCCTTGCCATTATCTATCACGGCGGCTTCGAGTTTTTCAAAGACGACGTTTACAACGTGGGCGCCGATGGCCTGTATGTCGCTTCGCTGGTGCGAGACCTGGCCGGAGAGGGCGCGCCATCAAAATCGACCCAAGCTTTTCCACGGCGATGGCCGAATTGAAAGCGGCTGAATTAACACCGCACCCCGATCCGGATGCAAGGCTTATTGCGCATTGCGAGCGGTATGAACGCGTGGCGGATAATCTGCGAACCCAATTCCAGGAAATTACCGAGACCGGATTTTTAAAATTGAATCTCCGGAGGGATTTCAATGAAGCGATTAGCCTTGCCACCAGCATAACTGACGCAACACCAGTTACGGCGGCGGGACGGTTTGCCAAGGCCCAAGCGGCATTGACGTCTTTAGCGGGCCGGGAGGGAATTCATTTTCAGATGGCGGCCGCCGCGCTGCAGGAATGCATGGCGAACGATATGGAATCGCGTCCGTTCCGGCAGCGGCGGAGCCGAAAATTCGAAAAATCGGTTCGCCGCACTTCGAGTCCGTGAATGCAGCGACTCGCTTTTTCGTTGCTCCATGGCGTTCATTTCGCCGAGATTCGCACAATGCCTCTTTGATCTGATGCTGGACATCACTGGAATCTTTTCAACAACCCTTGCGGACTCGTATTTGAATGTGGCAGGCTTTAACACCCCGGCTAGCTTTGGCCAGTGAACGCCGTGATTCGCACACGGTCCGCCGGGGGGCTTTTCCCATGCGAGTAACCGGAGGCGAACCGGACATGATCCCAACTGCGTTCAAGCCACAAAATTTCTACGACTCTTCACTTTGTGAAGCCATCGACCGGCTCTGCCGCGCGTCAGGCATAGTCGGCGTGAATTGGAATTTCGAAACGAGGGAATGGTCCGATGAAGCGCGCCCATGGTCATTCATCGACTCGCGGAACATTAGAAGAGAGCCTCGAGATGGAACGGATTCGCTAACCGAATTTCTGAACGAACGGAAAACCAAAGAGGAAATCGCCGCCGCCACTGTCCTGTCAGAGCAAAAGCAGGCTCTAAACGATGCTCTCCGGCCGCTTTTTTTCGCGTTGGAGGAAGGCGTCATCGTCGCGAATGGCTTTATTAAAGCCGGGAAGCGCCAGGCGGTTCAGATGACGGCCTGCGATGCCGCCAGGTGGGCCGGGAACTGGACGATCACGCGGCGCGCCGATACGGCGGAGGTCAGCTTTTTTATAGACATTGAAATCGAAGATGCAGCTGCCGCACTGGCGGCCGTTCGATTGGGGGCGCCCCCTCAAGTTCAAGCCGCCGCTAGGCCGCCAAACAGGCGGGAAGCGGCCGATGAGATATATGATGACACCGAGCAGCTGGACGAAATCAGACGGCTTTTGGAAAATGGCGAGGCCCGCTCGGTCAACGCAGCCATCAACACCATACTGCGAAACCCGGCCAAACAGCCTAAGGGCGCTTCAGACAATGCCATAGCCGAGCGTCTGAGAAGCAAATTCAAACGGCATTTCGAAATCATAAAGACGAAAGGCAAGCCCGTTAGAGTGATCCCGAGACATCCAGATGATACCAGAACTGGATAAATCTGGAATGACGGCAGAGCTGACCACTGCGCAGAAATGCTTCGCGCCTCATCCCGGGGCGATGGAGTTCGCGAATGAAAACGCAGTTGAAATCTTCTCTTCCGCCGCTTCCGCCGCCTCAGGTTCGCGTCATCAGCGAAAGCGAGGCGGCGGCGCGCTTGAGCTTGAGCCGCCGCTGTTTGCAGGAATACAGGCTGCGCGGCACCGGGCCAAAATTCATCCGGCTGGGGGACCGGCGCATCGGGTACGATTTGCGGGACCTGGATACCTGGATAAGCGAACGCCGCGCCGCTTCCACCAGCTCGCCGGAGCTGGTGCCGTGATCCTGACAATCCTTCCGGGCAAGCCCGATGATTTCGGCGATCCTGACCTTTTTTCGATTCGGGACTCGCTGGCCAGCGCGCTGGATAATCTGGGAAAGCAGATTTGGCGCACGCGGTTTGATCACCTTGCCGGCCTGGCGGGCGCGGAAAAGAACATAGCGGCGGATGCCTCGGCACCGTTGGAGCAAACCGCATTCCTGCTTCAGTCCCACGCTAACGAACTGCGAAGCGGCGAGCTGATTGACCCGCCCGAAGTGCGTGAAGCGCTCGAGCGTGCGGCGGGGGCGCTGGCCGCCGGGTTATTCTTGATGCGGGCGCAAGCCGCGTTTCACCATCCGGCCGCGCAAAAGGCCGGATGATGCCGCCAGCGCCGGAGAAGCCTGAGGTGCGATGGTTGCCACCGGATGCGGACACGCTGCGGGCGTTCGATGAGCTCCGCGGCTTCACCGTTCCGGGCGGTGATGATGACGGGCCGATTGAGATTGTGCGGCCGGAACGGCTGGTGCGGACCATTGGCTTCGCGCGGAATGCGGTGACGCGGCTGCTGGAAGACACAGACCAGGCCGAAGTAATGAAGCGGGCAGCCACGGCGATTTTTTTCACAGGTTGCCTGCTACAGATTTTTCATCTGGTGCGAACTCGAAAGCCTTCGGATGCTTGATGCCGGCGCACTATCGCGCGCGTTGGCATCGCGGGCGCTGCAGCTTTGCCAGACGATTTTGCCGAACGGCGTGAAGGAAGGGCCGGAGTGGAAAATCGGCGGAGTCGACGGCCAGCGCGGCCGAAGCATGGGCGTTCACCTTTATGGCGGAAAGGCGGGCATTTGGGCCGATTTTAGCACCGGGGAGACCGGCGACGCGCTGGACCTGGTGAAAGCGGTGCAGTGCGGCGGCGAAATACTGGAGGCGATGGATTGGGCGCGGGCCTGGCTGGGTACCGCATACACGGCGCCGGCGCCGGCGCCGGCTCAGCAAAGTGAACGGCGTTCGCAACCGGATGAGCTGAAACGGCGAAACGCCGCGAAAGCGATCTTCCTGACCGCCGCTCCCCGCCTCGCCGGGACGCCGGCGGACGTCTATTTGCGGGGGCGCGGAATCGATCTCGAGCAGCTCGGCAGGCAACCGCGCGCGCTGCGTTTCCATCCGGGCTTGTGGAACGGGGAGAGCCGCCAGCATTGGCCGGCGATGGTGGCGGCCGTCTGCGACGGCGCGGCCGAGCTCGTAGGGGTGCATCGGACCTGGCTGGCCAGGGATGCGACCGGGCAGTGGCAGAAAGCGCCACTCCAGGCGCCCAAGGCATCGCTGGGGCGGATTTCAGGGGGAACGATAAGGCTGTGGCGCGGCGCTTCGGGCAAGCCGCTGGCAGACGCGCCGGATGGCGAGACGGCCTGCATCGGCGAGGGGATTGAAACTTGTCTGTCCGTCGCCCTGGCGTGCCCGGAAATGCGGGTTCTATGCGGTGTGAGCCTCGGCAATCTCGGGCGTATCGAACTGCCGCCGGCGATCACCACCATCATCATCGCGGCTGACAACGACGCGCCAGGCGGCCCTGCAGAGGCGGCGCTGCACGCCGCCCTTCGCCGGCTGGTTTCTACCGGGCGCCAGGTGCGGATTGCGCGCTCTCCGGTGGGTTCCGATTTCAATGACTGTCTTACCGGGTGACCAAAAAAGGCAAGGGCGCGATCCGAGAGGCTATTGAGGGCGCCGCTATTGTGCCGCCGGCCTCGAGGGTGCCGGAGCACGTGGCGGCGCGCTACCGGATGCTTGAAACGGGCCTGCACCGGAAGGGTGATGACACGCTGACTTGGATCGCAGACCCTTTCCAAATCGTAGCCGAAACGACTGATGAGGCGGGAAACTGGGGAATTTTGATAAGCTGGAAGGACCGCGACGGCCTTTTGCGGGAGGAAGTTTTCGCGCGGCAGCAGTTCGCCGGCGACTGCGGCGAACTCCGCCAGCGCTTCGCCAGGGGCGGATTGACCATGGCAGCCGATTTGAAAAGTAGACAGGATTTTGCGCAATATTTGAATATTGCAAACACGCCGGCGCGCGCCAGGTGCGTGAGTCGGACCGGCTGGCACAAGATAGGCGCGGGGCGTGTGTTTGTGTTGCCGAAGCAAGTGATCGGCGCCGCGCCAGGCCAGCGGGTGATCCTCGAGACGTCCGACCGGGAGCGCGCGCCGTTCAATTTCGGCGGAACGCTGCAGGACTGGCGGCGATGCGTGGCGGCCGTGGCGAGCGGGAACAGCCGGCTGCTGTTTGCAATCGGCTGCGCCTTTGCCGGCGCGCTGCTGGAAATGACCGGCGATGACGGCGGGGGTTTTAACCTAAAGGGTAGCAGCCGAGTGGGAAAGACCACGGCCTTGCGTGTGGGGGCAAGCGTGTGGGGCGGGGAACCAGGCGAAGGGGCACGGGCTTTTATCCGGGCCTGGCGCGCTACTGGCAATGCGCTGGAAAGCATCGCGGCGCTTCATTCCGATACCCTCTTATGCCTGGACGAAATGGGCCAGGTGGATGCGAAGGAGCTGGGCGAGATTTCCTACATGCTCGCAAACGGGCAGGGCAAAACCCGGGCCGATAGGTCCGGCGCGATGCGGGCGCAAACAAGGTTCCGCGTGCTGTTTCTCTCAACCGGCGAGGTGGGGCTGACGGACAAAAACGCGGAAGGGAAGAGGGCAACAAAGGCGGGCCAAGAGGTTCGATTTGTTGACGTGGCGGCAGATGCCGGAGCCGGCTTCGGCATCTTCGAAAAGCTGCATGACGCGGAGAGCGCTGATGCTTTCGCGGAAGAATTGCGCACGGCGGTGCGTCAAAATTTCGGCACGGCGGGGCCGGCGTTCATCGAATATATCGTCAGGGCATCCGGCCGGGATGCGGAATTTCAGACAAAGCTCCGCGAACGGATTGATGATTTGATTTCCGAATGGCTGACGGCCTGGCCGGATAGCAACGGCCAAGTGCGAAGCGTGGCCAAGCGCTTCGCTTTAACGGGGATCGCCGCCGAGTTGGCCAGCGAGGCGGAGATAACCGGCTGGGCACCGGGCGAGGCAACTGAAGCCTGCTTTTCAATCTTCCGCGCCTGGCTGGCGGACCGGGGAACAACCGGCGCGCGCGAAGATGCGCAAGCCGTGGCGCAGCTGCGGGATTTCATAAACCGGCACCAGGACTCCAGGTTCGCAGAATGGAAGCGAGCGGATGCGCAGACCGATGATAATGAGGCGGAAGAAACACCGCCTCATGAGCGCTTCCGGACAATCAACAAGGCCGGCTGGCGGCGATGGGCGACTGATTTGTTGGGGCGCGGATCATACACCTATTTCCTGACACCGGACGCGATGAAAGAAGCTCTGACCGGGCTAGATTTCAGATCTTCGATAAAGGCGCTGGCTGACCGCGGGTTTATCCAGCGGGACAAAGAGGGAAAATCGTCTGTGTCACGCCGGCCGCCAGGCGTGGAGGAAAGCATGAGGCTGTTTGAGGTTCGTTCGTCAATCATGGGGGCGGGTGATGATGCTGGTGAATAACGAGCTGGCGCACACGGCTAGCCTGCTCCTCGAGCAGTTGGCGAGGTTTGATGCGCGGGACCAAAAGAACATCTTGGCACTTCTAAGAAGGCCGGAAAATTTCGGTGAGCGAACCGGCGCACGTGATTACTGGATACGTGGATACGGCGGCATTTTGCGGGACATGGCAGCTCCGGCGAAGGCCCGGAAGATGGAAACCGACTGGAATCGTTATCTCGCTTCCGCACGGTGGCAGATAGATCGGAAATTTATATTGCTTCCTCTCGAAACTGAATTTCCGTTCTGGCACTTGCATGTGATCTCAACACTCAACTTAGAAGAGTCGCTCGGCTGGAAGCGCATATTGGGCATCATAAGATAGA
>Ga0116227_10017190_pt1 | contig 10160 bp, 7 predicted proteins | sample S1TSphgellanicum_FD_89693 | JGI IMG/M metagenome (GOLD analysis project Ga0116227, IMG submission 89693) | Host-associated microbial communities from peat moss isolated from Minnesota, USA - S1T2_Fb - Sphagnum magellanicum MG | ecosystem: Host-associated > Plants > Peat moss > Unclassified...
CGGGTGGGCAGTGTCATGGGTGGTAGTCCTCGGTCTCAGTATCCCCGGATCGGATCGACCACGCCGGCCACGGGCTTGCCCTGGGCCAGCGCCAGCATCTTGCCCACGATCTGGGCGATGCTTTCCTCGCGCAGCGTGCGCGCCGACGTATGGGGCGTGAGGGTGATTTTCGGGTGTTTCCAGAAAGCATGTTGCGCGGGCAGCGGCTCGGTGCGGAACACGTCCAGCGTGGCGCCCGCCAGGTGGCCGCTGTCGAGCAGCGCAAGCAGGTCCTCTTCCACGAGGTGGGCGCCGCGCGCCACGTTGATCAGGTAGCCGCCGGGCCGCAGGCGCCGCAGCGTGTCGCGCCGCAGGATGTCCTGGGTGTCGGGCGTGAGCGGCAGCAGGCAGACCAGCACGCGGCTGGCGGCCAGGAATGCATCGAGCCCGGCCGCGCCGTCGAAGCAGCGCACACCGTCCAGCGCCTTGGGCGAGCGGCTCCAGCCCAGCACCGGAAACTCGAACTGCGCCAGCGCACGGGCCACCCGCTCGCCGAGCACGCCCAGGCCCATGACGCCGACCGGGAAATCGGCGCGCAGGTTCGGCCGGCGGTACGACCAGCGACCCGCGGCGACGTCGGCCTCGTAGGCGTCAAGCTCGCGGAAATGGCGGATCACCGCATGGCACACGAACTCCGCCATCTGCACCGCCATGCCGCCGTCGTCGACGCGCACCACCCGGGCCCCGGGCGGCAGCCGCAGCTTCAGCAGCGCGTCGACGCCGGCGCCGATGTTGAAGATGCCCTGGAGCCGGGTCTGCTCGTCGAAGAACTGCTGGGGCGGCGCCCAGACCACGGCATGGTCGGCCTGCGCCGCGCCCGGCGTCCAGAGCTCCACGCTGGCCTGCGGCAGCGCCGCACGCAGGTCGTCCAGCCAGGGTTCGGGCTTGACGTCGGTGCAACAGAAAGTGATTCGCATGCCCCGAGTCTGCCATCAGACGGCCGGCCTCACGCGGCCAGCTTGAGCAGCTCCGCGCCCTCGGCCACCTGATCGCCGGGGGCGTAGAGCAGTTCCTGCACCACGCCGTCGGCCGGCGCCGCGATGGTGTGCTCCATCTTCATCGCCTCCATGACCGCGAGCGCCTGGCCCTTGGCCACCTTGTCGCCGGCCTTGACCGCGAACGACACCACCTTGCCCGGCATGGGCGCGGTGAGCCGTCCGCCCTCGACATGGCTGTCGCCGGCATGCGCCAGCGCGTCGACGACGGTCAGCTGCGTGGCGCCCTGCGCCATGAAGACATGGGCCGAATCGCCATGGCGGTAGACGCGGGCCGTCCGGCGCTGGCCGCCGAAACCGATGTCCAGCCCCGCTGCCGCCTCGTGGAACAGCAGCGGGCCGGACACGCCGCCCACCGCCAGGCGCAGGGCGCCATCGTGCAGGCAGGTCAGCTCGGCCTTCGCCGCTTCCCCGTGGAATTCGAACTCGAAACGCCGCAGCGCCACGCCGTGCGAACGCCAGCCGTCGCGCCGGCTGAAGGGGTCGGCCCCCTCGGCGGCGCGTTCGTCGGCCAGCGTCCGGGCCACCACCGCCGCGGCGGCCAGCGGCAGGCCCACCGGCTCCTGGTGGAACAGCACGGCCTGCTCGCGCGGGATCAGCGCGGTGTCGAGCTGGGCCTGGGCGAACGACGGGCTCTTCACCACCTGGCGCAGGAACTGCACATTGGTGGCCAGCCCGACGATGTCGGTCCGCGCCAGCGCCGCGTCCAGCCGCGCCAGCGCCTCCTCGCGCGTTGCGCCGTGCACGATCAGCTTGGCGATCATCGAGTCATAGAACGGCGAGATGGCGTCGCCCTCGCGCACGCCGTCGTCGATGCGCACCGCGCCGCGCTCGAAGCTCGTGCTCTCCGGCTTGCGGTACACGCGCAGCGTGCCGGTGGCCGGCAGGAAGTTGTTGTCGGGGTTCTCGGCGCAGATGCGCGCCTCGATGGCGTGGCCGTGGATGCGCAACTCTTCCTGCTTGAGCGGCAGCGCCGCGCCGGCAGCCACGCGCAGTTGCCACTCCACGAGATCGAGCCCCGTGATGGCCTCGGTCACCGGGTGCTCGACCTGCAGGCGCGTGTTCATCTCCATGAAGAAGAAGTTCATGCTGCCGTCCGGCCGCTGCTCGACGATGAACTCCACCGTGCCGGCGCCGACGTAGTTCACCGCGCGCGCCGCCGCCACCGCGGCCTCGCCCATCTGCTGGCGCATGGCCTCGGTCATGCCGGGCGCGGGCGCTTCCTCCAGCACCTTCTGGTGGCGCCGCTGCACCGAGCAGTCGCGCTCGAACAGCCAGACATGGTGGCCATGGCTGTCGCCGAACACCTGGATCTCGATGTGGCGCGGGCGCTGCACGTATTTCTCGATGAGCACCGCGTCGTCGCCGAAGCTGTTGACCGCCTCGCGCTTGCAGGAGGCCAGGGCCGCGTCGAAGTCCTCGGCCTTGTCCACCGCGCGCATGCCCTTGCCGCCGCCGCCCGCGCTGGCCTTGATCAGCACCGGGTAGCCGATGCGGTCTGCCTCTTTCTTGAGCAGCGCCGGATCCTGATCGGCCCCGTGGTAGCCCGGCACCAGCGGCACCCCGGCCTTCTCCATCAGCTGCTTGGACTCGGCCTTCAGGCCCATGGCCTGGATGGCCGAGGGGGGCGGGCCGATGAATACCAGGCCGGCGTCGGCGCAGGCCTGGGCGAACTCCTCGTTCTCGCTCAGGAAGCCATAGCCCGGGTGGATGGCCTCGGCGCCGGTGGCCTTGGCCGCTTCGATGATCTTTTCCCAGCGCAGGTAGCTGTCCTTGGGCGCGCTGCCGCCCAGGTGCACCGCCTCGTCGCAGGCCGCCACATGCTTGGCGCGGGCGTCGGCGTCCGAATAGACCGCCACCGTCTGGATGGCCATGCGCCGGGCCGTGGCCGCGACACGGCAGGCGATTTCGCCGCGGTTGGCAATGAGGATTTTCTTGAACATGTCAGTGGTCCTCTGAAGAGGTTGGCTTGGAACGGAAAGCAGGTGCCGCGCCCGGATCGGGCCGGCCGCTGAAGATGCGCGCCAGGCGGCCGAACAGCGCCTTGAGAAAGCGCCAACACAGGTGGGCCAGCCACAGGCTCAGCGCCAGCACCGCGGCCAGCACCACGCACAGCACCAGCGGGTGCGCCACGGCCAGCCAGAGCATGGCGGGAACGAGGCCGTCCTCGAACAGCGAGGCGCCGATGTTGCTGAAGGGCTCGGGCGAGGTGTTCAGGGCGGCGCGCGTGGTGGCCTTGGCCGCGAGGCTGGTGGCCGCGAAGCTACCACCGACCAGCGCCGCGATCACCGCGGTGATGCCGCTGTCCAGGCCGAACACGCCCGCGGCCAGCGCCGCGCCGGCCGGGACGCGGATGACCGTGTGCACCACGTCCCACAAGGTGTCGATGCCGGGAATCTTGTCGGCGAAAAATTCGACGAACACCATGAAGCCGCTGGCCAGCAGCACGGCCGGATGCGACAGCAGGTGCAGCCCCGGCGGCAGCGCCACCCAGCCCAGGTAGCCGGCCAGCCCGGTCAGCAGCAGCACCAGGTACAGCCGCACGCCGCTGGCCCAGCCCAGGGCGCCGGCCAGGGCCATCAGTTGCAGGGTGTCGAGCTGGTTCATCGGTTCAGTCCAGCCAGGCCGGTTTGCGCTTCTGCAGGAAGGACTGCAGGCCTTCGCGGCCCTCGTCGCTGGCGCGGATGTCGGCGATGCGGCGCGCGGTCTCGGCGCGCAGCTCGGCCGTCAGCGGCACGCCGGCCACGTCGCGCACCAGCCGCTTGCATGCGCGCGCGGCCTTCGGGCCGTTGGCGGCCAGGGTGGCCACCAGCTCCGCCACCTTGGCGTCCAGCGCCTCGGCGCCGCACAGCTCATGCACGAAACCCAGCGCCCGGGCCTGCGCCGCGCTGAAGCGCTCGGCCGTCACCATGTAGCGGCGCGAAGCCTGCTCGCCCAGGGCCCGCGCCACATAGGGGCCGATGGTGGCGGGCAGCAGTCCCAGCCGCGCCTCGGACAGGCAGAAGGTAACCCCTTCCGCCGCCACCAGCACGTCGCAGATGGCGGCCAGCCCCATGCCCCCCGCGTAGCAATCACCCTGGATGCGGCCCACGATGGGAACCGGGCACTGGTACAGGGTCCAGAGCATGTCGGCCAGCTGCTGCGCATCGTCGCGGTTCTGCTCCCAGCTGTAGCCGGCCATGGCCCGCATCCAGTTCAGGTCGGCACCGGCGCAGAAGGCCTTGCCGTGCGCGCCGAGCACGATGACGCGCAGGTGCTCGTCGCGCGACAGCGCGGCAAAGGCCTGGGTCAGCTCGGCGATCACCGCGTCGTTGAAGGCATTGCGCACCTCGGGCCGGTTGAGCCAGACCTCGGCCACATGGGCCGAAGGCCGGCGGATGTCGAGGGTGGCGGAAGGAGTCGTCATGGTCTCGCGGCCTCAGTAGCGCTTGGCGACTTCTTCCAGCATGACCTCGGTGGCGCCGCCGCCGATGGCCAGCACGCGCGCATCGCGCCACAGGCGCTCGATCGCGGTCTCGCGGATGAAGCCCATGCCGCCATGGAACTGCTGGCAGGCCTGCACCACCTCGTTGACCAGTTCGCCGGTCAGGGCCTTGAGCATGGAGACCTCCTGCACGATGTCGCGGCCCTGGGTCACGCTCCAGGCGCAGTGGTACATGAACTGGCGCGCCGCGCGGGTCTTGGCGTCGAGCATGGCCAGGCGCTGGCGGATGGCCTGCTTGTCCCACAGCGTGGCGCCGAAGGCCTGGCGCTGGCGCACGTAGTCCAGCGTCATCTTCAGGGCCTGGGTGCAGTGGCCTACCGCCATCGCGGCCAGCGCGATACGCTCGGTCTGGAAGTTCTTCATGACCGAGTAGAAGCCCTTGCCCTCCTCGCCCAGCAGGTTGGCGGCGGGAACGCGCACGTTGTCCAGCACCAGCTCGGCGGTGTCGGACGAGAGCCAGCCGGTCTTCTTGAGCGCGCGGCCCACGCTGAAGCCCGGCGTGCCCTTCTCGACGATGAACATGCTCATCGCGTGGCGCGACGTGCCGGTCTTGGCGGCGATGAAGTACAGGTCGGCGTGCACGCCGTTGGTGATGAACATCTTGGTGCCGTTGAGCACCCAGTCGTCGCCGTCCCTGCGCGCCGTGGTGCGGATGCCCGCCACGTCCGAACCTGCGCCGGGCTCGGTGATGCCGACCGCGGTGATCATCTCGCCGGCCGTCACGCGGCGCAGGTATTTGTCCTTCTGCGCCGGGCTGCCCGCGTGGTGCAGGTGCGGGCCGGCCATGTCGGTGTGGACCAGCACGGTGATGATGAAGCCGGCGAAAGTGGACTGCGACAGCGCCTCGGCGAATACCAGATTGGTCATGGCATCGGCATCGCCGCCACCGTATTCGCCCTGGAACATCAGTCCCAGCAGCCCCGCCTGGCCCATGCGGCGCAGCACCTCGCGCGGCACCATGCCAGCCTCTTCCCAGGCCGCGCCATGGGGTTCGACCTCGCGCGCGACGAAGCGCGCGACCTGCTCGCGCAGCAACTCATGTTCGGGGGTTTCGTAGATGCTGTTCATATCAGTGATCCATTGCGCTTCGCGCCACCTTCGATGCATAGAACCAAAGCAGTCCAGGCGAGGAACACCGCAGAACCGGCTCCGCCGGGCTGCTGGTGTTGCCCCCTTGAGGGGGAGGCGGCGTAGCCGCTTCGGGGGAAAGTCATAGTCACATCCGGAACACGCCGAACTTCGCCTCGGGAATCGGCGCGTTCAGCGTGGCCGACAGGCCCAGCGCCAGCACGCGCCGGGTGTCGGCGGGGTCGATCACGCCGTCGTCCCAGAGGCGGGCGCTGGAGTAGTACGGGTGGGACTGGTGGGCGAATTGGTCGAGGATGGGCTGCTTGAAGGCGGCCTCCTCGTCGGCGCTCCAGCTGCCGCCCCGGGCCTCGATGCCGTCGCGCTTGACGGTGGCCAGCACGCCGGCGGCCTGCTCGCCGCCCATCACGCAGATGCGCGCGTTGGGCCACATCCAGAGGAAGCGCGGCGAGTAGGCGCGCCCGCACATGCCGTAGTTGCCGGCGCCGTAGCTGCCGCCGATGATGACGGTGAACTTGGGCACGTTGGCCGTGGCCACGGCCGTGACCATCTTGGCGCCGTGGCGCGCGATGCCCTCGTTCTCGTACTTGCGCCCGACCATGAAGCCGGTGATGTTCTGCAAAAACACCAGCGGCACCTTGCGCTGGCAGCACAGCTCGATGAAGTGCGCGCCTTTTTGCGCACTCTCGGAGAACAGGATGCCATTGTTGGCGACGATGCCCACCGGCATGCCCTCGATGTGGGCGAAGCCGCAGACCAGGGTGCTGCCGAAGCGCGCCTTGAATTCGGCGAACTCGCTGTCATCGACGATGCGCGCGATCACCTCGCGCACGTCATAGGGCTTGCGCGTATCGGTCGGGATCACGCCGTAGAGTTCCGCCGCCTCGTACAGCGGCGGCATGGGCTCGCGCAGAACGGCCTCGGGGCGCTTGCGGCGGTTCAGGCTGGCCACCGACTGGCGCGCCAGCGCCAGCGCGTGTGCGTCGTTCTGAGCGAGGTGGTCGGCCACGCCCGACAGGCGCGTGTGCACGTCGCCTCCCCCTAAGTCTTCGGCCGAGACGATCTCGCCGGTGGCGGCCTTCACCAGCGGCGGGCCGCCCAGGAAGATGGTGCCCTGATTCTTGACGATGATGGTTTCGTCGCTCATGGCCGGCACATAGGCGCCACCTGCGGTGCACGAGCCCATGACCACCGCGATCTGCGCAATGCCCTGGGCGCTCATGTTGGCCTGGTTGTAGAAGATGCGGCCGAAGTGCTCGCGGTCGGGGAACACCTCGTCCTGGTTCGGCAGGTTGGCGCCGCCCGAGTCCACCAAGTAGATGCAGGGCAGGTTGTTCTGCTGCGCGATCTCCTGCGCGCGCAGGTGCTTCTTCACCGTCATCGGGTAGTAGGTGCCGCCCTTGACCGTGGCGTCGTTGCACACGATCATGCAGTCCACCCCGCTGACGCGGCCGATGCCGGCGATCACGCCGGCGCAGGGCGCATCGCCCTTGTACATGCCGTGCGCCGCCAGCGGCGCCAGCTCCAGGAACGGCGTACCGGGGTCCAGCAGCATCTGCACCCGCTCGCGCGGCGGCAACTTGCCGCGCGCCACATGCTTGGCGCGGGCCGCCTCGCCGCCGCCCTCGGCGGCCTTGGCCACTTGGGCATTCAGGTCTTCCACCACGGCGCGCATGGCGGCGGCATTGGCCTGGAACTCGGCGGAGCGGGCGTTGAGCTTGCTCTGCAATGCGGTCATGCGGTTTTCTCCTCGTGCAGGCTGAGCTGCGCTTTCATGGCGTCTCGAATCTTGAACTTCTGGATCTTGCCGGTGACGGTCATCGGGAACTCGGCCACGAAGCGGATGTAGCGCGGCACCTTGTAGTGGGCGATCTGGCCGCGGCAGAACTCGCGCAGTTCCTCCTCGGCCAGCACCTGCCCGGGCTTGACAATGACCCAGGCGCACAGCTCCTCGCCGTACTTCGCATCGGGCACGCCCACCACCTGCACGTCCTGCACCTTGGGATGGCGGTACAGGAACTCCTCGATCTCGCGCGGGTAAATGTTCTCCCCGCCCCGGATCACCAGGTCCTTGATGCGCCCCACGATGTTGACGTAGCCCTCGGGATCCAGGGTGGCGAGGTCGCCGGTGTGCATCCAGCCCCCAGGGTCGATCGCCTCGCGGGTCTTCTCCTCATCGCCCCAGTAGCCGTGCATCACCGAGTAGCCGCGCGTGCACAGCTCACCCGAGACGCCGGGCGCCACGGTCTGGCCGGTCTCGGGGTCGATGATTTTCACCTGCAGGTGCGGTTGCACCTGACCGACGGTGCTGACGCGCCGATCCAGCGGGGTGTCGGTACTGCTCTGGCAGCTCACCGGGCTGGTCTCGGTCATGCCGTAGGCGATGGTGATTTCGCCCAAATGCATGTCCCTGACCACGCGCTTCATGACCTCGATCGGACAGGGCGAGCCGGCCATGATGCCGGTGCGCAGGCTGGACAGGTCGAATTCCTTGAAACGCGGATGGTCGAGTTCGGCGATGAACATGGTGGGCACGCCATGCAGGCCGGTGCATCGCTCGGCCTGCACGGTCTGCAGCACGGCCAGCGGGTCGAAGCCGTCGCTGGGGTAGACGATGGTGGCGCCGTGGGTCAGGCAGGCCAGGTTGCCCAGCACCATGCCGAAGCAGTGGTACAGGGGCACGGGGATGCACAGCCGGTCCGCCGGCGTGAGCTTCATGGCCTCGCCGATGAAGAAGCCGTTGTTCAGGATGTTGCGGTGGGTGAGCGTGGCGCCCTTGGGGAAGCCGGTGGTGCCGCTGGTGAACTGGATGTTGATGGGATCGCCCGCGCGCAGGCTGGCGCCGATGGTGGCGATGCGCGCATCCTGCGGGTCGCCCCGGGCCATGAGTTCGGAGAAGCGCAGCAGGCCGGGCTCGTCGGCACCCTGGCCGGCCTGGTCGATCCAGACGATGGTCTTCAGCTGCGGCAGGCGGGCGGGCCCGAGCTCGCGCAGCATGCCCAGGTAGTCGCTGGTCTTGAAGCGGGCCATGGTGACCAGCGCCTTGCAGCCGACCTTGTTCAGGGCGTAGTCAAGTTCGGAGGTGCGGTAGGCCGGGTTGATGTTGACCAGGATCAGGCCCACCTTGGCGGTGGCCAGTTGCATGAGCAGCCATTCGGCATTGTTGTGCGACCAGATGCCCACGCGGTCACCGGGCTGCAGGCCCAGGCCCAGCAGCGCGCTGGCCAGGCGCCCTGATTCGGCCTGCAGCTGGCCGTAGCTGTAGCGCAGCCCCTGGTGCACGCTCACCAGGGCTTCCCGCCCGGGATCGCGCGCCACCATCGCGTCGAAGTACGCGCCTATCGGCTGCTCGATCAGCGCCGGGTGGCTCGCGCCCCGGGCATGGCTCTCATGCAGGGGGGTGGAAGTCGTCATGCTCTGTCTCCTTGGATTGCGGGGCGCCGGGCCGGCGCGGGCCCCGCGCGCGCGGCATCCGCCAAGCATAAGGGCTGGCCTGCGCCGCCGCCAGCTGCAAAGGTTGCAAATTGCGCCATGCATGGCACACTGCCTGCCATGTCCGCCGAGCAAGCCGCCCCGCCCGCCGCCAGTGCCGTGGAAGCCAGCCTCGCATCCGGCCCGGCCATCACGCCGATGGCTCTCGTGGCCGCGGTGGTGCGGGCCTACCGGCACCACGGCAAGGACCCTTCGGCGGCGCTGCGCCTGGCACAGATTCCGCCAGAAAGCGTGCGGAACCCGCGGGCCCGCGTCACGGCCCGGCAGATGGAGGTGGTGTCCGCCGCCGCAATGCAGGAGCTCGACGACGAGGCCCTGGGCTGGTTCCGGCGCCCCCTGCCCTGGGGCAGCTACGGCATGCTGGCGCGCGCCTCGCTGACCTCGCCCGACCTGGGCGTGGCGCTGCGGCGCTGGTGCCGCCACCACCGGCTGCTGACCGACGATGTGGCGCTCTCGCTGGCCGTCACCGGCCAGGTGGCGACGCTGAGCCTGGCCGAGCATCTGGACCTGGGGGCGCAGCGCGAGATCTGCCTGGTCTACCTGCTGCGCAACGCCCATGGCCTGGCCAGCTGGTACATCGACTCGCGCATCGCGCTGCTGGAGGTCGCCCTGCCGTTCGCCGCGCCGCCACACCGCGATGCCTACGACACCATGTTCGGCAGCCCGGTGCGCTTCGGCGACGGGCCGGCCCGCATCCGCTTCGACGCGCGCTACCTGCGCCAGCCGCTGCGCCGGGACGAGGCCGCGCTGCGCCAGATGCTGCGCCGCGCCCTGCCGCTGGCCGTGCTGCAGTACCGGCGCGACCGGCTGCTGGTGCAGCGGGTGCGCCAACTGCTGGCCGCGCAAGGGCCGCAGGCGCAGAACGCCCAGGCGCTGGCCGCGCTGCTGAACATCTCGGCCCGCACGCTGCACCGCCAGCTCAAGGAGGAAGGCGCCTCGCTGCAGCAGCTCAAGGACGATGTGCGGCGCGAGCGCGCGGTGGCGCTGCTGCACCGCACGCACCGGCCGATCAAGCAGGTGGCGCAGGAGGTGGGGTTCCGCAACGAGAAGAGCTTCATCCGCGC
>Ga0116227_10017191_pt1 | contig 10160 bp, 8 predicted proteins | sample S1TSphgellanicum_FD_89693 | JGI IMG/M metagenome (GOLD analysis project Ga0116227, IMG submission 89693) | Host-associated microbial communities from peat moss isolated from Minnesota, USA - S1T2_Fb - Sphagnum magellanicum MG | ecosystem: Host-associated > Plants > Peat moss > Unclassified...
ATCGCTGCGGCGGCTCACGGTCGGCGCGGCCTCTTCCCAGTGGCCGGAGACGACGAGGATCGCCCGCGGCGTCACGCCGACATCGGCCAGCAGCCCGCGCAGAAACGCGATCAGGCCGGGCAGCGCCGCCGCGCGCTCGGGCATGAACGGCCATGGGCCGCCGCCGTGCGGAATGTAGTAGGTCGGCAAGCGCGCGCCGTTCGTGATCACGCGTTCTACGACCGCCGGAGGATCGCGGAAGATGCGGGCCGGCCCTTGCCGCCGCGGGCGCGGTCGTGATGGGGTGGCCGCTATGCCCGGAATCGCCCCAACCGTGCCGAAGGCCAGCGCAATCGTGATGAATCGCTCGAGCGCGCGTCTGGACGACGTCGTCGCGACGCAGACCGGGTTGACGCGCTCCCAAGCGCGCGGCTTGATCATGGCCGGGCGCGTCCACGTCGACGGCCAGCCGCGGACGAAGCCCGGCGCGTCCGTGCGCTTCGGTGCCGACGTGCACGTCGTCGAGCCGCCGCGGTACGTGAGCCGGGGCGGCGAGAAACTCGCCGGCGCGCTCGCGGCGTTCGCGGTCGACCCGGCGGGTGTGGACGCGCTCGACGTCGGTGCATCGACCGGCGGCTTCACCGACGCGCTGCTGGCGCACGGCGCGCGGTCCGTCGTCGCGCTCGACGTCGGTTACGGGCAACTCGCCTGGAAGCTGCGCGAGGATGCGCGCGTGACGGTCGTCGAGCGCACCAACTTCCGGCTGCTCTCCGACGATGCGTATCCGGCCGGCTTCGATCTGATCGTCATCGACGCGTCGTTCATCTCGCTGCGGACGATCGTCGCCCGGGCGCTCGGCTATCTGCGCCCGGGCGGGACGATCGTCGCGCTGGTGAAGCCGCAATTCGAAGCAGGTCGCAAGCGGATCGGCTCGGGCGGCGTCGTGCGCGATCCGGCGGTGCATCGGGCCGTGTTGCGCGAAGTGCGCGACGCCGTCGAGGCGCTCGGCGCACACGCGGTCGACGTGTGCCGCTCGCCGCTGGTGGGGCCGGCCGGCAACGTCGAATTTTTCTATCGCATCGAACGGACCGGCAGCGGCGTCGACGACGCCCGCATCGACGCGACCGTCGACGCCGTCGAAGGGACAGCATGAACACGATCGCCCTCTCCGTCAACGTGGGCCGGCCCGCGGCACATGAGATCGCCGGCACGATCGCGCGCATCGCGCGCGAGTGCGGCGTGGCGATCGCCTTGGTCGACGACGGCGACATCGCGGGCATCCAGACGCCGGGCGCGCGCGTGGAGGACGCCGAGTTGCTGGTCACCGTCGGCGGCGACGGAACGCTGCTGCGCGGCGTCCGCCTCGCGGTGCCGCTCGACGTACCGATCCTCGGCGTGAACACCGGCCGGCTCGGCTTCCTCACCGAGGTCGAGACGGAGAATCTCGAGGTGTTGCGCCGCGTGTTCGCGGGCGACTTCGCGGTGGAAGAGCGCGTCGCGCTGCAGGTCTCGGTCAACGGCGTCGGCGCGCACTTCGCGCTCAACGATGCGGTCGTGCGGCGCGGCTCGCAGGCGCGCATGGCGCCCTTCGGCCTCTCGCTCGACGGCGAATTGATCGCGCAGATCCCCTCCGACGGCATCATCGTCGCGACACCGACCGGCTCGACGGCGTACTTCCTCTCCGCCGGCGGCCCGATCATCTCACCCGACGTCGATGCGTTCGGCGTCATCTCGCTCTTGCCGCACACGCTGTTCGCGCGTCCGCTGCTCTTGCCGACGTCGGCGACGATCGAGATCACCTGCGACTCCGAGATCGTGCACGCGAACCTCGAGACCGACGGCATCTTCGTCGCCGATCTGTCATCGGGCGATCGCGTGACCGTGACGCGCGGCCCGCGCTGCGTGAAGTTCGCTCGCACGCGCCCGCGCGCGTTCTTCGCCCGGCTCGAAGAAAAGCTCCAGTGGGGCGTTCCGATCAAACGCTGATGAACCGGCTCGTACGGCTGACGATCGAAGGCGTCGGGTTGATCGATCGCGCGGACGTCGCGTTCGGCGATGGCTTCACCGCGTTCACGGGTGAGACGGGCTCGGGCAAGTCGATGCTGCTCGGCGCGATCGACCTCGCGCTCGGCGGCCGCGTCGATCGCGATCTGGTGCGCGGCGAACGCGCGCGCGTCATGCTCGAACTCGCACCGGCCGATGGGTTGCGCGCGTCGCTCGCGGAATCGGGCATCGAACTCGATGCCGACGACGATGTCGTCATCGTGCGCGAGGTGACGGCCGCGGGACGTTCGTCGGCGCGCATCAACGGTATCGCGGTCAGCGCGGGTCAGCTGCGCGGCGTCGGCGAGCAGGTCGTCGATGCGATCGGTCAGGGCGAGGCGCAGCGGCTGCTCGAGCCGGGTTTCGCGCGTGACGCGCTCGACGCGTTCGGCGGTGCGCCGGCGCAAACGCTGCGCGCGCGGCTGCGCGCCGCATACGACGAACGGCGCGCACTGCGCGGCGAACGCGACGCGCTCGCGTCGGGCACGGAGCGCGCGCTCGCCGAGCGCGACTTCGCGCGCTTCGCTCGCGACGAGATCGACGCGGCGCAACTCGAGCCCGACGAAGACGTGCGCCTGCGCGAGCGGCGTGACGTGCTCGGCAACGCCGAGACGATCGCCGCCGCGCTCGGGCAAGCACGCGCGGCGCTCGAAGACGAGGGCGGCGCAGCCGACGCGATCGGGGGTGCCGCGCACGCGCTCGCGTCGCTCGCGCGCTACGGATCCGACCTCGCGCCGCTCGCCGGGCAGGCGGCGGCGATCCAAGCCGAGCTGAACGATCTGGCGGCCGCGGTCGCGCGCGCGGCCGACGACGTCGAACGCGATCCGGAAGAGCTCGAGACGGTCGTCGCGCGCCTCGACGCGATCGACGCGCTGAAGAAGAAGTACGGCGGCTCGTTGCCGGCGATCGCGGCGGCGCGCGAGCGGTTCGCCGCGATCGTCGATGCGGACGCGGGCCGCGACGAGCGGCTCGCGCAGCTCGACGCGCGGCTCGCCGAACTCGATGCGACGGTGAGCGCCGCGGCCGCTGCGCTGCACGATACGCGCGTCGCGGCGGCGCGCGCGTGTGAAGGCCGCGTCGCGGAGGAACTGCACGCGCTCGCGATGCCGGCCGCGCGCTTCACGGTCGTCGTCGACGCGCTCGACGCCGTCGCGGCGCACGGCGGCGATCACGTCGAGTTCCGGTTCTCCGCCAATCCGGGCGAGCCGGAGCGTGCGCTTGCGCGCGTCGCCTCGGGCGGCGAGCGGTCGCGCGTCGTGCTGGCGCTCGTCGTCGCGCTGGCCGATCGCGCGAACGCGCGCGCGTTCGTGTTCGACGAGATCGATGCCGGGATCGGCGGCGCGACCGCGGTCGCGGTCGGCGCGCGCTTGGCGCGCCTCGCCAAGGTCGCGCAAGTGGTGTGCGTGACGCATCTCGCGCAGATCGCCTCGCACGCGCAGACGCATTACGCCCTGCGCAAGCACGACGACGGCGACGCAACGACGATCGAGGTCGTGCCGATGCAGGCCGAGCATGACCGCTTGGCGGAGATCGCGAGAATGCTCTCCGGTGAGACCACGGGAATTTCGCTCGAACACGCGGCGACGCTGGTCGCATCGACGCGCGGCACGCGATGACGCGCGTCCTTCTCGCCGTTTCGGCGGGCGGCCACGCGATGCGGCGGAGCGTCGCGGAGACGATCGTCGGCGCGCGCGACCGCTATACGTTACGCGCGCTCGCCCCGGATCGCGAAGCGCAGACCATCCGCCCGCTCGGCATTCCGGTCGAATCGTGGAAGCCGGCCGGCTTGTTCAACGTGCTGCGCTCGATCGGCGGCCTGCGCCGCACGGTGGAACGCTTCGATCCCGACGTGATCGAGGCGTTCGGCTGGACGGCGGCGGCGGTCACGCTCGGCGCGCTGCCCACGCGCTTCGCCGCGCGCACGATCGTGTATCTGCAGGATCCGATTCGCAAGGGTGAGATGCCGCAGCCGTTCCTCGAGAAGCGGCTGCCCGAGTTGCTCGCCCGGCCGGCGGCGATCGTCGTCGCGTATGAAAAATTGCGGCGCGGCCTGATCGCCGGCTTCAACGTCGATCCCGAGCGCATCACGCTCGATATGCCGGGCGTGAAACCGCTCACGCCACCGAACGTGGCACGCGCGCCGGGCCGGCCCGGGCCGATCATCGGCTTCGTCGGCGCGCTCGACGCGGAACGCGCGTGGGAAGTCGCGATCGACGCGCTCGCGCTGCTGCTGCCGCGGTATCCGAACGCACGTCTGTGGTTTGCCAACAGCGGGCGCGTCGTGCCGCTCGTGCGCCAGCACGCGCGCACGATGCGCGTGGTCGACGCGATCACGTTCTACGACGACTTGCCGACCGCCGAACTCTTCGCCGGCGTCGATCTGCTCCTCGCACCGCGCGTGAGCGACGGGCTGCCGTTCGCGCCGCTCGAAGCGGTGGCCAGCGGCATCCCGTTCGTCGCATCCAACAACGACGGCATGGGCGACGCGCTCTTGCCCTACGCGGGATACCTCGTTCCCGACGACGCCGCGGGCCTTGCCTCGGGGATCGAGCAAACGTGGAACGCGATCGACACCGCGTGGGCCGACGCGGCGTCGCAGCGCGCGGCCGCGATGGCGGCCTTCGATCCCGAAGCCGCGCTCGAACGGACCTTCGCGCGCTGGGATCGCGTTGCCGCGAGCGCCGCGTTAGGGGAGGCGATGGATGCGCAAGAGGTTGGTGCCGCCGGTGCCGACGGGCATGCCGCTGGTGATGATGACGGTTTCGCCCGAACGGGCGATGCCCTCGGCAACGATGCGCTCCTCGGCGACGCTGATTAGCGCCTCGATCACCGGATAGGGCGGCACCACGAGCGACTCGACGCCCCAGATCAACGCCATGCGGCGCGCGACCGCGTCGAACGGCGTCATCGCGATCGTGCGCGCCTGCGGGCGGTAGGTCGACACGTAACGCGCGGTGTTGCCCGTGCTCGTCGGCGTGACGATCACGTTGAGCGCGAGCCGGTCGGCGATGCGCACCGCTGCTTCGGCGATCGACGTGGCGATGCGATCGCCCGCCCCGTGATCGGCGTCTTCGGCGCGCAAGCGGCGGATCGACGTGTGCGGGTAGTGCTTCTCCACCTCGCAGGCGATCGTGGCCATCGTGCGCACCGCTTCGAGCGGGTACGCGCCGCGCGCGGTCTCGCCGCTGAGCATCACCGCGTCGGTGCCGTCGAGGATGGCGTTGGCGACGTCGGTGGCCTCGGCACGCGTCGGCCGGGGGCTCGCGGTCATCGATTCGAGCATCTGCGTCGCGGTGATGACCGGCTTCGAGGCGCGGTTGGCGCGACGAATGAGGTCCTTCTGCACGATCGGCACGCTCTCGAGCGGTGTCTCGATGCCGAGGTCGCCGCGCGCCACCATGATCGCGTCGGTCGCGCGCATGATGTCCTCGATGTCCTCGAGCGCTTCGTGCTTCTCGATCTTCGCGATGATCGGAACGTTCGTCCCGCGCTCGCGCATGAACGCACGTACGCGCTCGATGTCGTCGGCGGAGCGCACGAAGGAGACCGCGACCCAATCGACATTCTGCTCGAGGCCGAACGCGAGGTGCTCGAAATCGCGCTCGGTCACCGCGTCGATCTTGAGCGAGCCGTCGGGATAGTTGATGCCTTGCATCGCGCGCAACGGGCCGCCGACTTCGACGCGCGTGCGAACGTCGGGTGCCGCGATCGATTCGATGCGCAGCGCGATCGCGCCGTCGGCGAGGTAGATGCGCTTGCCGACCTCGACATCGTCGCAGAGGCCGGCGTACGAGACGGCGATGCGGTCGACCGTGCCGTCCACGGCCTCGGTCGTCAGCGTGAGCGGCGCGCCGTTGATCAAGTCGACCGACTCGATGCCCGCGGTGAATCGGCCGGTGCGCACCTTCGGGCCGGGCAGGTCCTGGAGGATCGCGATGTGGAGGTGCAGCTCCGCCGCCACCCGCCGCACGTCGGCGATCACCGCAGCGTGTTCGGGGTGCGTACCGTGCGAGAAGTTCAGCCGCACCACGTTCACGCCGGCGAGGAAGAGCTCGCGCAACATCGCGGGGTCGCGCGATGCGGGGCCGATCGTCGCGACGATCTTCGTGCGCTTGGGCATCGTCGAAGTCACGTTTCTTCGTCTTGGAAGCGGGCGGCCCGGCTCCTCTCCACGGTCACGGCTTTCGGCACGCGCGTTCCGCCGGGGAAGAAACTACCCGGACAACCGCCGGAAACGGGAACACGGGAACGGTGAGCGTCCTTCTCGCGGTGATTCTGGCCTTACCGTTCCGTATCGACGCCGGTCCGTATACCGGCGCCTACCGGCTCGATCGCAGCGGTGCGGTGAACTGGTATTTCGCCACGACGGCCTTGCTGCGGTTGCCGCGCTTGCCGCTGCCCGAGACGCGCGCATACCTCGATGCCTATCTCGCGCACCTCGATCCGAACGGCGGAATCGCCGACGCGTTGCCGATGCCGACGGGAATCTTCGCACCGATCGCTCCCGATAGCGAAGATGCCTACGCGGGGACGCTCCTCTCGCTCGCGGCGCGCTACCGCGAGGAATCGCACGACGATGTCTGGTGGCGTGAGAGCGTGGGGACGCTCGAGGCGGTCGCTTATAGCAAACTCCTCGTGCGGATCAAGCCCGACGGTCTCGTGCGCGCATCGGCGACCGATGCGACCGGCTACCTGATGGACAACGTCGAGGACTACGCGGGCTTGCGCGCGTTCGCCGCGGCCCTGCGTGCCACGCACGGGCGCGACGCCGAGTACGTGCACGAGTTCGTTGCGCCGCTCGGCACCGCGATCGACCACCTCTACGATGAGCGCGCGCATGCGTATCGCTGGTCCGATAGCGATCCGCTCGGCGCGATGGTTCCCTACCCCGCGTGCGCCGCACAGGTCTACACGCAGCTCTTCGACGTACGCAGCGGCGACCGCGCGCTCGATCGCCGTCACCGTGCCGGCGCACGCGCCGCCGCCGCGGGCTGTCATTTCTCGCCCGCGACCTCACCGCACGAAGCGTTGCTCTATGCGCTCTACATTGCGACGTTGCCCGATGCGTCGCGCGGCGAGCGCGCGTTCGAACGCGAGGCCTCGTCTGCTCGCTATCCGAGTGATCTCATCACCATTTCGTTGCTCGACGCGCTGCACGCCGACGCGTCCGATTCTTTACGCACGTCGTGCCAAAAGGCGTTTGGTCGCTCGTCGAGAGGGAACCACACAGCGTCATGCCGCCGGCTCCTACGCTTTCCGAAAACGTTCCGTCGAACCGCGGCTTACGCGAGATCATTGCGCCGCATCGTTCGTATCGGCGTCTTCCCGTCTCGCGCACCGGCGCGCTCACGACGATCCCCGCCGTGCTGCTCGTCGAGCTCGCGGTCTTCTTGTTGGCGCAGCGGTGCCTGGACTGGATGAGCGAGTTCGCGACGTTCGTTGCAGCGCACGAAGGGATGCAGTTCCGGCCGTTTCCCGATCCGTTCTTGTTCGCCACCACGCATCCGATGACGTTTGCGATGCGCCACAGCGACTGGATCGAGCTGATCGTGGTCATGATCGTGTGCGCGATCGTGATCGTCGTTTTCTCCGTGTGGACCATGATCGCGGCGCCGATCCGCTACTTCGTCAATCTCAACGCGCTCTTGATCGGGGGCGCCGCGTTGTTTCTCTTGCTCGTCGGGCGCATCGGATACGATAGCGCCGCGTTCAGCGAGCTGATGGTTCGCACCGCGCTCCTCACGTGGCTCATCATGCCGCTCTTCGTGGGCCTGTTCGCTTCGCTCTTTCCGTTCTCGTTTCTCGAGCGCATCGGATTCATCGTGATCACCGTCGCCTACGACGTGCCGCTCTCGATCGTTCGCTACGGGCTGTTCGTGGCGATCCTCGGCAAGACGAGTTCGATCGCGATGACCGATCTCTATCTGGTGTTCGGCCCGCTGCTCGACGCGATCCCGATCATCTGTTTCTTCAGTATCTTTCTCGTCCGCGTTGCGCGGTCACTCGAAGCCCGGAGAGCGGTGTGGGGATGGTTGTAGCCGCTCTTCAGGTTTGGACCTGGATCGTCGTCCTGATCATGGTCGTCTACGCGTTCCGCCACTGGCGGTTTACGTGGAACCGCATTTCGGCGCGTCAGCGGCCGTATTATCAGGATCTCATCGATAGCGATCTGCCACCCGTATCGATCATCATCCCGATGCACAACGAAGCGTCGGTCGCGAAGAAAGTGCTCGAGGCGCTCATCGCGTCGAACTATCCCCGCGAATTGCTCCAGGTGATTCCGGTCGACGATCAATCGGGTGACGCGACGCCGGCGCTCGTCTACGAGTACTCGCAGCAGTATCCGTTCATCCAGCCGATCTACAATCTCTCGGGCGAACGCGGCAAAGCGACCGCGCTCAACCGCGCGTTGCGCTTCGCGCAACACGAGATCGTGCTCGTCTTCGACGCCGACTACACGCCCGGACGCGATCTCATTCGCGAACTCGCGATGGCCTTCATCGATCCGGAGGTCGGCGCCGTGATGGACCGCGTCATCCTGCGCAACAGCGCGGTGAATCTGTTGACGCGTCTACTCTCGCTCGAGCGTTCGGGCGGCTATCAGGTCGATCAGCAGGCGCGCTACAACCTCGATCTCTTTCCGCAGTACGGCGGTACCGTCGGCGGCTTTCGCAAGTCGGTCGTGATCGACATGGGCGGCTTCAACCCGCTGACGCTGGCCGAAGACACCGACCTCACCGTGCGGCTCTTCATCGACGGCTGGCGCGTGCTCTACGCGAACCGCGCCGAATGCTACGAAGAAGTACCCGAGGCCTGGGGCGTGCGCTTCCGTCAGTTGCGGCGCTGGGCCCGCGGGCACAACCGCGCGTTCTTCGCTCACATCGTACCGTTGCTCCGCTCGCGCAAATTGAGCACGGCGCAGAAGCTCGACGGCGCACTCCTGCTCTTCATCTACACGGTTCCGCCGATCTTGTTGAGCGGCATCGCGGTCAACGCGCTGTTGTTCTACATGGGCGCGATCCCGGTGATCCCGGGCATCATCTTCGCGCTCTTCGTCGTGAGCTACAACGCCTTCGGCAACTTCGCGCCCGTGTTCGAGGTCGGCGCCGCCGAACTGCTCGACGGCGCGCGCGAGCGGCTCCTCCTCCTGCCCTATCTCTTCTATCTGTTCTTGTTCAACAGCTGGGCCGTCAACAGCGGCGCGATCGACGCGCTGGGTGACTACATCAAATCGCGCCGGGCCAAGTGGGACAAGACCAAACGTTCCGGAGCAACCCGTGCTTCTGCTTAGTGTCGCCCTCTTCGTTCTCGTGTTGGTCTTGCCCGCGGTGCCGAGCATGTTCGAGGTCGCGCGCCCGCGCGACGACGGCCGGCTCTTCATCGCCGAGCAATACGTGCGTGACGCACGCTGGTTCGGCCGCGCGTTCCGCAACAAGTTGACCGAGTTCGTCGCGGCGTCGCGCAAAGGCGGCCCCTCGCGCGGCGAGATGCACATGCGCATGGAAGAAGAAGTCCAGTGGTCGCCCGACTTACGGATTCCCGCGCTCGAACGGTTGCGCGGCATCGGCGTCGGCGACCGCGTGCTGGTCGGGCACGGTGCCGGCATTCGTGATGCCTACGCGCTCGAAGCATTGACGGTGGAGAACGACGTCGTTGCGCGGACGCTGACGAGCAACGACACGATGTCGCTCGGCGAATCCGTGCGCATCCTACGCTGGATCGACTCCGACGGCGAGCTGACGATCGGCGCGGGAACCGACCTCGGCGTTTCGGCGGCGGGCGGCGCGCGCGTCGTGCTCGCGGATAAGGTCCGCTTCGAGCGCGTGTGGGGCGCACCGGTGGCGTCGAAGACCGCCGCGCGCGATGCCTTCGCCTACGTCGCGCCCGGCGCCGAGGAAACGATCGTCGATGCCGCGTCAACGCGCGACGGCCAATCGGTGATCGTTTACGGGCCGGTGCGTGTGACGGCGGGTACCTACGTTCCGCAGCATCTCAAAGTGCATGGCGCGGTTCATCTCGAGGAGCGCGCCCGCGTCGCCGGCAATCTGATCGCCCGCGGTGACGTCACACTCGCCTCCGACGCATCGGTCGGCGGCCATATCTTCGCCGAGGGCGACGTGCTGCTCGGGCCCGGTTCG
>Ga0116227_10017194_pt1 | contig 10159 bp, 7 predicted proteins | sample S1TSphgellanicum_FD_89693 | JGI IMG/M metagenome (GOLD analysis project Ga0116227, IMG submission 89693) | Host-associated microbial communities from peat moss isolated from Minnesota, USA - S1T2_Fb - Sphagnum magellanicum MG | ecosystem: Host-associated > Plants > Peat moss > Unclassified...
AATATGTTTTTAACGTTAAAATAATTGACTTTCGCTAAAAATCATTCATAGTTTCTCCGTTGGCCAAAACAGAGTTGTCTGCGCCGTAGTTCAACCATGCGGCAAGGGAAACCGCGGCGCTACGGGGGACTTTTGAATGACGCGAAACAATAAGAATCATTGGAATCACCGCCTGATTGGATGCGGGTTGAGTCTCGCGGTAACGTGCGGCGCGGGATCGGTCCTCGCCGCCACCGACGCCGGAGTGGTCGCCGGCTCCGCCACGTCGGAAGACACGGGACTTGCGGAAATCGTGGTCACGGCCGAGCGTCGCGAGGAGAACTTGCAGAAAACCTCGGTGGCGCTGCAAGTCCTCAGCCCGACGGAGCTGCAAAACGCCGGCGTCGTACAGATGCGCGACCTATCCACCATCGTGCCGGGTTTGCAGATCGGCAATGGTGGTGCAGCCACGCAAATCTATATTCGAGGGGTCGGCGATTTCGGGTCAACCCCGATCACCAATCCAGCGGTGGCGACGAACCTCGACGGTGTGTACATCGCCCGTCCGCAGGGGGTCGAGGGCAATTTCTTCGATATTGCACGCGTCGAAGTCTTGAAGGGGCCGCAAGGTACGCTGTACGGACGCAACGCGAGCGGCGGTGCCATCAACATCATTACCGCGCGACCGTCGCTCGACGGCCTGAGCGGCTATGGCACCATGGAATTTGGCAACTACGGTGAAGTCCTCGCCGAAGGCGCGGTCAACCTGCCGCTTACCTCCGAGATCGCGCTGCGCGCTTCGGGGCAAGCCGAGAGTCGCCAGGGCTACCTGTCGACCGGTGACGACGACGATCATCACCAGAGCGCGCGCCTGCAGGCGCTCTATCGTACCGACTCGACCACGGTGCTGCTCGTCGGCGAGTTCACCCACATCGGCGGCGACGGCTCGAATTATTCGATCATCAACCCGGCGTCCAACCTGTCCAGCTCGCCTTGGACCGCGGTTTCGGATCCGCGCGTGCGGCCCTATTACAACGCCATCGTCGCCGCGCAGGGCAATTGCCTCCCGGGTGGCTTCTTCCCCGGATATAACAGTCCCGGCGACTGCCCTGGTGCGGCCCCGTATCCCTCGCCGCCGTTCCCGCCGCGCACGGTTGGGCCCTATGATTCGCTGTACACGCTGCCGGTCGGCACGAACACCGAGGACAACAAGTTCACGAGTGCGCACGCAGAACTCACGCAGGATCTCGGAGTTGCGACGCTGACGATCCTCCCGGCATTTCAGAAATCCCAGATGGCGTACACCGCGGATCCGGCCGGAATCCATTATGTCGAGATGCCGAGCGATTCCACCGCGCAGTCGGTGGAGGCGCGGCTCGGCGGCAATTCCGCGGCGCTCAAGTGGGTCGGCGGTCTGTACTATTTTCACGAAACGCAATTCTCGGACGAACTCGTCGACTCCGGGCTCCTGCAGGACGACATGCCGATCACCCATCAAGGCACTCGTAGCGAGGCGGCGTTCGGCGAATTGAATTTCAGCGTGACCGATGCGTTCCGGCTCATCGCCGGAGGACGCTTCACCGATGACCACAAAACGGAAACCGGCTCGGTAACCGCACTCTATCCGAGCAGTCCGTTCCTGCCGAACGCGGCGAATCCCACGAGCCTTCGGTGTTTTGCCGGCATTCCCAACCCGTGCGTGCTCGAGTCCTTTGCGGGCAGCAAGTCGTTTACGAAATTCACCTGGAAGGCGGGCGCCGAATATGATCTCACGGCGAAGAACATGGTCTATGCCACGGTCAGCACCGGCTTCAAAGCGGGTGGGTTCAATCAGAGCGCAACCGCCACGCCGGGCAGCACGACGGCGCTCGCCTACGATCCCGAGGTGCTCACTGCGTACGAGCTCGGTTCGCGTAATCGCTTCCTGGACGATCGCCTGCAGGTGAATCTCGAAGGATTCTATTGGAAATACCACAATCATCAGGAGCCGCATCTGATTACCGACGGCCAGGGCGTTTTCTCGCTCGACTACGTGAATGCCGGCGATGCGACGTCCTATGGACTCGACGTGGACGTGGTTGCGAAGGTCACGCAGCAAGACACCGTGCACGGGGCCGTCGAGTGGCTGCATTCGGTCTACGACAGCTTCGGCTATGATGAACCCAACAATCCCTCGGGCGCGCCCTTTGAGCGCGGTGCCGGCAACGGCTACAACAGCTTTAATCCGTTTTCGCCGCAGGCCGCCTCGACGGCGTGCGCCGTGACGCCGCTCACCACCGGTCCCAACGCGGGCGGCGAGCACGTCAATTGCTCCGGATTTCCGCTGACGCATGCGCCGCGCTGGTCGGGCAGCCTGGGCTACGAGCACCAGTTCCCGTTCGACGGCGGCAGCAGCGTGACCGCGGCGGTGGATGCCAACTTCGCGACCCACCGCTACCTCGCCGACGACTTCCTGCCGTCCGAAGATGCGCCGAGCTACGTCGTCGAGAACGTCTACCTCACCTATTCGGCGCCGCAGAATCGCTGGTCGGTGCAGTTGTTCGTGCGCAATCTGTCGGACGCGGTGGTGTACACCGGTGGCACCGAGGGCGTCGTTGCGGGCTTTGTGGCCGGCTCGATCGGCGCGCCGCGGACCTTCGGCGGTCGGGCGACGGTTCACTTCTAGTCATACAGATGCGGAGGGTGCGTCCATGACACCAGGTTGGCAGTCGGATACGTCACAGCGATTGAAAGGCAAAGTCGCGCTGGTCACCGGGATTGGGTCCGGTATCGGGCAGGGTTGTGCGCTGCTCTTCGCCCGCCAGGGAGCGACCGTTTTCGGCAGCGACATCAACGAGCAGACCGCTCAGGCGACCGCCGCACAAGCCGAGGCGGCGGGTTTTCCGTTTGCGGGGATTGCCAAAGTCGATTTGGCCCGGGAAGCGGATATCAAGCAATGGGTGGCGGACGCGAAAGCGATCGCCGGCGGCATCGACATCCTGGTCAATGCCGGCGCCTACGCGACCTGGGGTTGGATCGAGGACATCACCTTGGCGGAATTCCGCACGTGCTTGCAGGGCGAGGTCGATATCGTGTTCATGGCTTGCCAAGCGGTGTGGCCTCATATGAAGCAGCGCGGCGGCGGCTCCATCATCAACTTGTCATCGGCCAATGCGCACCACGCTCTGAAGGGGTCGCCGGCGCTGGCTCACGTCGCGGCCAAGGGCGCCGTCCTCGCCATGACGCATCAATTGGCCTGTGAAGGTGCTCCTCACGGCATCCGCGCCAATTCGATCGCACCGGGATTGGTCGTCAGCGCAGCGACCCGCCCGGTCCTCGCCGACCCCGTTCGCGCGGAGCAGCTGCGCCAAGCTCATATGACCGGGCGCGTCGGTCAGCCGGAGGATATCGCGTGGGCTGCTCTGTACCTCGCTTCCGATGAGTCGTCCTGGGTCACGGCATCAGAGATGCGTGTGGATGGCGGGACGACCCATTGGTGAGGAACTGACGTCCTTCAAACGACCACGGTGATGCCCGCGGGCACCTTGTCCATGTAGGACCATTGTTTCGTGGGACGTCCCTGGGCAATGGCGTGCAGCTCGCGCGCCAAGATCCGCCGGTACAACACCACGCCGGCGTCCGATCGGCCGAGTTTTTCGCCGCGCCGATCGACGATGCGCCCTTGACCCAGCTGCGTCAGCATGTCCTCGATCTCGACCAACATCGGGTGGTCCTTCATGTCGGTGACGTGTTTCTCGCCGGACAAGCCGCGCAGCGCCATCTCCACCGTGCTTTCGCGCGTGCTCTTGATGGCTTCCACGCGCTCGTAATCGGCAAGATACGCCTGCGCGGCGGCGCCGGTCACCGGTACCAACTGCGACAAAAAGGCCAGGTGATTCTCATCGTCGATGGGCGTGTGGGCGATATAGGTTTCCCGCAACGACGGGCCCGTGTGGCGGCTCAATTCATTGAAGGTGGGGATCAGCAGGCGAATCGTCGCCGGCATCAACAGCGTTGCGGCATTCGTCATGCCGCCCATGACGGTCATGGTCCGCAGCACGCCGTAGTCGGTCTCCTCGAACTTGGTCGATTTGAGCAGACCCATGAAAAAATCCGCGCGTCCGGGACCGGCGGCCGGACCATGAATTTCGCCCGTCTTGTGCGTGTAATTGGCATGGTAGAGATCCCAATCGTTCTCTAAGCTCTGCACGTAATTGCACGGAAAGTGGGCGGAGTAGGTTTCGACGATGCCCTCGGCGAAGAAGCCGGGGTACGGGGGAAATGCCGGCGGCGTGCCGCCTCCCACATAGGCGTAGATCAGGCCGAGAAATTCCGCGACGGGATAGGTCTCGATGCTGATCGAACCCGTGGTCCCCTCCGCCGGGCGCTCGATGCAGCGGCCGTCGCCACCGAACTTCCAACCATGATAAAGGCATCGTATGGCGTCGCCTTCGACGAAGCCCACTGAGAGCGCGACCTTACGATGCGGGCAGGCATGCACGGTCAGATGAGGCGTGCCGTTCTCGCCTCGATACAGCGTGTAGTCCTCGGACAACAGGCGCAGCGGTTTGGCGCGACCCGGCTTGAGGTCGACCGAGCGCATGACCGGGTGCCAAAACTGCCGCAGATACTTGCCGCCGATGGTGCCGGGTTTGGTTTCCCAGAAGTGATCGAAGTAGTCTTCGGGCTGGACGCTTTCGTGCGTGTCGGAGCTGATGGCAGACATGGGACTGAACTCCTGTCAGGGGGTATCGAGGACGGTACCGCGATCGGCGGTGTGCGCCTCACGGGGCGGTGGCGGCAGCGAGCCGGGACGGGCGAACGGATTGAGCGCCAGGTTCTCGTCGCGATACCCCTCGGGATCGACGACGCTGCGGCGCAGAAATAAGGCGACCTCGGCTTGCACGGGTTCGAGCATCGACGGCAGCGCGGCGAACTCATGCGTGTGGCCGTGATACAGATGCAGATCGACGTCGACGTGCGCGGCGACGAGTGCATCGAAGAGACGCAGCGTGACCGCGGGCGGCACCAGGAAATCCTGCATGCCGCCCAAGAGAAAGGTGGGCGGAAAGCCCGCCGTCACCTGCGCCAATGGCGTGGCGGCCGCGACGGCCGCGGCGCTCGCCGCGGGTCCCAAGAGCATCACCGAGAGCGGCGGCATGCCGGGTGGTGGCGGCAGATCGAGGACCGCCGGTGCGAAAAAGGCGATCACGGCGGCCACCGGCGCCGCATCGCCGTGCGCGGTACCGGCGGCCGCGAGCAATGCGAGATGCCCGCCCGCCGAATATCCCTGCACGGCGATCTTGGCCGGATCGATCTCGAGGTCATCGGCTTGCGCTCGAACCCAGGCGATGACGTCGCGCACGTCGTCGAGCTGCGCCGGGAAGGCCGCTTCGCCCAACAGCCGGTATTCGGCGGCGACCGCGACGAAGCCGTGCCGCGCGAGGAGCTTTGCATAGGGAATGACATCGGCACGCGACCCGAAGCGCCAGGCGCCGCCGTGCAGCAAAATCACCGCGGTTCGCAGCGCAGGACCGGGTGCCGGCCGGAACACGTCGGCATGCAACGGCCGGCGCCCCGGCCCGACGATCTCGGCGATGAACTCCAGACTCATGAGCGACTCCCCGTCCCAGTTCTGATAGGATTTAAAATGAATATGAATTCATTGTCAATTTCTAAGTCGCGTGCGACGAAATCACTGCGGACCCGACACGCGTTGATGGCGGCTGCGCGCGGCGTCTTCCTCGAACACGGTTATGCGAACACCGAGATCGTGCACATCACCCGCGCTGCCGAGCGCGCGACCGGCACGTTCTACGTGCACTTCGAGAACAAGCTCGAATTGCTCAAAGCCATGGTCGATGACTTTCGCAAGGACCTCGAGACGAGCGGACTCGACCGCCCCGAACATCCGCCCGAAGCCCTGCCCGATGTCCTGCAGACGCTGTGGAGCACGTATCAACGACATGCCGCGACGATTCGTGCCTTGGTCGAAGCATCCACGCTGCATCCAGAGATGGCGGAGCTGCACGCGCGGTTGCGCGCACGCGCACGCCATGACTTTCAAAGCATGTTGAGTCAAGCCGCGCAGCGTGATGGCCGAGGCGACCGGGACGTGGCGATGACCGCGGCCGTCTTGGAAATCATGGTGTGCGCCTGCCTCTTCGAATGGCATGCCCTGAGGCAGCAGCCGGCCGGATATACCGAAACACGCGGCTTTCAGGCACTTCTGGACATCATGAAGAGCGTGATCGAGCCACCGAGGTGAGCCCGGCTCCCACGGCTCCGGCGCCCTTGGCGGTCGCCGGCATGATCGCGATGCCGGCCGCCAATGTGCCCAAAGCAATGAACGCGGCGGTCATGAAGGCGAAGCCCGGAACGGAGTGAGCGGCGACGATGGCACCCACCGCCGGGCCCAACGCGGGGCCGAACATTTGCGCGGCCTGTGCCGCGGCGGCCGAGCGACCGCTCGGGTCGAGGCGCGCGATGCCCCCGAAAATCGACGGAAAGCCGATATACACGAAAAAAATGACGCCACAGAAAGGCGCCAGCAGGCTGGCAAAGTGTTCGCCGGTGAACGTCAGCAGCAAACCGAAGAGGGCGGCACCAATCGAGGCTGCCCCGATGAAAACGGCGACCGGAAAGCGCTTTGCGAACACCGTCGCAATGAGGGCACCGCCAGCCGCCGCCGGCGTTCCGGCCGCCAGAATCTTCGTGACTTGAGCGAAGTCGAGTCCTGCCCGGTTGCCGAGCGCGGTCGCATTCGCGACGAGGGCAATGAAACCGCAGTAGACGAACGCCGCTCCCACGCACGCAACGAGAATTCGCAGCGTCGGTGATGGTGAGTGACGGGTCGTGGCGACAGGACCCGGCGCGGGTGCCAATCTGGTCCACCCTCTCGCCGCTGCCAAAATACACAAGAACACCAAGGTGGCGCCCGAAATCAGCGCGTAGAGGCCGGGTAAGCCATGCTCCACCACGAGTTTGGTCGAGCTGACATAGACCACCATGTTCATGATGATCTGCGAAAATTGCATGAGGCCGAAACTACGCGCCGGCACGGTCGTGCGGCTGGCCAGGATGGCGGCCGAGGCCACGCAAATCCCGCTGCATCCGCCCTCGATCACCCGCGCCACGCCGAACTCTAGAAACGAGAGCGGCAAGGTGGCCGTCGCGACGGCGGCCACCAAGATGATCCCGATCGCGACCATCAATGGCGGACGCAGCGGTGATTTCGCCAGTCGCGGCGCGATGAACATGGCCATGAAGGCGGATACGGCGAATTGCGCCGAGGCGAGCAGCCCCATCGTGATGCCGTCGATAGCGTAGTGGATGCGCGCGGTGGGAATCCAAATCGCGCCGGATTCCATGGGTAGGAATCCCGCGAGCCACACCGCCAAAACGGCGGGACTGAAAGGGATCGCGGTCGAATCGTCGGATTTTGATGCTAGCAGCACGGTGTTTCCCCTCGTGACCAAGGCCCTGCGCCTTTTGACATTTAACGTCTCTTTTGCATTATATCGATAAAATTATTGACGTCCGTTAAATTTTAGCCGATGTTCCCGTTCTGTCTGATCGTCGCGGTGCGGGCGACTCCGTTGCTCGCGCGAAACCTCACCAGGAAATTTTCCCTTATGAACGAAACTGCCCGCTCGAATGCCACCGTCCCCCGCGCCGAAACCGATACGGTTGCGTATCGCATCGAGGATCGCATCGCCTGGGTCAAGTTTAACCGGCCGGAGAAACGCAATTGCATGAGTCCGGCGCTGAACCGACGCATGCTGGCGGTCTTGGACCTGCTCGAGTTCCACGACGACGTCGGCGTGGTGGTGCTCACCGGCGAAGGCACGGCCTGGTCGGCCGGCATGGACCTCAAGGAGTATTTTCGCGAGATCGAGGTGCAGGGCTTGGGTGCGGTGCGCCGAGCGCAGCGCGAGAGTTATGGATGGTGGCGGCGCCTGCGCTGGTTCCAAAAGCCGACCATCGCGATGGTCAACGGCTGGTGCTTCGGCGGCGGCTACGGACCGTTGTTCGGTTGCGATCTGGCCTTTGCGGCGGAAGAAGCGAAGTTCGGTCTGTCGGAGATCAACTGGGGCATTCTGCCGGGCGGCGGTGCCACCAAGGTGGCGGTCGAACTCATGAGCATGCGCGATGCGATGTATCACGCGATGACCGGCGAACCGATCGATGGACGCACCGCGGCCGCGTGGAAACTCGTCAACGAGGCGCTCCCGCTCGAGCGGCTCGAGGCGCGCGTGACGGAAGTGGCGCACATACTGCTCAAGAAGAACCCGGTCGCGCTCAAGGCCACCAAGGATGCGGTTCGGCGCGTCAGTGAAATGACCTACGAAAACGCCGAGGACTACCTCGTTCGTGCCCAGGAAGCGGCCAACAGCTTCGATGACCATGGACGCAAGGAAGGCATCAAGCAGTTCATCGACGACAAGACCTTCAAGCCCGGCATCGGTACGTACGATGTGGCGAAGGGATCCTGACGCTTGACCTGGCACTACGCGCCGCCGCTCGAGGAGTTCCAGTTCGTCCTGGAGGAACTGCTCGACAGTCGGCGGCAATGGGCTGACATACCGGCGTTCGCCGATTTGGGCGGCGACGCGATCGGGCAGATTCTGGAGGCCGCCGCTCGGTTCGTCGTCGAGAAGCTGGCGCCCGTCAACGCCGCGGGAGATGCCGAAGGGTGCCGTTATCGCGATGGTAGCGTCGCCACGCCGGCGGGATTCGCGCAAGCGTATCGGGAATTCTGCGATGGCGGTTGGCCGGCGCTGGCCTGTGATGCGCGCTACGGCGGTCAGGGTCTGCCACAGCTCCTGAATGCGGTTCTCTACGAAATGCTGTATTCGGCCAATCACGCCTGGACCATGTATCCCGGTATCGTTCATGGGGCCTACGAGTGCCTGCGTGCCCACGCGTCGCCGCGTCTCATCGAGCATTACCTGCCGAAAATCGTCAGCGGGGAATGGCTCTGCACGATGTGCCTCACCGAGCCGCACGCCGGCTCCGACGTGGGGCTCATCAGCACGCGCGCCGAGCCGGCAACGGACGGTGCCTATCGGATCACGGGCTCGAAAATCTTCATCTCCGGCGGTGAACAGGATCTGACCGCCAACATCGTTCATCTGGTCCTCGCGCGGCTGCCCGATGCGCCGCCCGGCACCAAGGGCATCTCGTTGTTCTTGGTACCGAAGTATTCAGGTGCGCTCGATGCCGAGCGCAACGCCGTTCACTGCGACGGAATCGAAAGCAAGATGGGCCTCAAGGGAAGCTCGACGTGCAGCCTGCGTTTCGACGGTGCGCGGGGCTGGCTCATCGGTGAACCCCACCGGGGCCTTGCAGCGATGTTCGTCATGATGAACTCCGCGCGTCTCGGCGTCGGCCTGCAAGGCTTGGGGCACGCGGAGATGGCTTATCAAAACGCCGCCCGCTATGCGCATGAGCGGCGACAAATGCGCACCGCCGGAAAAGCGGGGCCCGCCCGGTCCGCCGACCCGGCCGACACGATCGCGGAGCATCCCGCGATCCGCAAGCTGCTGTGGACGCTCCGTGCGTTCGTCGAGGGAGAGCGGGCCGTTGGCTTGTGGACCGCGCACCTGCTCGATGTCGCCGAACATCATCCCGACGAGCGGCGGCGCAGCGAGTCGGCAGAGCTGTTGTCCTTGCTCACGCCCATCGTCAAAGGCTTCTTCACGGAGAACGGTTTTTCGCTGTCGAGCGCCGCGCTGCAGGTCTGGGGCGGCTATGGCTACATCCGCGGTGGCGGCATCGAGCAGACGTTGCGCGACAGTCGTGCGGCGCTGATCTACGAAGGCACGAACGAGATTCAAGCCGTCGATTTATTGGTTCGCAAGATCATCGCTGACCGGGGCAGGCGCCTGGACTCGCTCTTCCGGTTCGCCGAGACGACGGCACAGTCGTGCCGCGACTCGCCGGCCTGCCTGGAATTCGGCGACGCCTTGACCGCCGTGCTTAAGCGCTGGCGCATCATCACACAGGCCCTCATCGACGAGGCACCGGGCGACCCGTCCGCGGCCTACGGGGTGGCCGGCGACTATCTGCGCCTCGCCGGACTCTGTCTCTTGGGTGTGTGGTGGGCGCGGATGGCGCGGCTCGCGGCCGCGCGGGTACACGAGCCGTTCTACCGTTCCAAATGGGACACGGCACGATTTTTCTTCGATTTCGTCTTGCC
>Ga0116227_10017195_pt1 | contig 10158 bp, 7 predicted proteins | sample S1TSphgellanicum_FD_89693 | JGI IMG/M metagenome (GOLD analysis project Ga0116227, IMG submission 89693) | Host-associated microbial communities from peat moss isolated from Minnesota, USA - S1T2_Fb - Sphagnum magellanicum MG | ecosystem: Host-associated > Plants > Peat moss > Unclassified...
GGCAGACTCCCGGGAATTCGACTCCCGAGAATTCGACTCCCGACCCTTCTTTTGGCCATAACTTGTGTTTCAGATGTCCAAATGAGCAATGCGAGCCCATTTTAGATATTTACGCTTCAAGAGCTTTCCAATGATATAAAGAACGCGACAATCCATTGAGTTTGGACCCCTGCAATCGCTCTATGAAGTTTTGGGAGTCCACCGGGACTCCATTTCCCAAAGTGGGAGTTGCCTTGGGAGTGTGAGGGTTCACTCCCTCATACTCCCAACACTCCCGGGAGTATGCGATGTGACTCCCGGGCTTCCTCTTGCCTTAACTCCCGGGCTTCCTCTTGGCCCACACTCTTGCAATGCCTTTGCCTTGACTCCCGGGCTTCCTTCCTCTTGGCCCGCAACCTTGCAACCCCCTTAGCCTTGGTCGCAAGCCCAAAGCTAGGGTTGCGACATATGTGCAATGTAAACATGTGCATCATGTCTTGCAAAGGATTATGTTATGTGGGTTCACGAAAGAGTTCATTCATCATTACCATGGGTTGGGATGAAGTTCAACATTTGTTGATGTGTTCTAAAGCCTTTGGACTTTAAGGATAGTACATCACAATTACATTTGTATCAAATCCATTATGATTTTTCCATTCATGAAGCTTGTTGTAGTTACTTGGACTATGTAGGAAGTTTAGATTCCAATTATGACTTAAAAGTTTTTTCTCCATTGTGTATTATTTCAATCCTTCTTATGATATGTATTTTATTTTATTTTTTGTTGAATATACATTAGTGGTGTTCACAAATTTATTTCCATTTAGGCCATGGCCAATATCAATAATAAAATCTTTGACAATCAAAACGTGTTTCCATGTATATTGTCTCTCTATGTATAATATCATAATATTTTGGCCATTTTAACACACGTTTGGCAAATAATTAAGGATTTTGAAGTTTTAATTTCATCAAATATTTCTCAACTTGCAATTTCCACCCATTTCAATAGTTTTGAAATTATTCTAATTTTTGTCCAAAAGCCCTAGAGATTTGGAATATTGGTTGCACTAGGGATGATGAAATGCATCCTTTTATTTTCTTTTGCCTTCAAACTCTCACATGATATTGCATTTGAGAGCTCTATTGGCCAAACCCATGTTTATAATGAATAAACCATTATTGATCCTAAAAAATCATGCATGTGACATGGCAAAATATCTTGTCATGGAATATTTTGCCACATCACATAAAACTTGCCATATTCAAAATGAATATACTAGGAATATTCTATGAAATGGCATGGAATATATTTGAAGATTCCTTTTTGCTCAAGTGAGGAGGCTCATCTACTCACTTGCTAACGTTGTTGGTTACACTAATGTTCTTTTTTTTCAATTTTGTGATGGAGTTGAAGTTGCTATCATCCATAAGATCATTTAGCCCGATTTAGTTATAGATAGAAAATGAAAGTAAAAAATTCAAACATCCTTTTATATTTCTGATTACACACTATAACTTCTTGTAGAATCTGGAAATTTTTTTCGAAATTTGGCAACTAGTACACTTTTAAAAACTTGATTTTAAATTTATTTTAAATTAAAAAATCACCAAGAAAAATAAAATTATCTCACACCCATATTTTGATGTATCTTGAAATATAATCACATTATTTCCTTCAAGAACTTCAACACAAACCTTCCATTATATTTAATGTTAATGCTAATTCCCACAACATTCACAAGTTGAGGGTGTATTTTCATTTATATGGGCTACACATAAAAATGTATTAGATCCTACAATTCAATCTTTGTTGCTCCATTTGGAAACAAAATATCTTCCAAGTTTATCATGCTTGAAATACCAACTGATTCAAAACAACCATCATTTTATTTTATTTAGGTGATTAAAATAAAATGTCAAATACACAAGGACCATGCCATTTTACTTACATGAAAATACTTCAATCATAATCGCAACGGTACATTATCATGAAAACAATGGGTTGATGTCATGGGAATGAAAAAGAAGATGATTAACTAATTTAAATTTTAAATGCAATGTATGATTTATCAAATATGATTTTATGAATTTTGATTTGGCACCACTTATAATAATGTTAATTCATATGTTTAGTTGTGAATTATAATTTTTTGCATAAATTGATAGACTTATAATTTTTCATATAACGGGGAGATAGATTCCCCAATAGAATTTATGATTGTGTAATAAAATTTGAAAATATTGATAAAATTACATTGTTAAAATTAATTACCATTTTTTTAATTACAAAATCAACTAATTAAAAATTGAAGATTTGCCAAAAGTCACCAATCCTAAAATTCATCAAAATTGTGTCCAAAAGTCCTCAAATTTATAACCATGTCACCAACTTTATCACCAAATTTGTCATTAAAATCCAAAGCTTTAACAAATTCCACCAAAAGCCACCAAATTTGTCACTAAACTTATCACCAAAATACTACCCAAATTATATCATCTTCTATAACAATAAAACAATATAAAATCTTATTAATATTTCCATTTGGCCAACCAATAAAAGAGCACAACTTTGGCAAGGATATAAGAGATGACATGCTAGGAACACAATGAAAACACAAGATAAAATTATAATAGTTATTTTCTTTGGCCCATGTATGTAACTTGCAATAGGACAATTTTCGACAAAGGATATGTGATAAAATGTGGGGCTATTAAGAACACCTTGGGGAACAAATTGAAAACACCAAATTTCAAACAATTTAGATCAAACCAACTTATATTATGTGAACTTTTTATAAGTATGTTAGGAGAAATCCTATTTCCTTTCATAAGTTGCAAGCTAGTTATAATGTCAAGGTAATGTAAACCAAGTGAATGCATTCTCCTTGTCTTAAGGCTTGGCCCATAGAAACACCACGAGGTAAAAATGAAAAAACTCAAAAAGTTATAAATTAAAAAACAATTGAATATCACATGTCACACAATTGATCAAAACACCACCAAATCCAAGAAGCACACCTCACACCTTACTTATTCCAATTGAATAGACAACATCAATCCACACTAGTGTGGCCTATATTGTTGGCCCAAACATGAACTCCAATTTCCCTTTTTGGCAAAATCATTTTAAAATTCACTGTCTTTTAGATCTTAGTTCTAAGATTTAAAACTCATAAAAACATTCTATGCATCCTTATTCATCAAAGTCTTTCAAATGGTATAAAAAATGTGCCCAATTTTTTTAGAATTTGCATTATTATTTTATTAAAGTTTTAATAAAAAAACCTAAAAATCAATAACTATAATCCATGAATTGAAACATCTCAAAACTAATTTGATGCACTCTTATTCATCAATGGTTTTCCATCAATACTAAGAGCTCAAACTAAGGCCTAGTGGTTGAAGAATGTCAATGTGACAAAACAAATTATGTTATTTAATGGATAGACTAATGTGACTAATTTTGTTGAGTGCATGTTGTAACGTCATTTTGCAAAGTAAATCTAATATATATATATATAATCTCTAATGATCAAAATTTATTCAAATTTCAGTAATTTCACATCATAGGTTTAAAATTTATGAAATCACATAGGTGCACCCCTACTCATCAAAGACTTTCCAACAACACCTAAATTGCAATCAAGGCCTTCATGTTTTAGAGATTTCAAAATGAACATTTTCAGAATTTTAATATTTATATTTTATTGAATTTTTTGTGACCAAAAGTCAATAATGCATGCATCAGAGGCCAAAAATTTGTGAAATCACCTAAATGCAACATCTTCATTTCTCCATGAAAAATAAATCTCATCATGGTAAAAATTTATTTATTAAAAAAAATTTAAATTTTTAATTTTAAAAAAAAACCATCTTCCAAAATATAAACCAAAGTGGTTTGTGTTATTGGCCCAGATGTTTTCTAAACAAATTAATTAATGTTTTTGACAAAAATCATTCAAATTTAAATATATTTTGCAACTCAAGTCTAAAACTTATGAAATCACCTCCATGCACCCTTACTCATTGAAGGCTTTCCGACAATACCAAAAACTCCCCCAATTTCCCTATAATTTTATTTTTCACAAATATCCTCCTTGTGTAGTTTCCAAAAAAAACATTATTCCATGTAAATAGATTATACATCTAGGTTAAATTGTACAAATATGTAAACATTGAAAAAATTGGAATTGACTTTGTTTAAAGTAATAGCCTAGAAATATATATTCACTTGTTGTAAAACATTATCATTTATAACAACAAGAAAAATAATATAAAATATTTACAAGTTCAATTTATAAATTTTCTTATTCATGCAAGTTATCAAGTTAGGTTATATCAACACCCATATGTACCACTACCACACATATGATTAGTTAGATTTAATCACTTAAGAATTAAAAACATCGTTAATAAAAAAATCCAAACACAAAACAAAAATGAATGTGAAAAATCATTACAATCACATAACACATGCATTATAATCACGGTCTCATATAGAAAAGTGTTGTTAAACTATCAAAAGTAAGCAATGAGACTATAAGGACCATTTTTCCAAAAGAATCCCTAATCATCAGAAAAATTAAAACTTCAAATTCAATGTCAACAAGGCATTATGTTGATGTTGGATCAAGTCATGGGCAACACAAAAGTCATAAAGTTACAATCCAATTAACAATTGTTGTGCATTATTAATCTTATGTTCACACATATCATTGTTTCTTATATGATTAACCATGTTATTCCCGCAATATTTCATACAAATTAATGGCATGTGTCATTGAACACGTATTTATGTTTCTTAACATAAGTTTGTCTTGTGTTGGTGGCACAAGTGCAAAGTCCAATTTTTGACAAGTTTTGAATTTTGATCAAATTTCCAAAAATGAAAAAAACTCAAAATTCAATAACTTCATCATGTGAACTTTAAAACTTATGAAATCACCTCCATTAAAGCTTAATCATTAAAGGCTTTCCAAATGTACCAAAAAATCACCCCAATTTCTTATTTTATTTTATAAATAAATATTTAATAATGCTTGTGCCGTAGGTTGAAGCATTGTGAAATCAACTTGATGCACCCCTATTCATCAAGGGTTTTTCAACAATATAAAGTGTTTGAACATCCGTGATTAAGCATCATTTAAAATTAAGTCAAAATGATTAGAATATATATTTTTGTACATGTATGCTTGCAATTATATTTTGAGTGGTTACATATCAAAACCATTACAAGAAACATGCATTAAAGTTGGAAGTGGGTGATTTTAAATTTTCTCAATTTCAGTTCAAATCAATCTTTTTTGACAAAGAAAAACAATGATTTTTTTAATCAATTGCAATTTATTCCTAAAAGCTGAATGAAAAGAAAAGAAAATATTTATAAAAAATAATAATATGACATTATGAAATATTTAATTGAAAGTTTTGGAATGACTTTTTTAAAGTTAAAAATAGGTTCATTTTAGTCATAAGATTGTGAAACTTGTAATGAAATTAAATGAGGTTGAACAATGATTAATTATAATGATATGATTGTGAATCCTTATGAAATATTTCTTGAACAAAATTAAGATGAATTATAGCTTAATTCCTAAGGGCCAAAGTACCTTAACCAAGGTCAAAGCATTTGAAAAATATTCTATGAAGCATACCAAAGCTTTGACATTTAAAGTTAAGCTACTACCCTCTATATTGCATCTGAACATTATATTCATGCTTTAAAAGACAAGCCAACCTTAAGATTGGTTTTTTATATAGGAGGTATTCTTGAATTAAATCGACAACATAAGATTTGTAACAAACATCAGGTAATAACATTTAGTGGAAATATGGTGGCAAAACCAAACAAATTAACATTCCCCTCTTATACCTACCTACCTATCCACACATTATCCTACATATTGACATTTATGCAACACCAACATCAACCAATGAAAATATTTTTAATGAAGTTATTAAATACAATTTATTCATATGTAAGCCCCAAATGTGAGTATTAACCCACCTTTATAGTTTTGAATATCCTATTTATGTAAAACCTAAATTATTATCATCCTTAACCACAACATCTGAATTTTTTGTTCTAACTGATTTGGTAAAAAAATTCATCCTAAATCATAAAAGGTTATACTCTTTGCCAATCATTGCTTTTGAGTGGTACATAGTTAAAATACTAAACATTTCCCCAATCTATAAATAATCCTTCACTTGCTCCAGCCACACAAGTTGTAGTTGAAACAAAGTTGCATCTATGGTTTGATCAAGAACACTTGTCATCCTTGTAGTATTTGGTAGCCTAAATAGTGCATTTGCTATGACATGGTTATGCCCTTGTATACTACCGTAAATTCATATGCTAAGAATAGAAATAACCATCTAGCCTCTCATGTTGGGGAATACCAAGTCTTATGTTTCTTCACCTTGCACTTCTTGAACTAATCTTCAAGGATCATGTTTCTGAATTGCTCCAAAGGAATCTTGCCTATACATAATATTCTAACAAAGTCATGGATCAAGTTAAGTTTTGTGTGATCATATTCAATGGACTTGTAGTAGAAATCATTTGCAAATGTTACGATGTGATGGAATGTTTCAAATTCACCATCAATGTAATAATAATAATACCTACTTGTTCAAGTATGTGATCATTAATAGCTCCACAAGCCATGTAATGGTGTCCAACATGATTGTATCCACCGAAATGTGCCAAGCCTTTTCCTTGGAGTGAAGCTTTTCAATGAAAGGGTACAATGCATGAAATTTGTGGTTCCCATCCCACACAAAAAACATCTTCTTCGAAAACCTTTATAGGTTAGGATACTTCTACAAAAACTTGAACTCCATATGGTTCTATTTCCACAACTCATTATATCCTCCAATGTGTTGCTCAATGCTCTCCTCTTACCCATGCCAATTAGTGGGAGATATGTAAAAAACCTTTTGTATTCCTTGTACCCCATCTTGAATGTCTGCTCCATCTTTAAGATATCAAATTTCAATGCGGGATGTATAATTGGCATGGGTATCATGTTGAGCTTGTATCTTGGACATTTGAAACACTTTCATTTGCTTCCAAAATCAAGACTTTGATGGACTTTTCCTTCAATGTAAAAAAGGATTGCAAATCAAATTATGAAATTTTACACATATTGTTTATGATGTTTAGATTTTATTTTTAAAATTTTGGTTTATTTCATATTTTTTCATTCTTATTGGAAACATTGAATATTTCATAACCAAATACGTTTACAACAAAAAAATTCCTTGTAATGTCTAGATTTAACATGAAATTTTCAAACAATCAGGGGCTTAATGTAAAAAATATCATCAATTTTGATGATGTGAACTGCAAGTCCTTTGGAGCTACAAACTATCCATTACATATTGCGTTCATCAAATTTTCAAACATTCCAAACTTTACCACATTTGTTAAAGGCAACATATAACAAACAAATTTTATAAAAACAACATTTGAAAACACAAAAATTAAAAAGAAGTAGACTTCAATTTTTTAACCTATAATTGCAACCATAAACAAAAACAATAGGGTCAAAGCATGGTTGGGGTACCCAAAGGACTATTTCATTTTATATTCTCTGGACCCTTCACTTAAACATGTTGAAACTTAATAACACATTCATATTGAAAGTTTGGTTTTATTCATAGATAGATACTTTACAAAAATATTATTTTATGCACAGAGTGTCAAATTTGAACAAGTTTAAAGATTCATATCAAGTCCTTGAAAACAATGTAGGATTTTGTCTCATGAGAAAAAAAAATCAAGGATTCATTTAAGGAATGTCTAAACAATTTTTTTGGCCAAAGATTTTTACCACAAACACTTTATGTGCTAATGTGTATAAAATGTATAATGTGACAAGAACCAAATGCCCGATTGTAATGTAAATAATTTCAAAAAATCAAATTTATGAGAATTTTGGGCCATTGATAGAATATGGCCTTCATTGGATAAATTTTTACTATTTTCATTTTCATAAGTGAAAACAATAGACACTTTAGAGGTCTATATAAAATTTTGAACAAAATTATTTCATTTGACATGAGAAAAAAGGGTGAAATGTAAGATAGGTCATGGGAATAATGAAAAAAAAAAGAATATGGGAGTCCTTAAGGTTCAAATGTGGTACCCTAATCATGCTTAAACCCAACAAGGTTCTAGTGGATGCCATGGATCAAATAAATTCAATGTAGCTAAACATTGATAAAAACAAAACCAAGGCACAAGAAAAGACATTCAAACAACATTTAAAATACTTAAAGGAAAATGACAAGAAGGTTCACAAAACGAAAAAAAACATGGTGAATTTCCTATCAAATTTGAACATAGCAATGTGCTATGTGTTCATCAAAGACCAATTACTCATGCCACCATTAGTCAATCTATCTAATTCTTCATTTGATGATCAACTAGTGGTAAATAATAAAAATAAACCTAAAGCATGATGAGGCATTGGAAAACAACTCAAAATTTGATGATCAATTAGTGGCAAGATATAATTAAAACATGAGAAGACATTTGAAGCACAATTCAATTTTTTGAGACAAGTAGCCATCTTTGAACTTGTTGAGAATTCAAATAAAAGTTGCATTTCAATTTCAAAAACAATTGTTCATTTTCAACATGGTCTCCTATTCTCTACATATGGTTCAAGAAGAAATCAATTCTTAAATCCAAACATCTCTTACCTTCTAAAACAAGGTTTACCTCATTGATTCCAACATTCGCATTGTTTTGGTATTTCCTTGCTTCACCTTGCTAGTATGGTTGATCTTCATGTTCCAATTTAGCCATTAAAACATCCACATCTACATCCCTTCCATCTAAAATCAAATTGTATAAAATGCAAAAAAAGTAACTAGTTGGGTTGGCCCTATACATGCTTGGTAAAACCTAAAATCATACATGCGAGTCTACGATCTTAAGGCAATAATAGACTTTTATAACATAAAAGGCCACAACAATACAAAAAAATTAATCAATTAAAAATTAATTTCATTATATGATTTTTGTTATTAAATCTTCATCAAAGCCTTATTGAAGTTTTTAAAATAACATCAAATTAATTTTAAAAAATATATTTCAAAAAAAAAATATTCAAATTGATTTGTTTTATTTTAATCAATTCTTGCACATAATCTTTCAAATTAAAATTTTAAGAATCTCATTTTAATAAGATTTAAAGGAATTGAAGTTAATTATTTGTATGTTTATCAAACAAATTTCATTTAAAAGTTAGTCATATGAATTGTTTTTCACATTTCATAGTGATATGAAACCTCATGATACAAAAAGGCAAGTGACAACCCAAAAAATAAAATGATATCGAGGCATGCTTAAATCAGTTACTCAACATTCATATTTTGAAAAGAAACCCAACAAGTAGATGGGTAGACTTCAAAACAACCCATCAATTGGATGGTTGCACCAAAAATCTACACATGCGTGTCCATTAGCTTGGGGCAATAACAACATATGGAGGAAAAACAATGTGAAGGTTGGTTTTGAACAAGAATTATCTAAATGTTTTCATGAATATTTTGAACACAATATCAATTACAACCCTCCCCCTAAAAACATGTTTATTGTAAAAGGCTTCCAAAATAATGTGCCTAATAGTTGCATTTTGTTTATGGTGGATCATAAGCCAAGGTAAAAATGGGTAACATTTATCCCCAATGATGTACCCAAATGTCATCTTGAATCCATTTTTAGAGCGAAACAATTCATAGTCTGTTGCATTCTAATAAAGGATAAACAATCACAAAAAAATTATAATCACTGATGGAACACAACAATCCAACAAACACATTGCATAAGCATTTTCGGTGGTCAACAACTTGTAGTCGCATATTGTATAGATGGAGTTAGAACAACGTGCATTATTTAACAAGTCATGTCAAGGCCCTAGAAAATAGGAATAAATTGTCTCGCATGGTGCACAATGTGCATATGTGGCTTTCATTAATAAACACATGGGTTGTGAAAGGCAATAAATTCAAAATTAAAGTGTCTAATATAAACCTTGCAGCATAATCTAAAATTGTTACACTTGTTGTTACAAGTGCAAATGGAGAGTACATTAAATGATACACATTTTTCAAGTATTCAAACTCCTTTTGTTCATTTTAGTCATGAACTTTCTTGGTCAA
>Ga0116227_10017196_pt1 | contig 10158 bp, 7 predicted proteins | sample S1TSphgellanicum_FD_89693 | JGI IMG/M metagenome (GOLD analysis project Ga0116227, IMG submission 89693) | Host-associated microbial communities from peat moss isolated from Minnesota, USA - S1T2_Fb - Sphagnum magellanicum MG | ecosystem: Host-associated > Plants > Peat moss > Unclassified...
ACAGTTGGAGCGTGGAAACCATAGTCCATTAACCGCTTGGCAACATCATCAATTTCGATGCCTGCGGATTTTTTGAGCGATCGCAGGTCTAAAATGCACTCATGGGCCACTAGACCGTTTTTCCCTTGATACAAAACAGGGTAGTAAGGTTCTAATTTCTTAGCAATGTAGTTAGCGTTGAGGATGGCCACCTTAGTTGCATCTGTCAACCCCTCTGGACCCATCATGGCAATGTACATCCAGGAAATCACTAAGATGCTGGCACTACCCCAAGGGGCTGCGGCCACTGCGGGGAGATTGGTACCGGGCATGGTAACGACGGAATGACCCGGGAGGAAAGGGAGGAGGTGGGGAGCAACCCCTATGGGTCCCATCCCGGGACCACCACCCCCGTGGGGGATACAGAAGGTTTTGTGCAAGTTGAGGTGACAGACATCTGCCCCAATCTCCCCAGGACGACAAATACCCACTTGGGCGTTCATATTGGCCCCGTCCATGTATACTTGTCCACCGTAACTATGGACTAGGTGGCAAATTTCCTGAATTGCTTCCTCAAAGACACCATGGGTGGAAGGGTAGGTCACCATCAAAGCGGCAAGCTCTCCCCGGTGTTTTTCTGCCTTGGCTTTCAGGTCCCCTAGGTCCACGTTTCCCTGGGCATCACATGCCACTGTGACAACTTTCATGCCACACATCACCGCACTGGCTGGATTAGTGCCATGGGCTGACTGGGGGATGAGACAGATGTTGCGGTGCCCTTCCCCTCGACTTTGATGATACTGACGGATGACTAGAAGACCCGTGTACTCCCCTTGGGAACCAGCATTGGGTTGGAGGGAGATGCCGGCAAACCCAGTGATTTCTCCTAGCCAAGCCTCTAGTTGGTGTATCAGGATTTGATAACCTTGGGTTTGGGATGGGGGGACAAAGGGGTGAATTTGCCCAAATTCTGCCCAAGTCACAGGGAGCATTTCCGATGTAGCATTGAGCTTCATCGTACACGACCCCAGGGGAATCATGGATGTGGTGAGAGATAAATCCCTGGTTTCCAAGTGGTGGAGGTAGCGGAGTAACTCAGTTTCTGAGTGGTAGCGGTTGAAGACGGGGTGGGTTAAATAACTGCTTTGCCGGGGGAGGAGGAGAGCCGGGGCTACGGGGGTTAAATCTGCTAGGGTGAAGGCGACATCGGCAGTGCCAGCAAAAATCCGCCACAGTTCCACCACATCTTCTAAGGTGGTGGTTTCATCGAGGGAGATGCCCACAGTATGGGTATCGAAGACCCGCAGGTTAATTTGTCGTGCTGTGGCCCCTTGGAGTATTGCTTCTAGGTTATGTGTCCCCAATTCTACCCGTAAGGTGTCAAAGTAGGATTTGGCACTGATACTATAACCTAGTTTCTGAAGTCCACCAGCGAGGATTGTTGTTAGTTCGTGGATCTTAGCGGCTATACCCCGCAGTCCATCGGGTCCATGATAGACAGCGTACATACTCGCCATTACTGCTAGTAGTACCTGGGCTGTGCAAATATTACTAGTGGCTTTTTCCCGGCGAATGTGTTGTTCACGGGTTTGTAGGGCTAGGCGGAAGGCAGGCTGACCCTGGGTATCTTTAGATACGCCAACGATGCGACCGGGCACTAATCGCTTGTACTCATCCTTAGTTGCTAGGTAGGCGGCATGGGGACCACCAAACCCCAAGGGGATACCAAAGCGTTGGGTACTGCCAACGGCAATATCAGCACCGAATTCCCCAGGGGGGGTAAGTAAGGTGAGGCTCAGGGGGTCTGCTGCCACTGTCACCAATGCTTCCTGGGCATGGCACTGGTCAATGAAGGGGTGGTAGTCGTAAATTGCACCGTCAGTAGCGGGGTATTGAAGAATTGCCCCAAAAATCCGGTGGCTAAAATTATAGGTCTGATGGTCTTCTACTATAATCTTGATTCCCAGAGGCTGGGCCCGTGTCTGCAAAACATCGATGGTTTGAGGATGGCAGTCACGGGAAACAAAATAGGTATCAGCTTGATTTTTACTCACACCATAGCTCAGACTCATGGCTTCGGCGGCAGCTGTAGCTTCATCTAGGAGCGAAGCATTGGCAATTTCTAAACCAGTCAGGTCGATAATCATGGTCTGGAAATTGAGTAGCGCTTCTAGCCGCCCTTGGGCAATTTCTGGCTGATAGGGAGTATAGGCAGTATACCAACCGGGGTTTTCCAGGATATTCCGTTGGATCACCGCTGGGGTAATACAGTTGTAGTATCCCATGCCAATGAAGGAGCGATAAACTTGGTTTTTGGCAGCAATTTTTTTCAGATCTGCTAAAGCTGTGTACTCGCTCTGGGCTGTTGGTAGTTGTAGCGATCGCTTGCTCCTAATGCCTTGGGGTACAGCCAACTCTATTAGGGCATCAAGGCTGGAAAATCCCAAAAAATCAAGCATTTGCTGGATTTCACCGGAGTTAGGACCAATATGTCGTTGCAGAAAATTCCTGATTTTTGGGCTTTGACCATCGCTAGACTTAGTACGAATATCGTCTCATACCACAAATTGCTCTCCAGATGCTACTATTTAATATTTTGCAACAAGCACTCTGGAGAAGTGGGGGTTAGTGGGATCTATTTATGTAAATTTCATAAATGTTCCTTTATCGCTGTACACTTTGCCGAAAAAGTTTACAGCGATCGCAGTATGAGGAAATAGGGTAGAAATGCTCCACCCCATAACTCTGAGGCAAACGTTAACGCTTCCAAGCGACTAGAATTGTCGCAGTAATTTCTTCTGTAAACTCTCCAGATGGCTCAACAGCCAGCAGTGCTGCTTCTAAATCAGCGGCAAATTCCTCAGCGCGATCGCCAAAGAAAATCTTCAGTACGGAAGCAGTTGTATGTAAATAGCCCAAATAGCTAGAAACTGTCCAAGATTTGGTAAAACTTACTTCATGCAACTCTTGCCGGGCAAAAGCCGATTTGGCAATTACTACATCATGGGGTGGGTCCACAGTAACTCGAATCCCCTCTCCACCCTTCCCGGTCCGTCGTTGCTCACCCAACCATTTTTGCACCACTTTGATGGCTGCTTGTTTCCAAGGTAGAGGACTATCCCAGGGACTTTCGTTGGTATTGATGATTGCCAGTCCACCATCATCGGAGAGCAACTCATACACCAGCTTCAGTACGAGGTCCCGTTCCATCCAGTGAAACGCCCTACCAATAGTGACTAACTTAAATACCCCCAAGCTAGGGTTGATCAGTTCTGCTCCCTGCTCCAACCAGGTGATGTTGTTAGCCCCAGCTATGTCCCCTTCATGTCGAGCTTCTTTGAGCATATCTGAATCAGGATCAATGGCTACTACTTCGGTAAATTGGGTGGACAGGGGGATGGCAATTAACCCTGGTCCACAGCCTAAATCCAGGAGTCGTCCCTGGCCATTGAGGTTAAATATCTCCCCTAGCTTGGCAAATAGAGCCAGTGGGTACTTGGTTCGGTATTGATTGTAATCTTGGGCGGCACCCTTAAATAATGTGGGGTCGTAAGTGTGGGGTGTATTCATGGTTAGAGATTGATTTAAGGTATAAGATATTTTGAGGATAGTAATTGATTATTCCATGATTTGGGCGTCAGCAACCCAGCCCTGAAAGGGCTGAAGCTCTGTAAGAGAAATCAAGCAAGCTGTGCTGACCAGACCACCTAGCAATAGGTAAACGTTATTTGAGTCACGACAATCCCCCGCTCTGTCGCTAGTAGTTAAAGAGTCTTAAGGTCAATCAATTTTGGATTTTAGATTTTAGATTAGGAGGAACTCTAAACAAACACCTAACACCTGCTCCTAACTAACTCATCACCAATCTAAAATCCTTGCATCTAAAATCTAAAATTGGCTCGGTCCCTGAGACAGTGCTGCTAGCAAAACACAAGCGTTGAAGCAACATAGTAAGAACTAGACCAAAGAACGGGCTGCGAGCCTAACAGATCCTTTCTCGCCCATCAAACCGGATTCCTATAACTACAGCCTGAATAAAACTAACAATTTATTTATGACCTCACATAAAAAAGCCAAAGCCCTAAAACCCACTAGCCATCGTCCAGCAAAAGAACTCTGTAGCGACTGCGGACTGTGCGATACATACTATATCCATTATGTCAAAGAAGCCTGTGCCTTTATCAATCAACAGATCAGCGAACTAGAAGCCGAAACCCACAGCCGTCCCCGTCATCTCGACGATCCTGATGAATTATACTTTGGTGTTCATCAAGACATGATAGCAGCGCGAAAACAGGAACCAATTGTAGGGGCACAATGGACAGGGATCGTTAGTAGTATTGCTATTAAAATGCTCAATGCTGGTTTAGTAGAAGGTGTCGTCTGTGTCCAAAACACCAAAGCAGACCGCTTCCAACCCATGCCAGTTATCGCCCGCACCCCAGAGGAAATATTAGCAGCGCGGGTAAATAAACCCACCCTTTCGCCCAATCTATCCGTATTAGAACAGATAGAACTATCGGGAATGCGGCGGTTATTAGTCATTGGTGTGGGTTGCCAAATTCAAGCACTGCGTGCCGTTGAAAAACAGCTAGGCTTAGAGAAATTGTATGTCCTCGGTACGCCCTGCGTTGATAATGTTACCCGTGCTGGACTGCAAAAATTCCTCGAAACAACTAGCCGATCGCCTGCCACAGTAGTACATTACGAGTTCATGCAGGACTTTCGTGTTCATTTCAAACACGAAGATGGTTCTACGGAAACCGTGCCTTTCTTTGGCTTAAAAACTAATCAACTCAAAGATGTTTTTGCCCCATCCTGTATGAGTTGCTTTGACTACGTTAACTCCCTAGCTGATCTAGTGGTCGGCTATATGGGTGCTCCCTTTGGCTGGCAGTGGATTGTTGTGAGAAATCATACAGGTCAAGAAATGCTGGACCTGGTAAAAGACCAATTAGATACCCAACCTGTCATGTCCCAGGGAAACCGTAAGCCAGCGGTACAACAAAGCATCCCTGCCTACGATCAGGGGGTGACACTGCCGATGTGGGCGGCGAAATTGATGGGTGTGGTGATTGAAAGGATTGGACCCAAGGGTTTAGAATATGCCCGGTTTTCCATTGATTCCCACTTCACTCGCAATTACCTCTATGTGCAGCGACATTATCCAGAGAAATTAGCAACCCATGTGCCAGAGTTTGCTAAGCGAATTGTTGGGCAGTATAAATTACCAGATTAATCGTTAACTCCCCAACTGCCGATATCGCTGTTGAATTTCCTCTATGGAGAACAGAGACGTAAATTCTAATCCATAAGCTTGGTAGAGTTGTGCCCCCCCTTGCAACCTGTCTACTAGGGTAATGATGCGTTTTACATGATAGCCAGCCGCTTGTAATCGTTCTACAGCTTTCAGGGCAGATTTCCCAGTAGTAACAACATCTTCCACCACTACTACCTTCGCACCCACGGGCAAATTGGGACCTTCAATATAAGCCCTGGTTCCATGGCCCTTCGCTTCCTTGCGAACAATCAACCCTGGGATGGGTCGGTGTTCATATGCAGAAATCACGCTAGTGGCTGTAACTATGGGATCAGCCCCCAATGTTAAACCAGCCACAGCTTGGGTATCTTCAGGTAGGAGGTTTAATAGCAGTCGCCCCACTGCTAAAGCACCTTGGGGGTGAAGTGTCACCTGTTTGCCGTTGATGTAGTAAGAACTATGCTGCCCAGAGGAGAGAACGAAATCACCCTCTTGATAGGCGAGTCGGCAGAATAAATCTAGCAACCCATAGCGGAGGTTAGTCAAATCAGTCTTGGTGTCCGAAATATCTAATTGGTTGAGAATTTCCGTAGAATAATCCATTACAAGTTGTTAAAAGTTATGCTACACCAAAGATTGAACTCACTCAGAGTTCTGGAATTAAGCATAACTTAAGATATACCTAAAAAGTGAGGAGTAATTGACATGAGTATCAAATTCCCAGCTTGGGGCAGCTTATTGGTGATCTTAGCTGTTAGTGTTGCATTTGAGTCCGTAGCAGCTGCCCAGACACAAACACCCGATAGTATCAGCCCTGACCAAACACAAACACCCAATACTACTACCACAGACCAAACACAAACACCCGATACTACTACCACAGACCAAACACAAACACCCAATACCCTCACTACCAAAGATGCTTTTGAACGGGCTTATTTTAGCCACGACCCGGATTTCTACACCAATAACTCTAGCCTTGAGCGTCAGCTAGACTGGTTTGCTGGGATTGGTTTTAGTTTCGGCTCTTCTTTTCCAGAAAATGAAATTAATCGAGATGCAACCTTGTTACACACCCTCTATCACGATGTTCTTAAACAACAAGCTGACCAACCCATTCGCACCCGAGATTTGCCTAGTCCCTACAACTCTTCTGTAATGAACTCTCCGTCTCCCTAATTTTGGGTAAGTGCTGGGTACGATAGTAGTACTCAGCACTGGAGAATCACAATTTAGTGCGCCCTGCTGGAATCGAACCAGCCTGAAGACGAATTATGAGTTCGTTGCCTCCCCAATCGGCCAAAGGCGCTTACTTTTGGGGTTTTCGCTAAAATAGGTTACTCTGACTATTGAATTAACCTAATGTGTTAATTTAGTATTGCTAATTTGAGGTTTAGCAGACCATGTAGAATTATAGCATATTTCCGCAAACTGTAAACGATAGAGAGCAGGTTATTAGATTTTTATTATTTGTTAGGCAATGAAAATAAATTCTACTGTACTTCTGACGTTGATTTTATTGACCCTCATGTTGGGAGCAGGTTCCGTCAGTGGGCTTTTGGGATTTAATCTCGGAAGTTCAGCACTCAAGGGGGTAACAACACCAGATGGTCGTCCCACCACCAAATTTGCTAGTAATAAGATATCCAGTGCTCAACCGGGAGAAGTTGCCTTGTTGAGTGAGAAAGAGATCATCAAAATCGTCAAGTCACGGATGGATGACAAGGCTATATCACACAAGCAAGAAGAAGATGAAGAAGATACTGACAATGATACTAAGCCTAAGGAAAAGCCCAAGGTGGAAGCCGAGGATAAACCACAACCAGGATTTCCCATTATCAGTGAGGATCAGGGCGTGACTTTTTCTGTGATGTCTGCTCGTTACTCTGGTGGTGATTTATTAATTAAAGTGAAAATGCAGAATAAAGGCGCTGATTCTGTGCGCTTTCTATACAGTTTTTTAGATGTTACCGATGACAAGGGACAGACACTAAGTGCGATTACAGAAGGTTTGCCTACAGAACTATCTGCCAATGGAACTCCAGTTTCTGGGACAGTGACTATTCCCACTGCCTCCCTTGATGATGTGAAAAAAATCTCGATGTCACTGACAGATTATCCTAATCAAGAACTGAATTTAGAGGTATTGAACATTCCCATAGGAAAGTAGGGTTTTAGGTAAGGAGTCCTTTGAACTAGCATGACTCCTGAGTTCTGATAATTTTAGGACTTACGCACTGTACAAATCGACCATCATGTGTATGAACGAAATTACGTCGTTTCGAGCTTTGATGGATGACTTTCGGATAAATAGCGTTGGCGTAGCCGCCGTCTCGGCAATCTCTTACAAGACGCTTCGCGAACACTCAAAAATCTATGGCTAACGCCACGCTGCGCTATCAAAAAATCACGTGCAAATGCCCGAAACCGATACCCCATATTTGGTGTTTCCTGTCAATGCGTAAGTCCTAAATTTATGAGTGGTTTTCCTAGCTTAGGTTGGACAGATGCAGGAATGCGACTATTGTCAGTACTACTGCTCATTGGCATTAATGCTTTTTTTGTCACGGCAGAGTTTTCCATAGTTACAGTCAGGCGATCGCGTATTCACCAGCTGGTCCAATCTGGGGACATCCCAGCAGTTAGTGTTGAAATGTTGCAGCGCAGTATTGATCGCCTACTATCTACCACTCAGTTAGGTATTACCCTTTCAAGTTTAGCATTGGGGTGGATTGGAGAGGGGACAATTGTTGTGTTAGTAGATGAGTGGTTCAGATCCTGTCCCCTACCCCTCAGATTGAGTCACTTCCTTGCCCACTCCCTTGCCATCCCCATTGCCTTTTTCTTAGTTGCCTACCTGCAAATTGTCCTCGGTGAATTATGTCCTAAATCCGTAGCCATGCTTTACTCGGAAAAGTTGGCGCGGTTTCTGGCACCATCAGTTAAGGCGATCGTGCGGTTTTTTTACCCCTTTATCTGGGTTCTCAACCAGTCAAACCAGTGGCTATTGCAGTTATTTGGGATTAAATACACAGGTCAAAGTTGGAGATCACCAGTCACCCCAGAAGAATTGCAACTGATTATCTCCACAGAACGGGAATCCACTGGACTACAGCTAGCAGAACGCGAATTACTGAATAATATTTTTGAGTTTGGGGACGTGACGGTACAAGATGTGATGATCCCTCGCACCAGCATTGTCACATTATCTGAAGATGCCACTCTCCAAACACTGCTGGAACAAGTAGCAGCTACAGGTCACTCCCGCTACCCAGTTGTCGGTGAATCATTAGATGATATTCGTGGCATTGTCTACTTGAAAGATTTAGCAGAACCCTTAAGTGTTGGCCAGTTGACCTTAGCAGCCCAGATTCTGCCTTGGATGCGTCCAGCCCTGTTTGTCCCAGAACAGACGCTGTTGACCGAACTGTTGCCCATGATGCGGCAGGAAAAACCAGCTATAGTCATGGTAGTAAATGAATTTGGCGCTACTGTAGGACTGGCAACTATTGAAGATGTGATTGCGGAAATTATTGGTGATGTGGGTGAACCTGAAGATGGGGAAGATTTGCTGATCCAAATTTTGGACCATCAAATATATTTAGTCCAGGCCCAGATTAATTTGCAAGAACTCAATCAGGTATTAAATCTCAACTTGCCCCTGAGGCGAGAATATCAGACCTTGGGAGGTTTCTTACTCTACCAGTTGCAGCGGATGCCAGGTAAAGGGGAAACTTGGAGCGATGGTGATGTAGAACTCACTGTGGTCTCAGTTATTGGACCGCGTTTGCACCAAATTGAAGTTCGCCGCCTAGATGGTGTTTGAAAAGGTGGGGAGGAGGGTCAACGAAGCAGTCACCATGAAAATAACTCATGCCTTGACGCCGAATGGACCCGGAAAGTATAGTGTTTCGGATGTGACTACGGGTGTTGAGTTTGTCAGCGGAGTGACGGGAGCCCCGGATAATTTGGTGTGTCGATGCATTTGGCACTTACTCATTCTCCCCCAGCGCCATCAAGAATCTAAATCCAAAGATTATTTATACTCTGCACGGTTTGGCGCTTTACTTTTAAAATCGCGATTGAGGTTACAGGCAAAGTTTTTTTGCCCAGGCAAAAGTCCAGAAATCAGCCGTTTTTAGTATAGTCCCGAGGGACTCAAAAGCATCATGTCATGCATCGCCGTTAGAGAATCCCTATGACAGCTATTTTCCTGGATACGGAAAAATTCAAATATATTGACCCCCGACAAGTAGAAGCTTACTTAGTCGCGCACCGTTGGCAGCAACAGCAACGTCAGGGTGACTTAATTACAAATGCACCCAACACCACCATCCAAGCAGTTGTCACGCAAATTGCCACACCAGATGCAGATCACCTCAGTGGCGATATCACCATGCTGGGCATCGTGGTTGATAAACTGCGTCCCATCCACACCCAATTAGCTGACCATGATTATATCCTGGCACTGAAGGCGTATACTGAACGCTTGCCCATTTACTGCACAGGGGACTTAATCAAGGAAAATGGGGTATTCATTCTCAAAAATCCGCATCATTTTAGCCTGGATTATAGTGAATAGTGATCTCACTAACATAGCCTCGCAACCTTACACTGAATACACATTCAATTTCACAGCCACAAGCACAACTAGACAGACAGATAAAGTTTGGTGAAGAAGATACTCCTAGCTTTCTAGCTCTAGATAATGTAAGTGTAGTTGATACAACTGCTACATCATCTGTCCCTGAGCCTCTGACCGAATTTTAGATTGTAGATTTTAGATTTTGGATTTTAGATTAGAAATTCTTGCATCGAAAATCTAAAAAGGTCTCAAGCCCCCAAATTTATTTGTGGCATAAATCCAAAATCTACAATCTAAAATTTTTTACTCAAGCCCCAACATCGACGGTATGGGG
>Ga0116227_10017198_pt1 | contig 10158 bp, 10 predicted proteins | sample S1TSphgellanicum_FD_89693 | JGI IMG/M metagenome (GOLD analysis project Ga0116227, IMG submission 89693) | Host-associated microbial communities from peat moss isolated from Minnesota, USA - S1T2_Fb - Sphagnum magellanicum MG | ecosystem: Host-associated > Plants > Peat moss > Unclassified...
TCCGCAGACACCCGAAGATGTTCCAACTCTGGGGCCTGAGCCTCAACCAGAAGAGCTACTATGACCCGCGTAAACACTGAGCAGCTCAAACATACTCCGTGGTTCGCCAAGGCAGGAGCAGCGTCCAGCATCGTTCCGATCGCACGCTTTGTCGGGCCAAACATCTTCGCCCTCAAGGGCGGCGGTTATGGATGCCTGTTCTCGCTCACCGGTATCGACGAAGAGGGCCTGACCGACCAGGAGCTTGAGTCGCGAATGCGATCCATTGAAGGCTCGTTGCGCGGCTTGCCTGAGGGCTCGTGCCTTTACCAGTACACCCGAGTGATGTCGGGCTTCGATCTTCCGCGTCAGGCTAAGTACCCGAACCCCGCCACGGAGGTATTCGCCTGTGACCGTCTCACGTTTCTTGAGGACACGGCGGGCTTCCGCCGGATCGACCTGCACTGGTGCCTCACGCTGGAGCCGTCGAAGGTAAAAGCGTTTGAGCGGAAGCCGCAGGAAAACGCCGTAGACACATCCCGGATGCTTGCAGACCTTGAGAAGACCGCGACCATTCTTCAAAGCCACCTTGGCAACGCGATAGGTTTGCGGCTTCTGGGCAAGGCCGAAACGTTCCAGTTCTTCAGCTACCTGTTCAATCTTGAGGAATGGGCGGAACAGGACCAGCTTCGCAGCGATGCCGGTGTGGACCGGCAGATCGTGAAGACGCCGGTTGCGTGGCATAGCGATTACCTCCAGGTCGGCAAACGTCATGTGCAGATGTTTTCGCTGAAGACCACACCGGAGGCTTCGAGGCCCTGCCTCTTCTCCGGTCTGTTGACGCTCGATTGCGATAGCGTCCTGTGCTCGACATGGCGGGTTAAATCCACCTCCTCAGCCCGGAGCGAGATTGACGCGCAGGAGAAATTCATCTCGTTTTTCAAAGTCGGTGTTTTGACGCGTGTGATGAGCGGGCGTGACACCGCGTCGCTTGAGACAGGAGCCGGTGCGAAGGCTGCCAACAACAATGTCGATGACCTGAGCGAAGTCATTCGCTCGCTCGATAAGAAGGCCCAGGGCGAATACTCCCTGCGTTTACTGCTGGCAGCCCGAAGCCCCGAGCAGCTTCGCAACACCGTCCCCGCCGTGCATCGCATCTTCGTCGATGCACGAGCGCAGGTGATGGAGGAGACGCTTGGGAATCTGTCGGCGTTCTATGCGATGTTCCCCGGCAATCACAAGTTCAATGTCTTTCCGCTATGGCTCGCCGAGGACCATCACGCGCGGCTCTCCTCTGTATTCGCTCCGCACATCGGTCATCCTCACTCGGAAGACCTCGACAACGAGTACCTCAATATCTTCGAGACTCGTACCCGAACGCCGTTCTTTCAGGATGTGTACGTGGACGGCGTGCGCGTCATGCTCATTATCGGTCCTACAGGGTCAGGCAAAAGCGTGGTGGGTAATGCCACCGTTGCGCTGGAACAGAAATACGGCGGTTTTACCTACATCTTCGACATCGGCGGCAGTTACGAAAGCGTGGTGGAGCTGTACGGCGGCAAGGTTGATCGCGTAGGCAAAGACGGTCCGCGTGTGAATCCGTTCGTCCTGGAGCCCACCGAAAGCAATATCAAGTTTCTTTACTCGTTTATCAAACTCCTGCTCACCAACGGCGGGGCGGAGCTGGAGCCGGAAGACGATGATGTGATCCATAAGGCCGTTCAGGATATGTACCTGCTCGACCCGGACAACCGCCGTCTGTCCAATCTGTTTCTGCCAAAGAAACTCGACCGCTATCTGTCGAAGTGGGTTGGAAAAGGCATCTATAACGCCGTCTTCGACAACGTCGAAGACAGCCTCTCGCTCTCGCGCCTGCAATGCTTTGACTTCCAGGGCGTAAACAACGAGCAGTACGCCGACCTGATCGAGCCACTGATGGTATGGCTCCTCCGGCGCATCAATGATGTGCTCTACAACCCCGCCCATCTCGGTGTTCCCAAGCACATCCTCATCGAAGAGATCTTCTCTTCGATGAAGAACAAGCAATTACTTGATGGTGCGCTTGCTTCCATCAAGACCGTTCGCAAGAACCTTGGCGGCGTCACCATGATCGGCCAGTCAGCCGACGACCTGGGTGCGAACGCTGACAGCATCGTGAACTCCTGCACATCGTTCCTGTTCCTGAAGGACGCGACCTTCAATCGGAAGCGGTATGCCGAGCTGTTCAAGATGAACGAGCAGCAGATCGCGCTCTTCGAAAGTTTGCAGGACCGCGAGGCGCTGTACATGCGACGCGACGGCATTACTAAAGTCGTCGCGCTGAACCTCGATAAGCGCAGTTACGCCACTTTCTCCACCAAGCCGAAGGACCGTGTGCGCCGGTCGAAGCTGATTGAAAAGTACGGCCTCACCGAGGGCATCGATCGCTTTGCCCGGGGAGAGGCCGTGTAACCAACCCAACCGAAGAAAGGCCAGTGCCATGAAACCACTTATCCCCATCGTCGTCTCCGCCGGACTCGCGCTGGCCTCTGCCCAGTGCCATGCCGCCGATACCCATCCGCTCCAACCGAATGCGCCCCGTACCGTCACCGTGTCCGAGGCGGACACGCCTCCTGTGATTCGCGCCGGCCTGCTGCAATCGACGCTGATCGTCCTTCCCGCCGAGGAGAAGGTCGCTAACGTCTTTGCCGGTGACACCGTGGATTGGGTCTTTGACGGGGGCCATGTCGCTAGCCGGTTCATCAGCGTCAAGCCAAAGGTGGCGAACGGATCGACAGACATCCACATCGTCTCCGATCACGGGAACGAGTACACGTTACAACTCCATGAAATCTCCAGTGATGCCGATGTCCACTTCGATTCCAAAGTCTTCATCGCTCCCGGCGATCAGGCCGCGAAAGACCGGCTGACGCAGCTTCCTGTCTTTGTGCCTGCAGCTGACTTGGATAAGGCCAAGCAGGAGGCGGCTACCGCCAGAGCGGCCCAGGCAGCGGAACTGAAAGCCGAAGAGGCGAAGGCTGAGCAGTATCGGAGCCAATATCCCGGCAACCTCCACTTCGACTACACGTGGGATCAATCGAAAGGCAAGGCTCTTGGCCTTCAGCAGATATGGCGCGACGACAAATTCACGTACCTGCGTGGACAGTTCCAAGAAACGCCTGCCTTGTATGAAGTGAAGGACAAGAAGGGCTCGCTCATCAACTTCGACTTCAGCAATGGCCTGTACACCGTGCCGAAACAGATGGACAACGGTTACCTCGCCATCGGTAAGCAGAAAGTCGAGTTTCATCGCGTGGGAGGGGCAAACTAGCCATGACTGAGCCGAATCAGAATTCCCCCGCCACTGTCCCCGACCAGCCGGAAGCGAAGTCGCCACTCAAGAAGGGTATGCCCGTAGTGGTAGTCCTCGTTGTCATCATTGCCCTGATCGGCGTCGCCAATGTGTCAAGCCTGTTGAGCGGCAACAAGAAAGCAGCCCCCGCAAGCGCAATGACCATGCGCCCTGCTTCGCCCAATGCCCAACAGGTAAACAGCTTTTCGACGCAGCAGCAGGTGCAGGCACAACGGGACGCGGAGGAGCGCCAGCATCAGCAGGAGTTGGCCGCTGCGATGCAGCAGCTCCAGGCCGAACAGAGTGTCCCCGGTCCAGAGGCCGCCGGGACACAGCCAATGACGGCAGCGCAACGCGATGCGATCTATGGCAATAGCCCGAATGCACCGCAACACACCTCGAACATCTCGCAGGCTCAGGCAGAGGCGAAGCAAAAACAGTTAGCGAAGGAAAAACAAGCGCAGGACGCTATCAATAGCGATACGGTCGCTATTGACTTCGCCCACGCGGGTGCAGCGCCCGGTGCCGGTGCCGCCGTCCCGTCGCAGACGGCAACGGCTGTATTGGGGGAGCGTGAGGAGGCGCATCCCCAGACTGTCGAGGAAACTCCCACCAACCCATCTCTCACTAGCGCGAGCGACAAGCCCGGTGTTGTGCAGGTGCGCTCCGCTCAACAGGCCAAAGCCGTTGCCAAGGCCGACGCGATGGCGGGATACGACTTCGATAGCTATCAAGGCCGTCTCTATCGCGTCTTCGAGGGCACGGTATTTGAGGGCGTTGTCACCAACCATATTGACGGTGGGTTGAGCGGCCCGATTCTGGTCATGCTCACTACCGACTACTACTCGCATGACCATCAGCAGCTTCTTATGCCGCAGGGTACTCGCCTCATTGGGACGGTACAGAGTATCGGCAACGCTCAGCAGCGCAAGATGTTCGTCACCTTCCATCGCGCCGTTTGTCCCGATGGGTTCTCGCTTGACTTCGATAAGTACATTGGGCTCGACCCATTAGGCACTACTGGCCTCGCGACCAAAGTAGACCACGGCTACTTGATGGCATTCGGCGCGGCGGCTGCCGTGGGCGGCTTAGGTGGTTTGGCGCAGATCGGCAACAACGGAAGTGTGCTTACAGCGTCGTCCCAGATACGCAGCGGGATCTCCGAGCAGTCGGCCACCGAGGGTGAGCAGGTGTTGAACCACTTCCTGAATCGGCTGCCTGTCATCACGCTCAAGGAAGGTTCCCGTGCCCGCGTCTACGTCGGGCGTGACATTCTCATCCCCTCCTATGCGGAGCATCGCGTCGATCCAACCATGTAGGCGTTCCTGCCGGAAAGGAAAACCGTATGACCACACTCACGATTACGAGACGCAACAGGCTTGTTCTCTCAGTCAGTACATCCATGCTGGCTCTCGCTCTTCTCGTCTCGTCGGTTGGACGTAGCTCTGTCGCCAGCACACTCGATTGTTTTGTCCAAACCGTGGATGCCGTGACGGAGTTCCCATGCCGGATTTTGAACAACATCCGGCACTTTTCCCTGGACAGGTTAGACCCCACCTGCCCGCAGTGCTTCTAGCTCTTCATCTAAAGGAGGCTGTATGAAACTCGTGATGACCAAACGCAACAAATATCTTCTAACCGGCGGTCTGCTGCTGTTGACCGCGACGCCGAGCTTCGCTCTCTTCGGGATCGGCGACATCGTCTTCGACCCGACCAGCTACGCCAGTCTTGTGTCCCAGCTCACGACCCTGGAGTCGCAGTACAAGATGCTCCAGAACAACATCACGCACTTCTCACTCAAGCAGCAGTGGCAGACAACCTTGAATGCCATGAAGAACGCCAACGTCGCGAATATGTTTGGTGAGACGAGCGGCATGAGCATTGCGCTTAATACGAACTCGCCCAGTGCGTCGTCCACGGCCTGGACAGCCGGGACGATCAAGGTCAGCGGAAACACGACAAGTTACCTGCAAGGACAGACGCCGGGGAGCGCACAGCTTTCGCAGCTCGCCATGATCGAGGCATCGGACTCCATCTCTCCCGATTGTCTTACCGCAGTCGGCCAGTACAGGGGCGCGAGGACACAGAACGTCACCGCAAACAACACGCTCGCCACGCAGCAGCTCGACGGTAGCGATGGCACCAACACCGAAGTCGAGCAGCTCAATCTCCTCAATGCAGCGGAAGCACAGAAGATGTCCGAGATGCAGTCACAGGGCGTCTTGCAAGCCTGCCTTGCTTCACAGATGACCGTCGCCAATATGGAACGCAGGAACGCTGCGGCGCAAGACCTGAACACCGCTGCGTTCGTTCAGCAGCAACGCTCGACCAGTAACGTGAGTGCGGCGAACGAAAGCAACACCTGGCAGACCTATCTTCCCTGATTCGGAGAAGCGATGCTGAAAGCGATCAACACCAAGATACTGCTTGCGATTCTTGCGGCGCTGACTGCCATCGGCAGCGCCGCGATTTACCAGAGCCATGAGGCACATAAGGCCGCCGCCATCCTTCAACAGCAACGACACGACGCCGAGGAGCAAAGAAGTCGCGATGAGGCGTTTCGCAAGAAGGTAGAGCAGGACAAGAAGCGGCATAATTCCGCCGCTGGTAACGAAGGCAAGACCTGGAAGAGCTACATCCCCTGATTTCACAGGAGACCGATATGAGCATCGCCGTCCTCGCACAAGCACTGCCGTCCGCATCGTCGGGCATGGACTGGCTCTACCAGTTCACCAACAACCTGACCAACCTCACCACGCAGAATGGCGGTGCGTTGACCCAGTTCGGTTGGACGGAGTTGAGCTGCATCTCGCTCTTCACCCTTGTGAACATGGTCATCAACTGGAACACCAGCACGATGACGTTCCGGCTGCATCACCATCCTGTGCGTGCGGGCGACCTTACCCACTTCCTGCTCAAGCTCATCTTGTGCAGCTTGCTGCTGAACTATTGGGTGAATCCGTTTCCCGGTGCCAGCTTTGGCATCAATCACTTCTTTAGCTACATCGCACAGGCGATGGTCGCAGCCTTCGATCAGCATTCCCTGGATCAGCTTTTGCAGCTTCTGAAGACGGCTGGCGATGGAACGTCCATGCCGTCTTTGACCGCGCCGGTTCAGATCCTTTGTTATGTGCTTGTCCAGATCATGCTCGGACTCGCTTCCGCCATTCTGTTTGTCATCAATTGCAGCGCCTTCATCCTTTACGGGGTTACCGCACTCTTTGGTCCTGTCTTTGTACCGTTACTCATGACACAGACTTTCAAAGCGAAGTTCTTCCACTTCCTCGATGTCCTCATCAGCTTCGCCATGATTCGCGCCGTTGCCGCCGCCTTCATTTATGTGTGGGCCGGATTCATGAACGGGTTCCTGCAGCAGACCTTCAACGGCAACTATTCGATGGATATGTGGATTGCGAATCTGATCCCTTGCTTAATGGTCTTCATCGCTTTCATCATTAATATGCTGTTCATTCCGAGCATGACCCAGGCCATCTTTGGCGGCGCGGCCGGACTGGCATCGAGGGCTTCGGACGTTGCCGGAGGACTTGCCACAATCGCAGTTCGAGCAGGAGGCGCATAAGTATATGTGGGACTTTCTATTCGGTTATTTCTTCGGTAGAGCTACAGGCATTTGGCGAATCGTTCGACCCCTCTTGTGGCTTTTCTTGGTAGGCGTGATCGTCTGCGGATTCATCTACGCCTATGTCGTCTTCCACGCCGACTCGGAAAGGAGTCACGATCCTCATGTCCACACACACAGCACCCATTGAAACCGCACTGACGCCGGAGCAAGCCCTGCTCACCGACCACATTGGGAATGAGGTCTATGCCTCCCATTATGCCGAGCGGAAGGCTTACCGTCTCGTCATCGGTTGCGGGACAGTTGTGCTACTCGGTTCGATGTGGCTCAACTTCTCTCTTGCGCATCGTCCGATTGCCAATCGCTACATCCGCATCGACGAGATGGGCCGCGCCCAGGCAATCCAATACAGCGACCTCAACTACAGTCCGCGCGAAGGCGAAGTGCGGACGTATCTCACAGACTGGGCGAACTATCGCTACACCATTGGCCGGGACACCATTGCGAAGAAGTATCCGCTCAACTATTACTTTCTGTCGCAGACACTCGCCTCGCAATTGATGACTGCCGACAACGCCAATCATCTTGCTTCGCAAGTCGTAGCGGGTCAGATCGAGACGAGCGACGTGCAGGTGAAGAATGTCACCATTACTTCCATGTCCGAGGAGACTGTCCAGGGCGCACGTATCGCAAGTGGGACGGCCCTTGTAGCCATCGACAGGTTCTATTCTGCCCAGAACTCCCGCGAGCCCCGCACCGAGCATTGGATGCTGAGTATCACCTACTATCTGAATCCCAAGCAGGTGAGCGACCAGGCCCGCATCTTTCCGCAGTTCGAGACGATCAACCCGCTTGGATTGACCATCACGGAGTTCCATGAAAACCGGCTCTCCGTCGATCCTATCGCTCCCGGAACCAATGGAGCGTTGCCGGCACTTCCGGCAACGCCAGCGGCAGGAGCGACGCGATGAGCTACCACCTGATTCTCCCGTTCTTTCCCGAGGAGCTACGGGTGCTCTTGCTTGACCCCTCCATCTCGGACTTGATGATTAACGGCACCACCGGCGTCTACGCGGATCGCAATGGCGTCATCGAGCATATCCCTCTGGCAGCGCCGTATACCAATGACCGGCTACAGGCCGCTATCGAGAGGGTCGCTCGCATCCTCGGGCAAGATCTCACAATGCAGAATCCGATCCTGAATACGCGCTTGCCGGACGGTTCGCGTGTGGCGGTGGTGGGTGCTCCATCCTCGATCAATGGGCCGACACTGACCATCCGCAAATTCAACCGCTGGTATACCTCCGATGAGTTGATCGCCGCTGGCAGCTTGCCCGAGCCGGTTCGCGACAAAGTAATCGGCTTCATCAACGAACGAAAGAACGGCATTATTAGCGGCGGAACCAGCTCGGGGAAGACGACCTTAATGAAGGCGCTGCTTGACCATGTTCCCCAGCATGAGCGTCTCGTGGTCATCGAGCAGCCCGCAGAACTGAAGGTGGATCATTCGAACGCTGTCCGCTGGGAAGCTGTTGAGGCAATTCCAGGCCAGGTTGCCATTACTCCGAGCCAGCTCTTAGCCGCCGCTCTGCGCCATCGTCCCGACCGGATCATCATGGGAGAGATACGCGATGAGTGCGGCTATGACCTGCTGCAAGCCATGAACACCGGGCATGGCGGAACGCTCTCCACCATCCACGCAAAGTCCGCATGGGACGCCCTGAATAGGCTGTCGGATTTGGCCCTGAGTGCCAGGGCTAATTTGAATCACGCATTCATTCGCTCCGAGACAGCGGAGGCCATCGACTTTGTTCTGTACTGCGAGCGCGATGCCACGGGCCGCCGCCGGGTGCGCGAGCTGATTACCGTGAACGGATACACGCACGCAGACCAAAGCTTCCAGACCGAGGACATCTATCGTGCTTCCGCCGCCTGAGCATCAGGCTTCCAGCTAGAGAACCCAACCCGAATCGAGGTCACTCCGATGTACCGTCATGCTGCCAAATCGGCTGCACAGCCCAACTCGTCTCGAAAAGCGCCCAGCGTGGCATTCCGGCAAAGCCGAGAACGCAACGGAGGGTGCTCTGAACCGGCCTTCTACGGAGCCTTTGTGGCGATGAGATGGGCTGCGGTCTGGGCGAAGATTCATCGCCGAGATCGAGAGTTTGACTTCAGTGCATCGGGGAGCCTTCCGCCTCGTATCCCGTCCTCTGCTCGGGGTCACGCTTCGGGGCCAAACCGGCGCCCTGCGGCTCGGCGTCGTTCTGCTTCGACTGCGTCGCCCCTACGGGGTCTCGGTTCCTCCCAAAAGAAGTTTGAAAGCCGCAGCAACGAACGCTGCTCAAACTTCTTTCGGGCCCCACCAAGAAAGCACTCCTTGGCGCTTGGGAGCCGGGCCCACTCGCTTGGCTTCGCCTGTGTGACCCGAGCAGGATACGGGAAATTCAACGAAACGGAGATCACCACCATGTACTCAAACAAAGTCACCCTCATCGGATTCACCGGCGCTGATGCAGAAGTTCGCACCAACAACGACCGTAGCCTTACCACTCTCTCGCTGGCAACCAAGTCCTCCTACAAGAAAGACGGCAAGTACATCGAGCACACCGAGTGGCACCGTTGCGTGGTCTTCGGCAAGCTCGGAGAGTTTGCCGCCACGCTCAAGAAAGGCGCTCATATCCAGGTCGAGGGCGAGTTGCGCAGCCGGAAGTATGACAGCAAGAAGACCAACTCGGAGCAGACCATCTGGGAGATCCGGGTGAACTCGATTCTCAAGCTGGACCGTGCCGCCAAAGCGGCAGCGGAAGACGAAGAAGAATCCACCGAGGAAGAGGCCGCATAGACCCTTCCTCCTGTCCGAAGGGTCCGGCATTGAGCCGGACTTCTTCGGCTGCTAAAGGCCCCTGGCATCGCGCTCGCAGGCAGGACGGATTGGAGGTATCGAGATGAATGGAACAGCTCAGGAATTTCTTACCCGTTGCTTCGCTCCGGGTGACACGATCGCTCTCTTGCTTCGCAACGAGGGCACCGCAAAGACACAGCAACGCATCGTTCCTTTGGAACGTGCACTCGTGCCACGTTACCGTGGCTGGCTCGCTCATGAAAACCATAGCGGCACGAACGTCTACGTAGCGGCCAATCCGCTGCTCGCCGGCAGCCGGAAGCGCACCAAGGATTGCATCGCTTCCATTCGTCATCTCTATATCGATATCGACGTGAACGGAGAGGCCCGGCTCGCTGCGCTCCGGGCTTCCGAGCTTGTGCCGGA
>Ga0116227_10017199_pt1 | contig 10156 bp, 5 predicted proteins | sample S1TSphgellanicum_FD_89693 | JGI IMG/M metagenome (GOLD analysis project Ga0116227, IMG submission 89693) | Host-associated microbial communities from peat moss isolated from Minnesota, USA - S1T2_Fb - Sphagnum magellanicum MG | ecosystem: Host-associated > Plants > Peat moss > Unclassified...
CATAATAGTATTTCCCTCATGGTTTATGATGCTCATGATGAAGGCCATTCCCAAAATGTCACGCCGGATTCAACCTCACCCTAGGACTTAAAGGCCCTTTTCAAACGTCAAAACGCTGCAAACAATGGCGGCAACCCTTGAAATTCACTTTCTCACGTTAAAATACACACTGCCAATTTTGCCAAAATTACCCAAAGAAAGTTGCCAAAATTAAATTAATTTTGGCAAAGTTGGCATTTGCCACAAACTATGAGGTCTGGATTAAGGTGTTACATTGCTCATGTGCCCCATCACAACCCCCCAATAAACCTCATTAAATAGTTTTTTCTCACACATTTGTCATGCTAAAATTAACATAATATTTCCAAGTTAAAAACAAAAACATGTTGTGTCTATAGTTGAGAGAGTGCACCCAGAAGCTATTGAGTTGTAATTGCGTGTACATGCCTCTGATTAAGTTTCTCCAAAATTTGGAATCATGCTAGTTACAGCTCTAGAGGGTGCTAGTGTTGCTTGCACCCAAACATGCAATAAAAAGACACGTTCTTTGTGCTTGGATACGGTTCTAGAATGTGCCACTATTGTTTGCACCAAAATGTAGTGAAAAAAACTCAAGAAACAAAAAGAGAGGAAAACACTGTAGAAGAAAAAAAAGAAAAAAATCTTACAAAATAGGAAAGAAAACAAAAGGAAAAAATTCATAAAAGATGATAGAAAAAAAATTGGAGAAACAGACAAAAAAGAAAAGAGAACAAAAAAAGAAAATCAGAATCAACACCTTTGAGAATGTTTTTTTCCCTCTTGCCATAAAAGTATTTGGGTGCTTACACTAGCAAGCCAATGTCTATTTTCATTGATATGTTAAGTACGGGCTCCAAAGGTGAGCCTCCTCTTTGAGTTTTATGTTCATTTTATAGGCAAAGGGTTTTAGTAGCTTCATAAAAAGTTCAGGCAACCTTTATCTTGAGGTGATCTGTTGTTGTAAAGGAGGCCTTTGTTAGGTTTGAAGTTTTTTCAAGTTTCCCATGTTTTTTTGGTCAATTTTGTTTTATCTAGCTGGTGAAGGGTTTAAGACCTAGATTGTTCTTTTGTAGCCCTTGGTTATGTGTTTGTGCTTATAGTTGTTGTCTATTTGTTGGACATTGGTCCATTTCTTTTGTACATCCATTTCCAGCCTTTCTAGATGGTTGCTTATTTATTTATTCATTTATTTTGACAAGGTTTCATTAAAAAAAAAAAATTTAATAAGAAGGAAAAAAACTAGAGGAAGATAAAGCAAAGAAAGGAGAAGACCAACAAAAGATAAGGAAGAAATCAAAATTTTAAAAAAAGAAAACACAAACACATGGGAAAATAAACCATAAGATACACATAATGGGCTATTTGGTGACAATGATATTGCACATGTTACTGTTGAAGTGGGGACACTTGAATGGTAGGGTCAATTTAGTTTTGGTGATGTTGGGCTTGTAGTTGGGAGCTCCATGATATTATTTTGGTTAGGTTAGCAGTGAATGCTCTTAGAATATTGCCGTGGAGATGTTTTTGCTATGTAGGTTGGTAAGTGGGCAATTAGGCAGTTGATTATTACTAAATAAATAGATATATGTGGATGGTTAGAATATAGTTAACGACAATGGTTAGTTATGAGATAGGAATATAATGAAAAAATGTTTCTTGTTCACACACTATCCATCCTATATGGAAGACGCAAAACACCCCCCCCCCTCCCCCCCACAATCAAGTTCTATCCAACATTCATAATGAGGTGTTTTTTTCACCTTTTTTCCAAGTTGTATACAATTGCATGGCTTTGCATGTTGTCCCCATGCAATACATAGGTGTTGCCCCTAGCCTTTAAAACCCTTTGAGATGATTAAGGGTTGTCTCATGGCAACACTTGATGTTGCCCATTAAAATTCTTCAAGACAACTTAAGGTTGTTCTGGGGGTGACACTTGGTGTTGCTCCGTCTTTGGTTCATCTTTGAGGGCAACTTGGGGGGTCATCCTTGGGGAAGCCCAAGATTGTCTTGGGCATGTTCCTTGACAACTGCAAGTGAGCTTAAAATAGTCTTCATTAGACTAAATCTTAGTCGCACCATAATGAATGAATCTAGGTAGTTAGCAAGGTCAAGTTTGAGTGAGCTCAAAAGGCTTGATGCTAACCTTGTGTTGTGGGATGCCTAGGTAAGTAGGAGTTAATGGAGTTAATGGAACTGTGAGGAGCTCAGCAAATGCAAAGGATGGGCACAAAGGGCAATATAAGTGATTCTTCACAGTTACCACACTAATTCCTGTGTAAAGCGCCGGACATGAGACACTACCCCCCGCCCCCCAAATCCCGGTGCATTTTCAGCATTTTCACTCCCTTGCAATTTCCTTTTAAATCTCAGCATTTGAAACAGATAATTTTCATAACTAGTTCCCCTAACAAATGGATGCATTCTGGCTCATCTCATTAGCTCCCAAGAATTTCAATGCCTTCCTCAGTTCTTTACCATGTTCAGTCTAGGCTAATTGCAGGGGCACAAACTGGTGGGACATACCTAGTAACATGATCATGTGAAAAGACTCTTGCACAAAGGGTGCCAAATTTTTTATAGAATTGTTCCAGATTATGAGAGTCCTCAACATTAATGCATCAAACTTGTAGGCTAAAGTTCAGGGGCTGAATGGAGTTTCCTTTTTGCTGGCATTTTCATTCATTACTTAAAGGTGGCCGTAATGGGTCATGTCTGTTGCTATTGCCTCACAAGCAAACAGCATGTCAATCGTAGAGCTACCACATGAATGCAAGGTCAATAGTTAACTACTCTTACTATTGCTTCGCGGCTAGAACTCTTTGTTCCCTGATTTTTGGTTCAAGTTTTCCATCTGTGGAGCTGCTGAATAAGTGCAAGTCATTAACGCTCATAACAAATGTCAAAGGCCATGAGGAGTAGGAATGTTTGAACCGAAAGTAAAGAGACAAAACAGCCTAGAAATTTGCCAAGTGCTAACATACTCGTTACAAACAAGAAGGCAAAGGCAGTTCTAAAGAATAATATCTAAAGGACCCAGAAAATAGTAGCATGAACACCCTAGGAGATGTTCCTAAAGAATGGTGAGTAAAATATATTGAGTTCATCCCAATTTATGTACATTTATTCATAGACAGTTCAAAATTGAAACCTTCATTTATTTATGTATAACACCCAAAAGTAAGTTGAGAAGGCAAAGGCCGTTCTAAAGAATATGTCAAGGACCCACAAAATTCTAGCATGAATGCCGTCAGATTTTCTAAAGAATGGTGAGTAAACTATTGACTTCATCCCAATCTATGTACAGTTGTTGTTGATACTCAGTTCAAAATTGAAACCTTCATTTATTTATGTACAACACCGAAGCAAGTTCAGAGGCGTTCTCATATAAGAGGAAAGAGCTGAAAATGTTGTAACCAGTGTTGTGTGGTTCTCAGGGTTTAGAACTACCCTCCGGTTCTGGTTAGTTGTTTTTTTGTGTGGGCGATTCTGTTTTTGCTTATTGATTTTTCAAATTTTGAAACTCGGTTCCAGTTTTGGTTCTAGCAAGTACGAGCCGGTTTTGATTCTGGTTAGTTTTCAGATTTTTATTTTAGCTCGTTTTTGGTTCCGGGTAGAGTAATGCCGGTTACCCGGGTACCTCCAGTTCTGATTTCGGTTTCGAAATTTCAAATTTTTTGAAATAATGCAATGAAAAAAAAAGAAACAATGCAACTTTTGATTTTAAAAACAGTCAATCGGCACAAAGTACAATGCCTTTAGAAGGTGAAATTCTACATAATTAACAACTAATTTATTTTCTAACTCTAAAACTAAAACCTAAAATGCCAATACCTAATGGATTAGTAGCAATTTGGTTTTTGCCAATTGGTATCAAGTTTTTCTATCTCATGCACTTGTATGCCCTCTTTGCCAAATCCGAGAACAACCCTCAAATGCAAAGTGGCATTTAAAGCAGCATAGCAAAGAAGAAATAAAAAAAACTTGAAAACTTAGCAAAACATTAGGTTACATCATGTCCAATCATAAGGTTTAGGGTTTGGGGCAAGCAATAACATCCTCATTCCATCCACCACTCCCAAATACCTACAACAAACAACTTAAAACACATCAACATGAACAAATTGAGACATGAAACTTGAGGGGAAAAACAGAGATTTGATAATGCAATAAACCCTAACCCTAAACATACCTAAACCTTATTTATTGTCTTCATCAATGTCCAAAAGCCCAAGGGATGTGATGATTTCTTCATTTTCATTCATTAGGGTTTCTTCCATCTCATGAACTTGTCCATGGATGAAGAACCACCAACATGAACATCATCGGGCCAATTCTTGTAGATGTTTATAAGCATTTCAAGATTATCCATGCCCAACCAAGACCGTTGCAAATTGATGCAAATACTAACAATGTTAAGCACCCGCTTCGCCTCGATTTGGGAAGCAACAATCCCCAAGATTTGTCAAGCTACAAACTCAACATAAGAAAATTGTACCTCATGGGCTTTCCACCAAGCCAAAGGGTCTTTGCACTCCTCTTTTGTGACTTTCTTGATCCTGAAATGGGTTAGTTGTTCTTTCACAACTGACAATGCCATATCTTCATCCGTATCCATAACATCATATTAAGAAGAACATTAGGAACTTTGGGATGTGGAACCACCCATATTCCTTTCACTTGTATTTGTTGGGTTTAAAACCTTGTATGCACAAACTAAGAGTGGGAATAATATTTGAATGTCGTAATCACCTACAACTTCGAAAGTTCTTTCCTTGCCAACATATTGGATAACTAACCCCACACCTTAAAGTGGGGATCCAACATCAAAACCAACATATTGTGGGCTTTATGAATTTGAGGAGCACCCAAAAATGAAAGGAAGGGTTCTAAGATTCCCACTACTTGTTTCTACATGCAGTGTCATAAGGTTATGAACTCACCATCAAAGGCTTGAGTTTCACTAACATTAAATGTCAAGCAATCTGCGCCCAATTTGCATACAAGAAAGATTGTCATAGAAAGGGCATATGAAAGGAGCCAATAGCCCCAACTCTGGTTCAACACACAGTGTTGGACCATAGGACCCATGTGTTTGCAACAATTTGGGCTATGGCCCAAACCTGAAGAGAAGGCCACACTGGTTTGAAGAGCCAAAATCGTCTTCTTGCCATAACAAAAAGAAATGGTATGCTTAAATTCCAAAAAAAATTGAAAAAGAATCACATGGGAATCAAACTTGGTTTTCACAAATGGTTTGAACTTTCATGGAAACACATTGTTATCCAGGCATGCCTTATGCCATTCGTGTCACCCCTTCCCACTTTTCTTCGTCCAAATGATAGTTTTTTGCAAAAATGACTATGTTTCCTTGATGGAAACAATTAATCTTGAAAAAACTTTGTTATCCTTGGTGGCATATTGATAACATTTGGACATGGCATGGCCCCAACATGCCCCCACGAAATGTGTTGTCAACTTTAATGCTTGACATGAAACCATAGAAATTAAAGCAGTGGTCATGGTTGAAAAATTACTTCTTTTGTCTTTGACATATGCAATCACTTGGGTAATGAGCCCATGTTTTGCAAGCACATCATTGACTTACAAAGCCATTGCACTCTTAGTAATGTCCACAATCTCAAAAACTCCAATGGTTATGTGACATGGCTCCCATTGATCATTCAAAAAATGCATAATCATGACAGAGGTATCCACTCCGGCTCTAGACATCCATAGATCTAAAAAATGGTGCAAAAGTGACAAGATTCAAGGGACGAAGACACATACTTGTCCTTGGTTAATTTAGCCATCTTTTGCAAGATGTCATTCACTAAAACTTGCTTTGATGGAAAGTTGAAGTGAGGGTTTTGCTTCAAGATTAACCTTCTAAAAAAGGGAGCTTCAACAAAAGATAATGACATTAACTCTTTGGCAATGAACAATGTTAATTCATCCTCAAATTCTTTTTGGATTGGATCATCCTTGGAATATGGTGTAAAATGACCAAACAAATTAGAAATGGTGGACGGGGTGGGGCCGGACCTCTTTTTAGAAAGTTGCCGCTCACATTTTGGTCCATCTTTCTTTCGCACAATCCATTCACCCCATAATTTATGGTGAACAGATTCAAGATGTTTTTGAAGGCAAGAAATCCATTTGTTATCTTTTGGGTGATGATGCCCTTCTTAAACCCTACACCTGCAACCAAAATGCAAATAACACATTTAATTATTCAAATTAGGGAATGTTTGAATTTCCCTCTAAAGAAGAGGAACTACTAGGTGTAAAAAATTCCCAAGCGGTGGCATTGTGGCTCCTAGTCTTCTAAAACTCCCTTTGCTTGGCCAGCACATCCCATTGTTGTCTTAATCCATGATACTCAAATTTGCCCTTGCAACCGTGCTTATAATTGGTTCATTAACTCATGCCGATTTGCAAAAATCATCATCAAATTCTGGTTCATTGGGATAAACCATGTCTTTTGAAAAAGCCACAAAGTCCTCCATGGGCCAAAACTTCAAAATAAACCAAATAATAAAACCCTAAAACATGTTAAACCCTAAATTTAGAGCCCTAAAGTCTCTAAACCTTAAAGTTTGAAACCCACAAGTCTCAAAAACCTTAAATTTAAATTAAAACTTTAAGTCAATTAGGGTTTAGGTCAATTAGGGCATCAATTCATTAGGGTTTATGAGGGTTCAGGGAATTGAAATGAACACCAAGAACAATAGTAGCACCAAGAGCAAGGTTAGAGAGGGTTTAAAAATTAGGGTTTAGAGTTTAAGAAGGCTTCAAGTTTTGGGAGGAACATCAAGAGCACAACAACACCAAAAACATGACGAACACCTAAAGCAAAAAAACACCAAAAACACCTAAAACACACCAAAACCAAGAACATTAAAATTACTCATTAAGGTGAATTAGCCATTGAGGTTTAGGTTAATTAAGCAACAATTCATTAAAGTTTAATAGGGTTTAAGGAATTAAGATGAACACCAAAAACAAGGTTAAAGAAGGTTTAAAAATTAGGGTTTAAAGTTTAAGAAGGCTTTGGGTTTCGGAATAAGTACCAAAAAAAATGGTGACCACTAAGAGCATAGTGCACCAAAAGCACCAAGAGCACAATAACACCAAGAACACTAGAACATCAAAAACACGATGAACACCAAGAACACGACAACACTAGAGCACCAAAACACCAAGAACACCATAGCACCAAGAACACAACAACACCAAGAGTTGTGAGCACCAATAACATGGCGAACACCAAAAGTTACACAACAACAAAAGCACAATGAACATTGTAGCACCAAGAGCACAACAAGCACTGAGAACACCAAAAGCACTAAAAGCATAGCAAACACCAAGAGCACGACAAACACGAAGAGCATAACAACACCAAGAATTGTGAGCACTAAGAGCATGTAACACCAAAAGCACGATGAACACCAAGAGCATGGTGAGCACCACAAGCACAACACTAAAAACACATAACACCAAGAGCATGGTGAACATCGAAAGCACAATAACACCAAAAGCACAACAACATTAAGAACATGACGAACACCACAAGCATAGTAGCACCAAAAGGATAGTGAGCATTAAGAGTTGTGGACACCAAGAACACTATGAGTACCAAGAATTATAAACATTAAGAGCATGGCAACCATCGAGAGTATGATGAGCATAGAAAAGAAGAAATGGGAGGGAGAGCAAAAAAAAAAAGATAAGAGGAAAAAAAGAGAAGAAGGAAAAAAATCATTAAACCTTAAAAATTAACCCTAACCCTAGATTTTTGTTTCGAATCCTAACCGGAACCGGGTTTTCAAAAAAACTACCCCAAGTTCCCAGTAGTTGCACATGAAGGACCCACCCCTCAGTTCCAATTCGAAATAGTTTAATGTGAAAGAATGAAAGGGTTGGGTAGCTGTTAGTTTGTTCAAAAATGGGTACCCACAATTCAGGTTCTTGTTAGGTTATGGGGTTTGGGCCTAATTCTAATTAGGTTCTAAGTACCCGAACTGGAACCAACCTTAAGTACCCAAATTTTCCAAGTACCTGCACAAAATTGGTTGTAACCTTATTTGTCCATAGAGCTCCTTCTTTATAGCTTGGGGGTAGCATGATGTTTTGCTTCTTCAAGGTGGGCTGGAAGGTGCCCCCACACTACTACCAAAGTAGGGTGTAATTTATTAGCTTAAATCACTATGGGACCTTAAAAGTGAAATAACTTCATTGCATTTTACTGATTTCACCTAGTGAAAGTTATTTTACTATAATATCATTATGTAGACATCATGTTTCATTACTAATTAACATAATTCAATATTACAATTTATTATAGCAAATAGGTTTATTTATATTTTTCTAAATATTCTATTTATGTTAGTTTATGATATACCTTATATTATTTTAAGTTACTTTAGTTATTCTAACTTACATTTTATGTTATTATATGTTATTATAAATTATTGTACCCTAAATTATTATATGTTATTTTACCTTAAAGTATCTTAACTAGTTTATTATAAGTTTTTAAATTATTTAAAATTAATATATGTTATTTCAAGTTATACTTTAAATTATTAAAGGTCATTCTACTTTATGTTATTATAAATTATTTTATCCTAAGCATAATAACTTAAAATAATCTAAAACAAAATATAATGACCTAAGGTAAAAATAACTTAGAATAGAAAATAATAACCTAAGAAAAATAATTTTAAATACCCTACAATATAATAACTAGCAATAGCCTATGATATTATAACATAGAATATCAAACAATAATTTATAATACAATAATCACCAATAGTTGTAATATAACATATAAAAACCAACAATAATTTATAATACAATAACCATTAATAACCATTAACAACCATTCATAAAATAGCCACCAATAGCCATTAATATAATAGCCACCAATAGCCATTAATATAATAGCCACCAATAGCCATTAATATAATAGCCACCAATAGCCATTAATAGAATAGCCACCAATAAGCCATTAATAGAATAACCACCAATAGCCATTGATAGATTAATCACAAATAGCCATTAATAGAATAGCCACCAATAGCCATTGATAGATTAATCATGAATAGCCATTAATAGAATAGCCACCAATAGTCATTAATACAATAATCACAAATAACCATTAATAGATTTGTCACAAATAACCATTAATAGAATAGCCACCAATAGCCATTAATAGATTAATCATGAATAGCCATTAATAGCCATTAATAAATTAATCACAAATAACTTTTAATAGAATAGCCACCAAAAGCCATTAATAAAATTCCCACTAAAAAACATTGATAGCCACAAATAGAATAGGTACCAATAGCTATTAATAACTACCAATAACACTAATAAAAGAACAACCAATAGCCATATATTATAATTGTTTAGGATTGCCAAAAATAATTTAAGGTGAAATAATTTATAATAAACAAAAATAACTTACGGTGAAATAATTTTCAATAGTCAAAAGTAACTTATAATAGTTACAAGTAGTCTAAATTGAAATAATTTATAATAACCAAAAATAATTTATAATAACTGTAAATAGTCTAAATTGAAATAATCTACAATAGCCAAAAATAACATAAAATAACCAAAAAAACTTACAATAGCTGAAAATAACTTAAATTGAAATAAGTTAAAATAATTTAAAATAATTTAAAATAACCAAAAGTAGCCTAAGGTGAAATAACCAAAAATAACCAAAAGTAATTGAGAATAGCCATAAATAGCTGTAAATAATGTAGGGTGAAATAATTTAAATTAATGAAAAATAGTCATATAATAATTGAAAATAGCTTAACATACGTAGTATATTTATATTAACAAAAACAGATCCATTTATTAAACTTTTTTTTTTTCAAAAAACTGGTCATTGAAATGTTATTGAATAATGATATTCAATTTTTTTTTTGTTCAAATGATTTTAAACTTTCAAACTAAAATAAATGTAATTATGTACATTATTGAATTTTTTTAAAAAGTAAAATCGAATCATTTCATTTGAACAAAATCTCAATAAGATATGAATTTTCAAAATTTATGTTTTTGTAATGTTTAAAATGAAGTATTTGATAAATAAAATGTAATGTAACATATTATG
>Ga0116227_10017201_pt1 | contig 10154 bp, 5 predicted proteins | sample S1TSphgellanicum_FD_89693 | JGI IMG/M metagenome (GOLD analysis project Ga0116227, IMG submission 89693) | Host-associated microbial communities from peat moss isolated from Minnesota, USA - S1T2_Fb - Sphagnum magellanicum MG | ecosystem: Host-associated > Plants > Peat moss > Unclassified...
ATTAAAACTTACCAGGTACTCATCACAAAAACGTTGTTGTTGTAAAGTTAATTCTTCAAAATTCTTCATTTATTATTTATTTTTTTGGTGGGACCATTTGGGACATCGCAGACGCGGAATCCAGAAACACAAAGATACAAATAAATAATCAAAAAAATAATATAAATATCTGATTATAAATTAATTACAATAACTAAAGAAACTAAAATAACTTTTCCACCATATCATTTCGGGCGCAGCGCGGCAATCGCAGGTAAACAGAACAGTTATACAAGATGACCATGCATTCTCCACCATGTCATTGCGAGGAACGAAGCAATCGCACGGAGGCAGAGAGGTTATACAGAGTGGCCATGCATATTCGCCCTGCACAGTTCGCGATTGCTTCGTATCCTCGCAATAATATACTTACATAATATAACAGCGGACCGGGTGTCACACTGAGGCACTCGAAGTGTGGTGCGCCGGCCTCAGCGCGCGACCCAATATTCAAAGCGTAGGCTCTATGTGACTCCCTCTTAAAAATTCAGGGACTTATTTGAAGATAAAATTCAACATCGTACTTATCAAACCACCAATTATGGCACCTATTATTAACATCTTAGCGGCGAACCACCTATCGTTGTATATTTGATTTTGCTTTTCAATCCGTTCGGATTCTTTTTCTGATGCATGTTTTGTTAGTTCGATCTCTCTCTGTTTATCCTTTTCGTAAATCTCTAATTCTTTTTCGTACCGTTTTATATCATCTTGATATGCTTGGCTTTCTTGCACCTGCTTAGAGTAGGCAGCCAATTCCGATCTCGGAGGTTCTGGGAGTTTATTTTTGAATTCAGACATGGTTTATTGTTTTTAATACTTTCTAATATAATAACCTTATCCCACGCTATCGCAAGTTTAGCGCAGCGTAACTTGTGAATCCGCTATCGCAAGTTTCTAACTTGCGAAATTCAGTCTCAAATCTCACATCTCAATACTCACATCTAACCTTACATATTCCTCCTATACTGCCCCCCAACCTCATAAAGCGCGTGCGATATCTGCCCCAGCGAGCAATACTTACAAACCTCCATCAACTGCTCAAAAATGTTGTCCCCTGCCACGGCAGAGCGTTGCAAGGTTTTAAGTAATGAAGGCGAAATGCTTTGGTTTCGCTGTTGAAAAGCATCCAAAGCGCTGATTTGGAATTGCTTTTCCTCTTCAGTAGCCCTAATCACTTCCGAAGGAATAATGGTTGGCGAACCGTTCTTATTCAAAAAGGTATTCACCCCAACAATCGGGTATTCGCCGGTATGTTTCAGGGTTTCGTAATACAACGATTCCTCCTGAATTTTGCCGCGTTGGTACATGGTTTCCATCGCGCCAAGCACACCGCCACGGTCGTTAATTCGTTTAAATTCGGCTAATACGGCGTTTTCAACCAGGTCGGTTAGCTCTTCGATGATGAATGCGCCCTGTATCGGGTTCTCATTTTTAGCGAGGCCCAGTTCACGGTTAATAATGAGCTGTATAGCCATCGCCCGGCGAACGGATTCTTCGGTAGGCGTGGTAATAGCTTCGTCGTAAGCGTTGGTATGCAGACTGTTGCAGTTATCGTAAATGGCATACAAAGCTTGTAAGGTGGTGCGGATATCGTTAAAGTCGATCTCCTGCGCATGCAGGGAGCGGCCACTGGTTTGGATATGGTACTTCAGCTTTTGCGAGCGGTCGTTACCCTTGTACTTGTTCTTGATCGCCTTAGCCCAAATGCGCCTCGCTACCCGGCCGATCACCGCGTATTCCGGATCAATTCCGTTGCTAAAGAAGAACGACAAATTAGGCGCGAAATCATCGATATGCATGCCCCGGCTCAGGTAGTATTCCACGTAAGTAAAGCCGTTGGATAATGTAAAGGCAAGTTGCGTAATAGGATTAGCCCCAGCCTCGGCAATATGATAACCGGATATGGATACCGAGTAAAAGTTGCGCACCTTTTCGGTGATGAAATACTGCTGCATATCACCCATCATCCGCAAAGCAAATTCTGTCGAAAAGATGCAGGTATTCTGCGCCTGGTCCTCTTTCAAAATATCAGCCTGCACCGTACCACGAACGGTTGCAATAGCATAGGCTTTGATCTTAGCATAAACATCGGCAGGTAAAACCTGGTCGCCGGTAAGGCCCAAAAGCATTAAGCCGAGGCCATTGTTACCTTCCGGGAGATCGTTTCCGGTTAACGATTGATAAGTTGGTCTTTGCAGGCCATTATCATCATATAACTCCTTAAACTTAGCTTCAACCAAATGTTCAAACTTATTTTCTTTGATGTACTTTTCGCATTCCTGATCGATGGCCGCGTTCATAAAAAATCCCAACAGCATTGGTGCCGGGCCGTTGATAGTCATGGATACCGAGGTAGCCGCATGGCACAGATCAAAACCCGAGTACAGCTTTTTGGCATCATCCAGCGTAGCGATGCTCACGCCCGAGTTACCTATCTTTCCATAAATATCCGGCCGGATATGCGGGTCTTCCCCGTAAAGGGTAACCGAATCAAAAGCCGTCGAAAGCCTGTGCGCCGGCTGACCAAGCGATACATAATGGAAACGCTTGTTGGTACGCTCCGGGCCGCCTTCTCCGGCAAACATGCGGGTTGGGTCCTCGCCCTCACGCTTCAGCGGGAACACGCCTGCGGCATACGGGAACTCGCCCGGTACGTTCTCCGTTAGTAACCAGCGCAATACATCACCCCAGGCCTCGTATTTGGGCAAAGATATCTTAGGAATCCGCGATTGCGACAACGAAGTATAGTACAACGATTGCCTGATCTCTTTATCCCGAACTTTGAATATGAATTCGTCGGCTTTGTAAGTTTCCAGGGTTTTGGGCCAATCGCGCAAAAGCTGGCGGCACTCGCCATCCAAACTTTCTTCTAATTGGGTATAGATCTGATTAAGCGATTCCGTGTGTGCTGCTGCCACTTCAAAACCACTGCTTAACTCCAAAACGCCCTTCACCTGGTACATTTGCTGGGCAATTTTACATTGGCGGTTTACCCAATCATTATAAGCGGCGCTGCTTTCGGCAATTTCGGCAAGGTAGCGTGTCCGGTCGGGCGGAATGATGTACACTTTGTCGGCATCCTCACCAGCCAGTTCCATTTTGGTTTCAAAGTCAACCCCTGTTTTAGCCTTGATAGTTTTGATCAAAGCCGCGAACAAAGCGTTCATCCCCGGGTCATTAAACTGCGATGCCATCGTGCCGAAAACCGGCAAGTCCTCATCCTTAGCTTCAAATAGTTTATGGTTGCGTTTATACTGCTTCCGCACATCACGAATAGCATCCAATGCGCCACGCTTATCAAATTTATTGAGGACGACGATATCGGCAAAATCCAGCATGTCAATCTTTTCCAACTGCGTAGCCGCGCCAAACTCAGGCGTCATTACATAAAGCGACAGATCGCAATAATCCGTGATCATCGTATCCGATTGCCCGATACCCGAAGTTTCCACAATAATGAGATCGTAACCCGCGGCTTTACAGATATCGATAGATTCCTGCACATATTTAGATAGTGCCAGATTAGCCTGCCGCGTAGCCAGCGAACGCATGTAAACCCGTGGATTGTTAATCGAATTCATTCGGATCCTGTCACCCAATAAAGCGCCGCCCGTTTTACGTTTGGACGGATCAACAGAAATGATAGCCAACGTTTTATCCGTCTCCATCAAATAGCGCCGAACCAATTCATCCACCAACGATGATTTACCCGCGCCACCCGTTCCGGTAATACCCAAAACAGGTATATGTTGCGTATTCAATTTTTTAAGTTCAGCCAAAAAGCCTGTAGCGTTTTCCGGATGATTCTCCACCACGCTTATCGCGGTAGCAATTGCTTTATTATTTTTGTTAGGAAGATATTTGATCTTCCCATTTAAATGGGAAGTAATAGGCCTGTCGCATTGGCGCATCATATCATCTATCATGCCCTGCAAACCCATATGCCGTCCATCATCCGGCGAATAAATGCGGGCGATGCCATAATCCATCAGTTCTTTAATTTCATAAGGCAAAATCACCCCGCCGCCGCCACCAAATATTTTGATATGGCCCGCGCCTTTTTCCTGCAAAAGGTCGTACATGTATTTAAAATACTCAATGTGCCCGCCTTGGTACGATGTTAGAGCAATACCCTGCACATCCTCCTGGATAGCGCAATTCACCACCTCGTCAACCGAGCGGTTATGCCCCAAATGGATCACTTCCACGCCTGATGATTGCAGAATGCGGCGCATAATATTAATGGTAGCATCGTGCCCATCAAATAACGAAGTAGCCGTTACAAAGCGAATTTTATTTTGCGGTACGTATGGAGTAGAGTTTTCCATGGGTGTAATTGGTTATGCAGCAAAATTAACCAAATTAATGAGCTTATATAAACCGCTATAAAACAGTTAAGGGAAAAACATCTGGTGCTTTTCCCTCAATCTGGTTTTCAATAGGTAGTGTTATTCAGCAATCACTGCTGTATATGCGTTAAATTATTTCTGGCTTCTGCTCGTTGAGCCGTGCGACCTGCCGCCTTTAGCTGCTGTTTCTTTCAAATCTTTTTTATCCATATTGGCAAAGTTGCCTTTTGATGAATGTGAACCTGAATTTGAATTATCCATGTCTCGTTGGCTGTTTGAATTTTTTGTAGTTGCCATGATTTCTAATAATTAAAATTTAACATTTAGTTAGTTACACCATACTTTAACGAAATATTGAGCCATTTAAAATTTGATAATTATTCAATTCAAAATTAAAAATATTTTGACTGATTGTTAATCAATTAGCTTTTGAAATAACAATGTTCAATTTTTTTGGTACGATGATTTGATGGTTCGGTGTTTAAAAAATTAAACAATAGTTAAATTATTGCCGCTTTTCAATTGCAATGCCAATTGACATTTTGATGGATAAACCGCATCAAATCATTTTGTATCTTTGCAGCAATGCAAAACGAATTGATAGCAACACCGGCTGGTTTTAAAACTTATAACAATTACGGAGCCTGGCTGCGTGAAAAGTATGATGGGCAGCGCGTGTTCAAAGTAATAGTAGATGGCGGCTTTACCTGCCCCAACCGCGATGGCTCCAAAGGCTTTGGCGGCTGTACTTATTGCAATGTCGATTCATTCACCCCATCCGTATCCCGCGAAAACCCATCCATCCGCGAGCAGGTAATTAAAGGTATGGAGCGTGCACGCAAAGGTAACCGCGCCGATAAATTTATCATTTACTTTCAGCCCAATACCAATACCTACGCGCCAACGCATTATTTAAAAATGCTGTACGATGAAGCCTTGAGCATTGAGCCCGAAAATATCGTAGGTCTATCTGTAGGTACCCGCCCCGATTGTATCGATCCCGAAAAGATCGCCTTATTGGAAAGCTACACCGATCGCTTTGATGTAGATATCGAAATGGGTATGGAGAGTATCTACAACGATACCCTTGGCCAGATCAACCGCGGTTGCACGCACGATGAACTGATCACAGCCTTAGGCATGCTCGAAAATTCCAAGCTTGATGTTTGTGTGCATACCATTTTCGGTTTCCCCTGGGAAACTAAAGAGATGATGCTGGCTTACGCCGACGAGATCAACCGCTTCCCGCATATTAAGTTTGTGAAATTCCATCACCTGCACATAGTCGAAGGTTCTATCATGGGTGTAAAATACAAACGCGAGCCGTTCAAGCTGTTCAGCTTACCTGAGTATGCCGACTTTCTATGCGAATTACTACCTTTAGTTCGCCCGGATATCGTGATCCAAAGGTTGTTTGGTTTATCTGATCGTGAATTGCTGATCGCGCCAAATTGGGACTTAAAGAAATCGGAAATTCAATACGTTATCGACGAAACCATCCGCAAACGCGGCATAGTTCAGGGTTCGGCCTTATTGTAGTACGATTAGTGGCACTGGCTTTGTGCATTTAACAACATAATTTATTAGTATTAGGACTCATAATTATACAAAGCATTGTCGCAAAAAACGGTACAAAACTATATTCCTGCCTTAACAGGTGTACGCGCGTTGGCAGCATACCTGGTATTTATTTCGCACTTTGGGTATATTTTTGATGAATATCTTCCCCAAAGTGGGCAACGTTTTTTCCGCGAATTCCACATCGGGGTAACTATCTTCTTCGTCCTCTCCGGTTTTTTAATCGCTTTCCGTTATTACGATAATTTTTCTCTGGATAAATTGTGGTTTAAAAAATACCTCAAAAACAGGGTGGCGCGCATCTATCCCATGTACTCCATTTTAACCATCGGGGCCTTCATCGCTTATCTCTTTACACACTCACAAGTTGTAGTTGGCGGTTTAAATGCCGTTGTCGCTTTCATCATGAACATCGTTTTTTTACGCGGTTTTTTTGATGGATTAAAGTTTACTGGTATCTCACAAGGCTGGTCGCTCACGGTCGAAGAATGTTTTTACTTCTCAGCTCCATTCATGTTCTACTTCGCCAAAAAGTATGGCAAAAGCTGGCTGCAACCCTTTGTAATAACCGGTACGGGCGCATTATTGGTGTTGATCTTCCGTAACGTCAATTTTTACGGCTTCTTCGGTAACTTTACTTTCATGATGCTCTTTACCTTTTTAGGGCGTTGTTTCGAGTTTTTTGCCGGGATTCTTTTAGCCTTGTACATCAAGAAAAAAGGTCTTATCCGCACCAATAAATTCAAGTTCACCTACCTGGGTTTCGTGCTCATTTTTGTTTGCGTCTGGATCATGTCCATATTACCGATCCTTCCCGGTAACGAGTTTGGGCAACAGCATCCGCTGGGCATCATCACCAATAACTATCTGCTTGCTATCTCCATCACCATCTTTTTTTACGGTTTGATAACCGAGGATGGCACAATTTTGAAAGGTATATTGGCTAACCCGTTTGTAGAGTTGCTGGGCAAGGCATCGTACATATTTTACCTTATTCATTTAGGTTATATGTATAACATGCTCAACTTCTCGGTAAACTGGCTGGATCAAAAAGTTTTCGATCTTTATGATAAATGGGGGGTTGACTGGGTTTCGCCTTTTCAAAACGAACAGCTCAATTTGCTTTACCTGTTCATCGCTTTAAATGGTATTGCGATCATTCTGTTTAAAAATATAGAGGAACCGTTAAATCATTACATACGCGAGTCGGATTTCCTGGTGAAAAACACCAAAAAGAATCCCGAAAACGATTCCACACTAATAAAAAAGGTTAATTAATGCTGAAGATGACATTTAAACATACCATCCTTTTAATACTTGTGCTTACCCTGCAAATACTTGCGGGCAATACTTTATATGCGCAAAAAGGCGGTGGCGATGTTGTTATCAAAGAAACCGCCTTGAGTAAAGATGCCATTTTTAAAACAGACGCCTCTGTTGAGTACGAGTTTGAAATGCAGAATAATTTTAACCGCGCGCAGCAGGGCACCTTATCTTATCTCATCAAAACGCCGCACGGGGCCTTTATCGCGCAAAGCTCAATGCCGGTTAAGCTTGCCCCTAATGCCACACAAACAGTAACACTGCAAATGCCCGGTCAAAAATCGGGCTTTTATAAAGTGAGTTTTGCCGTTAACCTGAACGATTATGACGATACCATCCGCAGGGTGTTTGGTGTTGGTATCGATAAGATCAAATCTAACTTTCCTAAACCTGTCGATTTTAACCTGTTCTGGAAAACCACAAAAGCCCAACTGGCCCAAGTACCCGCACATTATAAAGTAACCGAAAAACCCGAACTATCCCAGGCAGACTATACAGTTTCACAGGTCGAAATGAAATCCTTAGGCAATGTCACCATTCGTGGGTGGTTAACTATGCCAAAAGATAAAGTCCCGCAAGAGAAGTTACCTGTTTATTTGGTTCTTCCCGGTTACGGTGCCGAGCTGGCGCCTATTCCCGGGGTACCGCACTTTGCCTGTTTAGCATTGGATGTACGCGGACTGGGTAACAGTCGTGATGAAATTGCGCCTGCTAAAGATGATTTTATCACCTACGGCATCCAAAGCAAAACATCCTACATTTTACGCGGCGTATTGATGGATTGTGAGCGGATGGTCGATTTTATAGCCAGCAATAAAGATTTTGACCCCAAAGCCATTTGCGTAACCGGTGGTAGTATGGGTGCGTATTTATCTTACGCCCTGGCGGGGATAGACCCACGTATTGCCTTGGTTATTTCAGATAACCCTACTTTTTCCGATTGGCGCTGGGCCGTTGGCGATGGCGCTTTCCCCATGACCAATATTGAGAAATACGCCAAATCGCACGGTTTACCGATGACATCGGTTTTGAAAACGCTTGACTATTTCGATCTGAAAAACTTTATGCCAACCGTTAAAGCCAAAAGTATAATGGCTATCGGTTTGCTGGATAATTTTGCCCCGCCCAATACCGAACTGGTTGCATACAATAACCTTGTCGGCGATAAGCAAATGTTCATCTATTCAAACTTAGGGCACGAGATCGACCAGAGTCTGGGTAATTTTAAAGGTAAATGGCTGTACACAAACTTTGATATGTACAACAGGGTAGTGGCGCTTACCAACGGTGGTACCTATAAAGCTGCAGCGGTTGCAACCGAGGCAGCTACAACAGCCACCGCTGTAATTACTAAAGCTGCACCGCTTAGGGCTCCAATTAGCAAACGGGGCCGTACCGCTCCTAAAAAAAATATAGAAACAACAACCGAGGATAATACTACTACCACTACTTACGCTAATAATCCTCCTGCTCAAACCACAACTCCAGCTGTTGAAAGGGAAGAGGTAGCTAAAAATAACCCCGACGATGATTCCCGGTTTAATTCAAACCCGGTAGGCTTCGCTGCGCATGCGGGTTCAAAAAGCTCAATTTTTAAACGGAACAGCACCATTTATTACGATGTTGATCTGAAAAACAATACCTCGGTTCAACAAAAAGGAACGGTCACCTGTGCCGTAACCACAAAAACTGGCGATCATATATCTGTTACCACCACGGCAGTCCGCATGGCATCACACGCGGCGCAAAACTTCCGCATGAATTTGCCTCTGCAAAAAGGTGGCTATTTTAAAGCTACGTTCATACTCAATCTAAGCACTTTTAAAGATACCATCATCCGCGATTTTGGTGTTGATGTAGATAACATGGGCACCAGTACCGAAACCGGCGAAAAAGGTAAAATAGCCATCACCTTACACCCGGGAGCAAAAGATGCCGTGTTCACCAGCAAAAACATTGTTTTTTACACGTTCGATATCAAAAACAACTTCGATCTGCAACAAAATGGTAACCTGGGTTTCGAGGTACGCACCATGGACGATAAATTCGTTTCCTTAACATCGGTAGCTGTGCGCCTGGCGCCCCATGCCGTTACTAGCGATGTGCGTATCAACCTGCCTACACAAAAAAGCGGGCAATACAAGGGTAATGTCATTATCAAAACAGTTGGCTATCGCGATACCGTAAAAACCACCTTTAGTGTTGATGCCGAGCCTGTTAAGCAGGTAGCCGCCCACGTATCCGAAGATGAAACCATTAGCCTCATTGAGCACCCCGGTAATAAAGATGCTACCTTTAAAAGCAGCAGCAACATTTATTATAATCTTGACCTGAAGAACAATTTCAGCACTCAGCAAAGTGGCCGCGTAGCCTGCCAGATCAGTACCATGGATGATAAGATCCTGTCGCTTACCTCGCTGGCAGTTTCTTTACAGGGCAAGGCAAGTAAATCGGTTAAAATGAATTTACCGGGCCAGTCCGTAGGCTTTTATAAGGTTGCTTTTATCATCAACACTCCCGATTATGACGATACCGTTCGCCGTGTAATGGGGGTTGATATTTATGATATTCACTCGCCGCACACTGCGCCAAATAATTTCCACGAGTTTTGGAACACCGCCAAAGATGAATTGGCCAAAGTTGATCCTAAATTCAGGATGATCGAAAAACCTGAGCTATCACGCGGTAATGACCAGGTGTACCTCATCGAAATGCAGTCGATAGGGAATTTAACCGTTCGCGGATGGTTAACTTTACCTAAAGACAGGCGAGGTAATCAAAAGTTCCCGGTCTATTTAGCCTTGCCGGGATATGGGGCCGATCTGAAACCGTTTCATGATATGCCCGATTTTGCTGCCTTGG
>Ga0116227_10017202_pt1 | contig 10154 bp, 3 predicted proteins | sample S1TSphgellanicum_FD_89693 | JGI IMG/M metagenome (GOLD analysis project Ga0116227, IMG submission 89693) | Host-associated microbial communities from peat moss isolated from Minnesota, USA - S1T2_Fb - Sphagnum magellanicum MG | ecosystem: Host-associated > Plants > Peat moss > Unclassified...
GTCCGGCTTGATGACGGGACGAATTTAGGGGAAGACCAGAAAAAAAATATTTAGGCCTTAGGCCACTAGTACTAATTATATCAACTAGTGGGTGCCCGTGACCTTCGGCCATTGTGAAGTCCCCCGGTTTTTTTAAACTTGGTTCGCGTTTTAGTTTTTTTTTTTAATTTAATTTTTTCTAATGTGTTTTTTATTATTATTATTTTGTGATCATCCAGCCGGACGGACATTTCATCCATCCCCTTAATCGGGATGGACAGTAGCTAAAAGAAAAAAAGCTTCCCCAAAATCCGTCCCGTCATCAAGCCGGACGGACATTTCATCCATCCCCTTAATTGGGACGGACAGTAGCTAAAAGAAAAAAAGGTAGTCTTGGTCAATACCAAAAAAAAAAAAATGATTATGGGCTGTCCAAGGCCTAAATATTTTTTTCTGGTCTTTCCCTAAATCCGTCTCGTCATCAAGCTGGACGGACATTTCATCCGTCCCCTTAATCAGAACGGACAGTAGCTAAAAGAAAAAAAAGGTAGTCTTGGTCAATACAAAATAAATAAATAAATAAAAAAATTAGGTTGTCCAAGGCCTAAATATTGTTTTTCTAATCTACCAAATCTTTTGCCTCAAAAAATCAGACTGCCCCTGATTTATTTTTTCTTTGGAGTCAGTTACATTTGAGGAAGCTCCAAAGGGAACGGGTAGTGACTGGAAGAATCTTCCAAGCACTGCCCACACAGACAGACACCACCACTATTGCTTTTCTAGGCATAACTGAAAATGACCTGCTATGGGCGGGTGTCTGCCTTGCCCTGTTTGTCACCATAGGCAGACAAACGGACACCATGTTTGCTTTTATATATAGTGCTTTAATATATAGGATGAAAGTCATAGATGTGAATGTATCCCATATTGGGTGGTGAAATTATGGACATGTGGCATGATCGCATGTATGTAGATTGTACATTAATAATTATAACATAGTTGTTGCTTTAATGGCACATTTATAATAATTCTAAAATAGTTACCACATGCAATTATAATGCATTTCATTAAAAAATCAAACATGGTTAACTACATATGTATGTACAATGTGTATAAATTACCACATATAATACCTATTTTCAACCCAATTGGAACTATAATATAATTAATATTTTTTGACATGATAATTTATTTATTAATTCATTGTATTTCTAGGGGGGTAGTTGCACAATAGTTGTAATGCCCAATAAATAATTGCACAATAGTTATATATGAGTTTTTTTTTGAATTTTAGTTGTAGGGTAATGTGGTTCAACGGACCCAATTTCTCATAGTGACATTATTCATTAACTTAAACATATGGATATAAATTAATATATTTTAAGTGATAATGAATTCAAATCCTTAAAAATGAACGTGACATATCCAATATCATTATCAGAGATTGTCTCCACGAAAACCTCATTACTTTGTAACTAAAACTTTGAAACAACTAATTTATAATTATGTTACAAGTATCCTATGGAAAAATGTGAAAAAAAAAAAAATGCCACATAAAAAAATGTGGAATTCTATTGTAATTATATATTAATCCCAAGATGGACCCCTATAGAAATGACTATAAACATTATGTATATGGTTTTAGCCAACCATGTTTGATTTTATTAACAAGTTACAATTGAATCACATATGACAATTATAATACAATTAGTATAAATGAAACTTTCATTAATAACTTATTTGTAATTACTTTACAAATATTAATAATTAATATATTTAATAGATAAATTATGTTAAGGTATATTCACCCATCATTGATTGTTGGGCAATGATTGAACAATTTTGGATTTTTATTGTTTTTTGTTTATTTGGTGTGATGTAAAACAACACGGGAACACCAAGGTAAATTTTACATTACATGTTTCAATTCCAAAACCAAATGAACAACATAAATGAAACACATAGTGTTGAAATCATTTTTAAACCTATTATTTTTCTTGTCTTTTGTTCATTTTTAGTGATCTAAAATGTTATATAGATGTGCCAAGTTAAGATTTACATTCATTACTTGAACTCCATAGGTAAAGGAACAACATAAAGGAGTGATGAAGAAGATGAATGTGCTAAATCTTAAAATGTGAATTAAATCGGTGACCAAACATTAATGTTGCTTAGTTTTTACAACCATAATTTTTTGATTTTATGTCATTTTTGAGCAATTTAAATGGCTATAGGTGCACCAAGTCAAGGTTGAAAAAAACCTTTTGCATTTGGATGTAAAAGATGTTGTATTAGGGTTTGAAGTTCTTTAGGAGCTTAAATTAATAAAATATTAAATATTGAAATAAAATTAATTGCCATTTGTCCATCAATGATTTGTCAGCACATCATTCCACATCAACACACCATTGCCTACTTAATTGCACATTAATTACAAAATAGTGCCATAGTAGTTGCAACTTAATCACATAATGTTGCAATGGAGTGCCAAAGTAATTACAAAGATCGAATTGCAACATAGTTGCACAAGCTGCATATGTCTACAAATTCATATATAATGAATTATGTTGTTGCAACTCTTACAACTTGTTAGATAACATTCAACTATATAAATACATTGAAGTGGAAATAGTCATTACAATTCAAAATTGCAACTAAAACCTAATTGCAAACCTAGTTACAAAACACCAAATTTCTCATAGTATATGACATTTGTTTAAATTGACAAAGATAGTTGAAAATATGAAAAATAATATTATTTAAACAAAAACAATTGGTCAATCGTAAAAAAGACTTAAAAAAAATTCTAAGTGATTATTTTCCTACGTAGTTTGTTTCAATTTGTGGACTTTCATTTGCATCATGACAAAATCTAAGTAATAAAAGATATGTAATAATGCAAACATATAAAAAATGTTCACATCACCCATGAAGAACTTGATGTGGAACTTGACATTATCAAAAACTTTGTGTCATTGCATGTACCCAAAAAAAAGATGAAAGGAGGAAAAATCATCATGCAAATAGACCTTCTTGAGTTGATTCATGATCCATTTGTAAAATATGTTCCACACATTAACTAAAGCTCATTTAAAACTTGTATTGATAAGAAGGTTGAAATGTTCTTATTGGGAGTTTTCCATTTGGGGTGAAAAAAAGCTAGAATAGAAAAATTTCTTGATGTGTGTTCATTGTTCATGGCCTGACATGTTACATGTAAACAATTTACAAGATTACATTTCAATTAATACCTAACATTTGAAAATTTTAGAGATTCAATATATGTGTTGTTGTAATATTTGAGTGTGTGTTTTGGTTTGACAAATGTTTGTGGCTAGTTAGTTTTTCAACAAATTAATTATTTGATTAATCATAATCAAATTGTGTAAATTGGATTTTTAAAAATCAAAATGAGTATTTTTCATAACTTTACATGTGAAAGTTTTAAAATGAGGTTCAATAACTTTGCTTTCATGATTTAAAACTTGAAAAACCATAGTGGTGGAAGTTCAACACTAGTTCCCCTTATCTTGCTATTCAAAATGTCCAACTTCATGTGTGAAATTATGGGTCATCTATCTATTCTGTATTAGATTTTTCAGAGGTATGAATTTTGTACCATGTCAATTATTTGTAAGTTTTTAATGTATATTGTCATTTTTATGGTAGAAATTTACATAATACCTTCAAATTTTTACAAATTTGCATTTGTATATGCATGTTAATATCACAATATCTTCACTTGCTCATATATTGTTTTATCATGGAAAATGATAGATATTACAATACTTAATTGAATTGAATCCTAATATAAAATCAGACAAAAGGAATTATAAATTATATATTTAAACATCAAATGCTTTTATACATAAAATACGTATAACATTTATACCTTGATACATATTATTACAATTTTTTTACAACTTGAGATTAATGAATAAGTATTGTCTTTAATTTCTTCCAAAGAAATGGTGGGGCTATTTTTATTACGTAGGTTCATGCTTAAATATTTCATGAATTAATTTACATATATTTAAACTATTAAAAAAATAATGGATTTTCAAATAAACTTGTAATTTTAGTTGAAGATTAAATTGTGTTTGCACACATTTTAGTTGAGAACATGTGTCACTTTTAATATTTTTCATGTTTTCAAAACAATTTTAAAACATATATAATCTCAATCATCAAAATTTATGTTGTTAGGATGATGACACATGGCACATCATAGACCATTTTAGATGTGTCCAATTTAAAAGGCCATTTATATGGTGACACATGGTATTTCTAAACTCATTTGTTTTTTAATAAATAAATAAATAAATTCAATTTGGATCGTCCAATGTAGGGTTATTAAAATGTAAACACGTGGCGCTTAAATAGGTAGGTAGGTAAAAAGGTAGGCCTAGGGTAGTTGGGTAGGTTAAAAATAATGCAACCTTTCCATTTATGGAATATACATGTTTTTTTTACTTTAAACTTTAAGGTTGAGCTTCTTTCATTGGTTCATCCTTTTTGGTATATGGTATGTGAACAAAGTGAAAGCACCAAATTGGAATGAAAAACAAAACATATGAGATAAGTAATTTATTTGCAAACATGACCAATTTAGTTGTGGGTGACATGCAATTACTATTTAGTGCATATGTTATATTAACTTAGTTTAGCTACTAAATATATGAATTAAATTATAGATAATAGATAATAATATTAATAATGATTTTAATAACTAATATTACCAATAATAATCAATATTTTTATAATATTTTAATGTTATTGCCTAGTTTAAGCTAATAACTAGTTTGAGCTAGGGTATATATATGTTAGTGTAACATATTGACCATAAGTATACTAATATACCTTATATAATAAAAATAAAAATAAAAAATTAATTATAATTATAATTATAAATAACCTATAATGTGATAACCTATAATGATTAATATTAATAATATTATAAAATATTCATATCAATAAAATATAATAAGTAGTAGCATTAGTTATTATAAGTATAATAAAAATTTAATAATTGTGCATACCTATAATAAATAATAAGGTTGTAATGTTATTATGCCTAGTTTTTGTTAGTAATTATAGTCAAAGTTAGGGTATCTACAAGCTTTAATGTAACCTACTAATCTTACTAACATAATTAATATTATTATAGAAAATTATAATATACATAATAATGATAATTTCATAATAATGAACTATTATTGTTAATATTTAGAATATCTATTATAATGATAATAATGAAAAATACTAACTATTCATATTAATTTACTAATTTTTACTATATCCCAAAAGAAGGTGGGATATGTTTTGAAGATTTTGTGGGATCAAATTTTTGTTCATTTTTGCTTCATTTCTTTTTTTTTCCTCAATTTTAGGAAAAAAAATCCCCAATAAAATAGGTTTTAAAATATTTTATTTGCCGACTTTTCAATATTTTAATTAATTATATTTTTAATTAAAAATGAAAAAACTGAATGTTTTATAATATTAAAAATTTTATTTACAAAATAAAATTCGCCAAAACTTTGAATTGTTAATTATAGCCTAATGTATAATATTTTGATTTTTTTACACATATGTAATCCATATGGTTAATTTAGCTTCCTAATTAGTGTAATAATTATTAATTTAATTGTAGTTAATTTAGTCATCATTGGTTGAATGTCCAAATTAGTTTAATCACGATTAATTTAACCATTGTTAAATTAATGTCCTTATTAATTTAATCATAGTTCATTTACCTTTCTGATTAGTTTATCCCTAATGAATTTCACATCATAGTTAATTTAGCCATGGTTAATTTGGTCAAAGTTAATTTAATCTTGATTTAGCCATGGTGAGATAAACCATGATTTGTTTACCTATGGTTAGTTTAACATTTTAGTCAATGTAGCTATGGTTGGTTTAATTTAGGTTAATTTTGTTTAGGTTAGTTTAATTGTCATTAATTTAACCTTTTACTTAATTTAATGGTTAGCCACTATTAGTTTAACCTTCTAATTAATTTAACCAAAATTAATTTAGTTAAGGTTCAGTCAATGTTTAGTTTAACTAACTTAGGTTTAATTTTAGTTAGCGTGGGTTTAACCTTAGCATTAGAAGTATAATATTATTATATGTAACTTAGATAGATATATTAGGTATATTAATTTAAGTGTGTATTAGTTTAAATCATTATTTTCATGATAGATGTCCATTTTGTACACATTTAGTTACATGTCAATTGCACACACAATTGCATAACCCAAAAATGATATGATACCAATTTTGTAATTGTAAGTATGATTGATCTAATTGCAAAGGACATTTAGTTGCATGGTAATTGCATAATGACTAGTTGCAAATGATATGATTTTCAATAATGCTAGGAAACAATGTGTAATGTTGTGAATCCATAAACATCAGTATGAACTGGTTCCAATTTAACAAAAATGTAAAGTTAGAAAAATTGTTCAAAGGGTTAGAAGGTGATAATCCAACCAAAAAGTTCAAAGATTTGTTGTTTTAAAACTATTATTGAATGTTCCCCTTTGACAAATTTGGACATTTAAAAGTTTTCTAACCCTTTGAAGCCTTTCTAAACAATTGTAATAAAATTATACATTTCTAAAAATGATTGTAGTCATCAGAAAAAATACACACTTCTTTTGCATTTAAACAATTTTCAACATATTGTTGGGATGTAAGAATTTTCGTGTAAGGTGATTATCCATTGTAAGGTTGTTGCATCTTCAACATAAATTTTAAAAATTGATGTTGGTGATATGCTTTAATATGTTTATATAGATGGGAATAAGAGGTAGATGTGAATTGTTACATCTAGTAGGAAAAAACCTAATATCAATGTAAGTTTATTCCTAGTGGTGATACATAACAACTCAACTAACTGAAGAATTCTTTCACAATGGTCTAGATCTAGTGAAAAATGTTTTGATTATTAGAAAGAAATAATTATTTGATGTATGGTTAATTGCATGAAGTTCTTGTTCATGCCGATGTCATTAAAAATCATAAGAATCAATAAAATTTTCACATCTCATGCATGATTCAGTGAAACATGTGTTTATTAATGTGCAAATGTGTTAGTGATAAGTTATAAAAACCTTTTCAATGTAGAAAGTATAAAAAGTATGCCATCTCACCAAGATTTATGGCAAATAAAACAACTACAAATTGTTCCATAGTCAAGGATCATTGCAAACTTTTATGTGCCAAAAAAAGGAAAAAGAAAAATTGCATATATGCACCTCAACTAGCCAACCTAAAACAAAAGTAGTTTCCCTCCATATTACATTTGTTCAACATAATTTGAGATACAATATAAGATGTTTTAGCCTTGTTCTTTTTGTTTCATGTAAATTCAATTCAATATATGTTTTAAATATAATTCAATAATTGATGTTTGGGGCATAATTTGGGTGTTGTGGTAGCGCATAGTCTTTTTGTTAACATGATGTTTGATTGTTTAGATATTTGTGTGAAAGGTCAACCCAACATGTGAAGTGCATTTATTTAACAGGACCATTCATCACATTAAAATGGAAAATGAAAAGTTTCTTATCATAGGAAGGTAGGTAAACCTATAAATATACACCTTTGCAAGTGTAACCTTTTAAATCAAAAAATGAACTTATTACTTGGGAAGGGAATTTGGAAGAGAAAATCAACTATTTACTAAAGGAAAATAAATTTATTAGTGGAGTATAACCATATTTAACCTTAGAAATAAGAATTTTTTAATTTTATTATGTTGGGGATATATTTGGAAGGGGAAATGGATAATTTTTTGGATGTAATTAATCACATTTTCAAATATCATTGTATCAAAGTAGGTGTTGATTCACCATGGTCTCTTTCATTTTAGGATCATTGCAAATTCCATTTGAGACTTTACATTGATAGACCTTACATTTTCTTGATTATCTTTTTACGTATTATGGTAAAATCATTGTATTAATGTTGGGCAACATTTCATTTTGTTAAAAGCCTTTGAGTTTGGGTGTTATAAATTTTAAAAATCAAAGAACTTTCAATTTTGGTGTTTAAAAATATTTTAGAATATTAAAACCTTTGGTTATAGGTTATTTGATATTTTAAGAACTTTAGCTAGGGGCAAAAATGGGTTTTGTGAATTTTTTAGAATCTCCAACGAAGGTTTAGAACCAATTTTTTGGTTTTGAAAACCATGAATAAAAAATAAAAAGTATACATATATCTTTTTTTTACTTGCTGGTTCAAGGTTCAAATAAGCTGAACTTCCCAACACTACCTTTTATGTGTTGCTTGGATGATATTTTCAACACAAAATTATGTGGATAAAATTTCAAATGAAATCACACATATACAACCTTGATTTTAAGTAATTTTCTATAATAATACCATTTTTTTATACATAATTATTCTTGAAATTCTAAAAACCATAGTACCTTTTCAGGTTTGGCACTCATGTGTTGAATGATTATTTCATTTGGGCTCTACATTATTTTGCACTATCAATGATGCTAATTAAAATATTCGGCTATGTGTTATTACGCACTACTAGTGATGATGAAATGACAAAAAAAAAGGGGTTTACATTAAAAAACTTTGTTATTTTCAGATATATATAGGATTCAAATTGTACAAAAGAAAAAATTGCCCAATTATCATCCAAGGGGAGATTTAGTCAGCCACCCCTGTTTTTAGTTCATTGAAAATTTGGAAGCAATTAGGGTGGATAAACATAAAATCAAATAAGCAAGTGGGGATTAAATCCTTGAATTAGGTATTTAAAGGAAAAGTTTTTATTGGAAACTAGTTTAATCTATAAAAAAAAAAGTTAATATCTTGAAATAATATCAACATATTCAAATGAAATAAGACATATTTAAATTTGTATGAAATTACATGTAAACATGTGTATGAAATTGGAAAGACACAAAGATTTTTTTTTAAATTTGAAAGGACACAAAGATCCAAAAGAAATTGAAACAAATAAAGATATTGTTTATCTTTTGATACCTTAGGATAAAGACATTTTGAAACATTACAACTTGTAAAATGCTTATTTTTTAAAAATTCTGATTTGGAATCAACCTCTAATAAACTTGTAGTTTGGAATTGTCTTTTTGTACGACCTACGATTATAACCCATCCCACCTAAACTAGTTTTGATGAAATCATCTTCATTGGAATTTTTTTGTAATCAATTTTATCTTTTTAGAAGATTAAATTTTGTAAATTTCACTATATGTCATTTTGTTTCATTAATGTTTTTTTACATTCTGGATTTGGTAGGCAAAATGCTAACGAAAGTTTGATTTATTAGATAAGTTCATAACAAGATACAAATAAACTTGGGCTCTGCATTGCTATGCACTACCAATGACGATGAAATGACCCAAAAAAAAGGTTTACATTTGAAAACTTTTGATATTTCATATATATGTATAACATTCAAATTTTACAAAAAACCACCCAATTATCATCCCAAGGGAGATTTAATCAATCATACCATTGGAGATTAATTAGTCACCCCTATTTTTAATTCATTGAAATTTTGGAAGCAATTAAGGTGGATAAACATTAAATTAGCTAAACAAGTGGGGATTATATTTTTGAATTAGATATTTAAGGAAGAAATTTTTATTAGAAACTAGCTTAATCTCAAAGAAAAAAAAATGTTAATCTTTTGAAACAATCTCAACATATTCAAATGTAATAACACATATTTACATTTGTATGAAATTACCTGTAAAATGTGTGTATGAAATTGGAAAGACACAAAGATTCAAATTTTTTTAATTTTAAAGGACACAAAGCTTCCAAAAGACATTGAAAAAAGTTCTTGAAACTTGTTTTTCTTTTGATAGCTTAGGATCCATAAGAACATTTTGAAACATGTTGTTACATTTGTAAAATGTTTATTTAAAAAAAAAATTGGTTTGAAATTGACCTCTAATACATTTGCAATTTGGAATTGTCTTTTTGTATGACCTATGAGTATAGCCCATCCCACCTAAACCAGCTCCGATGAAATCATTGTCATTGGAATTTTAAGAAAGAACATTAAAAAAGTGTAAAAAAAAAAAAAAAAAAAAAAAAAAAAAAAAAAAAAAAAAAAAAAAATAAAATTTTTAAAAAAAAAAAAAAAAAAAAAAAAAAAAAAAAAAAAAAATAAA
>Ga0116227_10017204_pt1 | contig 10152 bp, 9 predicted proteins | sample S1TSphgellanicum_FD_89693 | JGI IMG/M metagenome (GOLD analysis project Ga0116227, IMG submission 89693) | Host-associated microbial communities from peat moss isolated from Minnesota, USA - S1T2_Fb - Sphagnum magellanicum MG | ecosystem: Host-associated > Plants > Peat moss > Unclassified...
AACCGGTTTCTGAAGTGGCAAGTACTTCTTTCAAACTGGCTAATTTTTCTTCATTGCTGCCCTCTAATAAAATAACTGGGTGTAGTTTCTCTAAATCATCCTCAGTAAAACCACGTTCTAAAAGCTCTTTACTTACGCCATCTAAACCAATTTTGTCCAGTTTATCAATGGCAACAGTCATATCTATAATCAAATCGGGTTTGCCTATAATCTCGGCAATGCCTGATAGAATTTTTCTATTATTAATTTTAACAGTGAAATCTTTAAGTCCTAATTTGGCTAAGGCTTCATTGTAAATTAGTATAAATTCTGCTTCATTTAATAAACTTTCTGAACCTACCACATCTACATCGCACTGATAAAATTCGCGGTATCTTCCCTTTTGCGGTCTGTCTGCACGCCACACAGGTTGCACCTGGAAACGTTTAAAAGGTAAGGTAATTTCGTGCTGGTGCATTACTACATAACGGGCGAAAGGAACAGTTAAATCGTAACGAAGAGCTTTTTCAGAGATAAGCGGAATTAATTTATTGCTGTTTTCCTCTTCAGAAAAATCAAAGGATTTCTTTTTAGGATCCTTTAAATATTCTCCACTATTTAAAATTTTAAAAATCAGTTTATCCCCTTCATCGCCATATTTGCCAGTTAGGGTAGAAAGGTTTTCAAAGCTTGGGGTCTGGATTTCAGCATAACCATATTTTTTGAAAACCGATTTAATGGTGTCATAAATAAAGTTGCGTTTGACCATTTCAACAGGCGTAAAATCACGGGTACCTTTGGCTAATGAGGGTTTAATAACTGACATAGCCGCAAAAGTACAAAAATACGGGGTTTAATCCTTACAGGTTTTTAAAACCTGTAAGGATTGTTTTTTATTTTCGCAACGCAGCTTTAACCATTTCTCTATTTGGTTTCGAAACCGGAATTTTATCACCATTATTCATTAATAATATTCCACCATCTTCATTAAGCCAGCTTTTTACAAATTTTGGGTTAACTAAATGACTTTGATGTGCCCTAACAAACCCTTGTGGTTTTAGCAAATCAGAATATTCTTTCAGGGACTTAGAAATTAAGATTTTCTCTCCACTTGATAAATAGAAAAATGTATAATTATTATCGGCAACACATCGCACAATAGCTTCAACTGAAACATAGCGGATTTCATGCTGCTGCGGCAGTGCAATTTTAGGGGCAGCAGGTTCAGTACGTTTAAGTTGATTGAGCAAAAAGTTCAGTTGTTCACCATTCATTTTGCTTTCAATTCTGTTTTCAGCTTTTGAAACTGCAGCCATCAATTCATCAGGATCTACTGGCTTAAGAAGATAATCTAAGGCAGCAGATTTTACCGCCTGGATCCCATAATTATCGTATGCTGTTATAAAAATGACTTCAAAAGATTTTTCAGTAAGCAAATTTAGCAAATCAAAACCTGTGGTTTTTCCCATTTGGATATCAAGAAAAAGCAAATCAGGGCGATGTAGATTTATTTTCTCGAAAGCATCATCAATGTTATTAGCAATAGCTACAACTTTAACCGTTCTGCAATTCTTAGCCAGCAAAACCTGTAGGTTTTCTAAATTTGCCAGTTCATCATCTACCAAAATTACCCTCATTTTATAACCATTGTGTTAAAGTAATTGTAACCGTTGTTCTGTTAATACCTGATTTAATATCCAGAACAAAAGGTGCATCTTTATAAATTGTATTTAGTAAAGATATTCGGTTTTTGCTAAGCGCCAAGCCTAAACCGTTGTATGTTTGAGTGGTGTCGAAACCTTTTCCATTATCGATTATTTTTAGCACCAAATTAGACACTTGCTTCTCGAAACTAATAGCAATTTCACCATCTTTTCCTTTCTCGGCAATAGCATGTTTAACTGCATTTTCTACAAATGGTTGTAAAAGCATGGCTGGTATTTCAATATTTTCCATGTCTAAATCAGATGGAGCGCTTAACATGTAGTTGAATCCAAATCGTAAGTGTTCCATTTGAAGATAATCATCGAGTAAAGTCTTTTCTTTAATTAAACTGATGAGTTCTTTGCTATCTAAAACATTTCGTGTGAGGCGTGCAAACTTGGTGAGGTAACGATTAGCATTTTCGATTTCATTTTTATTCATTAGATTTTGAATACCTGCCAAAGCATTAAATAGAAAATGTGGGTTTAGTTGTGAGCGAATGGAGTTAAGTTGGAGCTGAACAATTTCTTTTTGTTTATATTGTTGAGCGAGTTTTTTGGCTTGCTTCTTTTTGATATAGAAAAGAGAGGTGCCGAAAATAGCTGCTAATAATAAAGGGGTGATGATCCCAAAAATTATCATTTGACGATTTGTGAAAAGCTTTTCTTCATCTAAAATTATTGACAGCGTGTATCTGGCTGTATATTTTTCTATTTCTTTTAGCGGCGTATGCTCATTAAGGAATGGTTGAATAATAATTTCATAATCTCCTGATTTTTTGAAAATGCTCTTATCAATCTTTACGTAAGGCAAAAATTCATTTGCATCAATATAGCTGCCATATTCCCAATAAGTTGATCTAAAAATTATTTTATTTGTTAGCTTATTTTTTATTAAAACATAGTAGAGATAGTCTATATCCGATTTATTTTTTATAATTCTTAACCCAATATCTTTTTTAGAAAAACTAAGCTTTGTTCTTTCTTTTGGGGCAATGAGATTTGTAAAGCCTTCACCTTGATTGATTGCAACAAGATTGGAAAATAAAACTATTTTTACTCGGGGAATAGGTTTAGCATAAAAAACAGATTTATAAATATCAAGAGGTTTATTGATGTTGTAAATAAGGGTTGTTATATTTTTACCTTTTATTGCGAGAACACCAAGCCTTGTGAAGCTCATTAAATCAGGAGTTTCAATATCGGTTAGTTGTTTTTTGTTAATAGACTTGTTTACCACTATTGGCTTGTTATCTGCCAAAATTGTGTATCTGTACTGTCTTACATCATCTTTCCGATCGAAATAAGCTTGTATGCTTATGTTATTCACTTCAGGTAAATAGTTAAATGATGTATTAGGCTGATTAGGAAATTTATTATCATAATAAATGCTTTTGGCAGAACTATCAACACAAAATCCCAATTTTCTACCGCCTGAATAAATCTTAGAAAAATTGATGCCTTTTTGCGCAAATACTGTAGATAGCATAAAAATGAAACTGAAAAATGTGATGAATATCTTTTTCATATGTTATTTTTTTATAAACCTCCGCTTAAAAAACAGTTTACAAAATGCCAAAATAGTAAATGAAACCTATAACCTAGTATTTGAATGGTTTGGATTAGAATTTTATCCATTGGTTTTCAATTCGGTTGCTGTAGAGTGATTAATGCGGTTCATATTTGAATCCATTGTAGCGACCCTGATATGCTTTCAAAGATGCACAAAGCATATGCAAATAATGAAACAGATGCTTTGTGCCTCAGCATGACAAATTGATTAAAAAACAGAAGCGAATGATCGTGACTGATTTAGCAAAAAAAAATAATGCAGTATCCTTCTAAAATAAAAATATTGTTTATCTAAATACAGTCAAATCCTGCCTTAGGAAATATCAAAGATAATACTATACGTTATAGGCAAAAAACTTAAATTTGCGACAACAAAATCAAAAATATAATGAGTTTCAGAATAGAACACGATACCATGGGCGAGGTGCAGGTGCCGGCCGACAAATACTGGGGTGCACAAACCGAACGCTCACGCAATAACTTTAAAATCGGACCTGAAGGTTCGATGCCTAAAGAAATTATTCATGCTTTTGGCTATTTGAAAAAAGCTGCTGCTTTGGCTAATACCGAGTTGGGTGTGCTCACTGCAGAAAAAGCAACATTAATTGCTAAAGCCTGTGATGAAATTATCGCTGGTGATTTAGATGATCAGTTTCCACTGGTGATCTGGCAAACAGGTTCTGGTACACAAAGTAACATGAACGGAAACGAAGTGATTGCGAACCGTGCACACGTGATCAATGGTGGAGCATTGGCTGATGATAAAAAAGTACTTCACCCCAATGATGATGTGAATAAGTCACAATCATCTAACGATACTTATCCAACTGCAATGCACATTGCAGCGTATAAACTTACGGTAGAAAACACCATTCCAGGATTAGAACACTTAAGAAATGCCCTGGCTAAAAAGGTAGAAGAATTTAATTCGATCGTTAAAACGGGCCGTACCCATTTTATGGATGCCACGCCTTTAACCTTAGGGCAAGAATTTTCTGGTTATGTACAACAAATTGACAATAGTATCAGGGCGATAAAGAATGCCCTGGTAATGGTGGCTGAATTGGCTTTGGGCGGTACTGCTGTTGGTACAGGTTTAAATACTCCAAAAGGTTACGACGTTTTAGTGGCTCAAAAGATCGCCGATTTAACAGGTTTACCTTTTGTTACAGCACCAAATAAATTCGAAGCTTTGGCAGCTCATGATGCAATGGTTGAACTTTCAGGCGCTTTAAAACGTACGGCAGTGGCATTGATGAAGGTTGCGAATGATGTTCGTATGTTAAGTTCTGGCCCACGTTGCGGTATTGGAGAAATTGTAATTCCTGATAATGAACCAGGTTCTTCCATCATGCCTGGAAAAGTAAACCCAACACAACCAGAAGCTTTAACCATGGTTTGTGCACAGGTAATCGGCAATGATGTTGCAGTTTCTGTAGGCGGGATGTCTGGCCATTTTGAATTAAATGTTTTCAAACCTTTAATTGCGGCAAATGTATTGCAATCTGCCCGTTTAATTGGCGATGCCTGCGTTTCCTTTACGGATAAATGTGCAGAGGGCATTACAGCAAACCTACCAGAAATTGAAAAACATTTACAAAATTCACTAATGCTGGTAACTGCTTTAAATCCGCATGTAGGTTATGAGAATGCAGCGAAAATTGCTAAGAAGGCACACAAAGAAAACAAAACACTAAAAGCTGCGGCTGTAGAGTTAGGCCTGTTGACCAACGAACAATTCGATGAATGGGTTCGTCCGGAAGATATGGTTGGAAGTTTAAAATAGCATATTCAGGCCTGGAAGCTTTAAAAGCTTTTAGGCCTGTTTTTAGATAGAAAGCTTACGTAATAAAAATATGGAAGGTGCAATAATGAATTTTTTGTCTACCCTGATTTCAGTAATTTCTCCACTGTTAATCTTTTGTGCCTGCTGTTATTATCTTAGTAAAGAGGTGAAAGCAGATTCAATCCTGCTTTTTATTGGCTCGGGATTTACCTTATTGCTAGCCTGCTTTTATAGGTTTTTAATGCCCTATTTGATGGATCATTATGCTATGCCCATGTCGGAGGTAAATTCTTATTATTTTATTTTAGGGGTAATAAGCTTCTGTGCAGGCATTTGTTTTGCAATTGGCCTTTTTATGCTGATTAACAACTTGTTAAATGCCAACAAGATGCTTAATAAAAAGCTTTAACCGATTTTTATACATTAATATTGATGAACAACGATGCCAAAATATAAAGATGGACTGAAGCGACTGAGCCTGGTTTTTGTTGTTGCTGGTTTATTATATTCTTCCTGCTCCAGATTACCAAATATCCAGGGTAAAGGAGAAGCATTTATGCAAGGACTTTGGAATGAAGATTCAGTTGCCTTTAGCCATAAACTAAGCAACTACACCCAACATCGTTTTAAGGTTACTTGCGATTCCATCTATATAGATTTTGTAACGCATAGCAAAGTAAATTTTTACGAAGATTCCTGTTACCACAATGGTGTATGGAAAGAGTATGCAAAAGGCGTTTATGCGGTTCGGGGTGATACCTTAATTGTAGGTGCTACGTTTACGCATGCCAACTATAAACAAAAAATATCCGGCTGTTATCGCATCGGCCGATATGATAAAAATTTTCTGATTAAAAAGCATTCAAGTGATACCTTAATATTGGAAAGCTTAAATGATCAAAGTGAAATCAAATTAGTGCTTAAAGAAAAAATAAACTGTGTCCAAAAAGAATTATAAAATGATATTTAAATTTATTAATAAGAAGCTAGCTATTATAGCAGCCATCGGTTTGCTTGCTTATGTGCCACTTCAGGCGAATGCCTGGGGCATGATTGGTCATCGCATCGTTGGCGAAATTGCAGATAGCTATTTAAAGGCTAAAACCCGCAAGGCTATTCAGGCTATTTTAGGTACAGAATCATTGGCGATGTCTGCTAACTGGGGCGATTTTATTAAATCGGATTCTACTTATAATTATATGTATAATTGGCATTTTGTAAACCTTCCGGGTGGTTTAGATAAACAGGGCGTTTATAATATTTTAGAAACTGAAAAAGCACCGAATCTTTACAACAAAATTATCGATCTGACAGCTGTTTTAAAAAATGCGAATAGTACCGCATCTGAAAAAAAGTTAGCCTTAAGGATGTTGGTACACATGGCAGGCGATTTGTGCCAGCCGATGCATGTGGCGCACAAGGAAGACTTAGGTGGTAACAGGGTTTCGGTGATGTGGTTCAATGAAAAATCTAACTTGCATCGGGTATGGGATGAGCAATTAATCGAATATCAGCAGCTAAGTTATACGGAATTTGCAAAGGCGATTAATCATCCTTCAGCTATTCAACTATATAATTGGCAAAATACAAACTTAAAAGATTGTGTTTACGATGCTTATACCATTTGCAGCAAGATTTATGAGGGTACAAAACCAGATTCCAAATTAAGTTACCGATACAATTTCGATTGGTCAGAAACCCTTAACCAGCAATTATTAAAAGGTGGAGTTCGTTTGGCTAAGATGCTTAACGATATTTACGGATAACTTATATCAGCTTTAAATCCTCCAAAAATTGGGGGATTTTTTTATGTAGCAAATTCATTGTTATTTTCGTTTACCTTATATAATCTAAATCATATGAGAAAATTACTATTTGTACTTTTAATTTGCACAGCAGTTGCCTGCACAAAGGATACCGCTAAAATGCTTATTTCAAAAAAATGGGTAATCGAGTCAGTAACAGTTACGCCTGCAATAACTCTAGGTGGTAAGACTGATACTAATTATATCGCACTGTCTGGACCAGAAAGTTGTGTAGCCAACTTATCACTCTCATTTGCGGCAGATAGTACTTATGTGGCTGGGGCCAATGGAGCGCTTTGCGATATGATGGCTGATGCCAGTGTAAAGACCTGGAAAAAAGAGGACAACAAGATCATTTTGTCTGCTTCTCCTTCCGCTCCGCTCTTTTTTGACGGTAAAAAACTAACTCAGACAACCACAACTCAACAAAACGGGACCACATATACTTTTGTATATACCTATAAATCTAAATAATTTGAAAATTTTAATGGTCTGCCTCGGTAATATTTGTCGTTCGCCTTTGGCAGAAGGCATTATGCGTCATCTGGCAAAACAACAAAACTTAGATTGGGAAATTGCATCAGCCGGAACAGGAAACTGGCACATCGGCCAGGCACCCGATGACAGAAGTATAGCCGCCGCCCAAAATTGTGGTTACGACATTAGTTTGCAAATAGCACAGCAATTTTCACCTGCTATGTTTTCGCAGTACGATTGGATTTTGGTCATGGATCGAAAAAATTTAAGGGATGTAAAGAACCTTGCAAAAACTAAAGAAGCACAGCAAAAGGTTAAACTTTTTTTAGATGATGAAGAATTGATAGACCCGTATTGGGATGATACTTTATTTGCCACAGTTTGTAAACAAGTTGAAGAAAGATGTAAAGAAATTATCAAAGAACTTTCTTAGATTTAGGATTAAATAGCAACCCGTTGATCATAAGCTAACCAAATTTTAAGATGAAAAAAATATTCGTACTGATGATTACCCTGGTCATCTGTCACAGTAATTTATTTGCAAAAAGTAATTTGAGAATTTTGGTATTCTCTAAAACCAAAGGATTCCGTCACGCTTCTATTGAAGACGGTAAAAAGGCCCTAATTAGCCTTGGTAAGCAATATCATTACCAGGTAGATACCACAGAAAATGCAATCCTGTTTACAGAAGATAATTTAAAGAAATATGCGGCAGTTATCTTTTTAAGTACAACCGGCGATGTGTTGAATGAGGTACAACAATCTGCTTTTGAACGTTATATTCAGGCCGGTGGTGGTTATGTAGGTATTCATGCAGCCACAGACACTGAGTATGAGTGGCCATGGTACGGAAAACTGGCCGGTGCTTATTTCAGCAGCCACCCTGAAATACAGGAGGCAAGATTCGTTATTAAAGATAAAAATCATCCTTCAACCAAATTTTTAACAGATTCGATATGGATGCATAAAGATGAACTGTATAATTTCAAGGATATCAATCCGGATCTTAAGGTGTTAATTACTCTGGATGAATCATCCTACAAAGGTGGAAAAAATGGCAATTTCCATCCCTTTAGCTGGTATCATTCATATGATGGTGGCCGAGCCTTTTACACAGCAATGGGTCATACTAAAGAATGCTGGAGCGATCAAAAATTCCTGATGCATTTAAACGGAGGCATAACATATGCAATTGGAAAGCATCAAAAACTGGATTACCGTAAAGCAAAGTCGAAACTGCTATAATCAACTTTAAAGATTCAGGAAATTGTTTAATCAATTTGAAATCAAAATCACATCATTATAAATGTCAGTTAATGATATGAAGATATATTGTAGCAGTTTCAAGAATAAAAATTTAAAAATAATTACAAACTATTCCAGGCAGATCATGTTCCATTAATACATCAAAACTTATAAAAACATGAATACTGCAACAATAACAACAGAAGTATTAAACGATCTGGTTCAAATTAATAATGACCGTATTGCCGGTTATGAAAAAGCCCGTGCAGAATTAAAAGATGAGGATGCAGATTTAAAATCTTTATTTCTGGATATGATCTCAGAGAGTCAGAAATATAAAATGGCTTTAGGAACGGAGATATCTGCCTTAGGAGAAGACATCGATACAGGTACCACTAATTCTGGAAAAATCTATAGAGCATGGATGGATGTTAAAGCATTATTTACAGGCCATGATAGAAAAACAGTATTAAATAATTGCGAAGGTGGAGAAGATGCTGCTCAAAATGCTTATAAAATGGCTTTAGAGGTAGAAGATCTTCCTGCACACATCAGAACGCTGATTTCAGATCAAAAGGCCTCGTTGAGAACTTCTCATGATGAAGTTAAAAGATTACGCGATAGTCAGGCATAAGAATTTTTAGTTTAATAGAAAAGGCCTCCTAATTTAAATCAGGAGGCCTTTTTATTTTTAAGATTCCAACTCTCTATCCAGGTGTTCAGTTACCCTTTGAATGGTGTTATCTATGGTATTACTTAGTATGGTTAAGTACGATCCTTTTTTAGCAGAATCAATGGCAATTTGTAAACACTCCGTGCTTCTATTGTTAATGATGATTTCCTTATTTGGGTCAACCTCCTTAATGCCTTGAATCAATAAATTGATGAGTTCATCTTGCTTACGGCCACGCAGGTATTTCTCCTGACAGATATAAATTTTATCGAACATTTGAGCAGATATGCGTGCGGTTTCAATAATATCTTCATCACGTCTGTCGCCCGTTCCTGAAATGATGCCAACATGTTCGGTGGCTTCAACACTTTGTAAATAGGCTTTAACACCATTAAATCCATCCGGATTGTGTGCAAAGTCTACCAGTACTTTGAAGTCTTTGAATCTGAAAACATTCATTCTACCTGGCGTATGTGCTGCAGATGGAATAAAAGTTTCAAGTGCTAAGCGAATGTCTTCAGGTTTATAACCCCATAGATATGTTGCTAAAGTTGCAGCCAGAACATTCTGAATCATAAAGTTTACTGCCCCACCAAAAGTTAGAGGAATATGCGTTGCTTTATCACCCCTTAGTTTCCAATCACCTGTTTTGATGGTGCTATAGCCATTTTCATATATTGCTGCGATACCACCTTTTCTGCAATGCTCCTTAATTACCGGATTGTTTTCATCCATACTAAAATAAGCTACATTACAACGGGCATCTCTGGCAATTTTAACACAATAACCATTGTCTGCATTTAATACGGCCCAACCTTTACGGCGTACGGCCCCAACAACTACAGCCTTTACCCTTGTTAAATCATCAAGATTATGAATATCAGAAATACCCAAATGATCTTCCTGAATATT
>Ga0116227_10017205_pt1 | contig 10151 bp, 9 predicted proteins | sample S1TSphgellanicum_FD_89693 | JGI IMG/M metagenome (GOLD analysis project Ga0116227, IMG submission 89693) | Host-associated microbial communities from peat moss isolated from Minnesota, USA - S1T2_Fb - Sphagnum magellanicum MG | ecosystem: Host-associated > Plants > Peat moss > Unclassified...
CAGCGGCATATTGCATGTGCTGAAAAGCGGTTGCCGCTGGTGCGATTGTCCGCCCGAATATGGTCCACCGACCACCATCTATAACCGGTTCGTCCGCTGGGCAAAGCGTGGCGTTTGGGAAAGATTTTTCCAGGAGCTTGCAAATTCCGGACGCTCCACTCAAACCCAAATGGTTGATTCGACCCATATAAAAGCGCACCGCTCGGCATCGGGCGGAAAAGGGGGGGTCGTGTCCCACGAGCTCGCTCAACTTGGCTAGGCCGTTGATTGTCCAATGTTCATTCTATTGGTAAGTAGCATCGATATTCAGTGCCACATTTTGAATTCCAGCACCCGGTCGGAATGCTCGCAAATGGTTCCCCAAGGCCGCGGCCGCAGCGGATTGCTGTGCTTTGACACCATAAAATCCTTGGTTCAGCGACGCGTTTGCATAAGTTAACGAAGGACCTGCGTGAACGGATAATAGCGGACTGAGAATGAAGTCATAAGCTGCTCCGAGGTCGATCGATTCTCCGTTCACCGGCCCAATCCTCTGATGCAAATTAGCAATCAACGAAAACTGAGAGACGCGATATGCTGCGAAGATAGTCGCTAGGCCGCCGGGCTTGATTGAGGGTAAACCGCGCAGATTGGCATTGCCGCCATAATACCTTGCATCTCCCGAGTAGCCGATCGAGGCGCCGAGCTGGAATGAGGGGTTATCTACGGCATAAAAACCAAGTCTTCTCTCAGTGGAGACAAAAATTCGATTTTTCCAAGTAATGTCAACGAGAGGTATTGGGGAGATTTTATAAGTCTTTGAGCCGGAATACTGTCTAACCAGGCCAGCACCGATTCCGAGGTTCACACGCCAAGAGCTGCCGCTATCATTGTCAGGGGCTGATTGCGCTTTCGCAGTATTGACATCTACAGTGCAAAATGTTACCGCTAACATTGCTGACAATGCGATCTTACGTTTTGAGCGATCACGGTCGGCCATACTAAAATCCTTTGCAAAATATTGGTGCCAGTACATTGCGGGTCACGGCATACAAGATTGATTGTGCTGAATGTGATGACCGGCCCGCTATTTGCCTTTTGATCTAGTCAATGTCTCAAATAAGCTCCTACGCTTTTGGCGGTTGTAAACCGTTGAGACGAGCCTTCGATAACCCGTATATTCTTTTCTGTAACAACGTGTGCCGGTGCGTCGCACCTCATAATCCGTGGGCTGTATCGCGGCTTGTTGCAGTCATACAGATCGCGGTTCTCATTCGTCCAAATATGGCTCCTCGTGAGAACCGGACCAGATAAAGGGAATCACAAATGAACCAGTTGCTCTGACATGTTTCCTGAGAGACACTGAGCAAAGGGCCTACCCCTCGCCCGGCCGCCAATCCCCATTCTTTAGATAGGTCGATCGTGTCAAGAGATCCATTCGATCGGGATGGAACCTGAACGGCGTCAGATAATTGAAAGCGAGTAAACCAAAAAATGAAATCGTATTTAACATCTTCGCCCAAAATTGAGCAGGCTGCTCAACTGGCCAAGGATCATCAGCCCAACGAATGCGACTCGCGATCACACGGTATGAACCTGCGGCAGTTGCTGTCACACACCGGATTCGCCATGGGAGGTACTCGATCGCTAAGTCCGCCGACGCATAATATTCGTTTGCCAAATCAAGCAACACATTCTTCGCCGCGACGACTGCCGAACGATTTGCCGAATAAAGAATGAAGTCTGCTGACACAGAACCGGAAAAGAATAATTCTGAAGGCAGATGAACCCGGCCCTCTTTGGCATCGTCCATGACGCGCCGCGCGATATTGGTCAGTTGAAAGGCAATACCGAGATCGCATGCACGGTCAATCATCCACGGATCATTCACATCGACTCCAAAAATCTCCGCCATTCCAACACAAACCGAGCCGGAGATATCGTAACAATATGCAATCAACTCGCCCACGGTCTTGTAAGAGTGTTCGTCAAGGTCCCTCCTGAAGCCGTTGAAGACGTCTCGCACGACCGACATCGGCCATCCGTAACAGTTCACTGCACGCTCAATTGCTTCAAATGCCGGCTCTGCGAAATGCCTTTCAGAAATCGCAGAATATGTCATGGTTTCGAGCCTGCCAAACCGACTGGAAACGTCATCTCCATGGCCAACTTTGTCGCATCCAACCACCTTTTGACCTAAAACCTCTTCGCAATGGAGATACCATGTATAAAAAAGGTTGGTCCCCTCGCGGATGCGTTTATCAAGCAGCCTTACCGCAAGGGCAATGCTTATAGAGCCTGATACGAGAATGTCTGCGTTCGAGTTGCGGTTGCGGTGGCTCGGTCGAACTTTTGGTTTTTTCATTTGCTCCGTCCTAGATTTTGAGGCCATCTCGCCCGACCTTGAAGCCATCCTCAAGCCGGCCACGTTGCCGCTATTTGATCGTCAAAAACATGTTTTGGGAAAAAACGATTAAGTTTTACAAAAAGCTCTATTGTCGATTTCTGGCTAATAATTTGCGCTGGTGATGAACTTCGCTTGATCGAATTTCGTATGGGTCGGTGTGCGGTTCTTTCGGCGTGAGAGAATCTTGTTCGTCCCTAGCAGACATAGTTGCCGTGACAATGACTGTTCTGCCGTCTACGGAGATGACTGCGATCGGGCACTCCGTGCTGAAGCACGCTGCCGTCCGCGAATGCTTCAGCTTGCGCGTACATCCGCCAGTCCGTTCGTGTGCGTGGCCGGCTGACGTGACGGTTCCGGGTCTCGCATCTGTTCAGGTTGATAAGAAGCTTGCTGGCGACGGAGGTCCGCCCGTCCATAGCGTCGACCGACAAAACAACGGGCAAGTGATCCATCTCATGGGTGTCCCACCGGACACAAATTAGGTCGCCTCGAGATAGCCGGCACCACGTTTCTCGCCCGATATCGGCCGGAATAGCAAACAGTATGCCGGCATCCAGCACCAGAACTTGTGCAGCGCCGAGGTCGCTCAAAACAACAGCTTCGAATTCTCCAACGTAAAGACAATGTCCGCAACGCGCATGCCAGTCTATGCTGCCCGTTGCCGCTTCTTCAATAGACAAGGCGTTACGCATAGGACCCTCCTAAAACTTGGAAATGTTTGTAAACCAGCAGTCCACCTGATCAGCCTGTTTCAGCCGACGTGTTTGCCCGCGATCCGCGGGCCATGCGCTTCAAAGTGGCAACTTGGCGAAAGAATTCTTGCCGCGGCTGGGCCGGAATGCCATGCAGGACGGCGTTCGCCGGCGCGTCTGAGATCAGACCAGCCTGGGCGCCGATCTGGACGCCTATCCCGACATGCAGATGGCTTGCCAGCGCGGCCTGCCCGCCGATTCTCACGAAATCCTCCAGCACCGTCGAACCTGCGATGCCGACCTGCGCAACGATCACGCAGCAGCGGCCGATCCTTACATTGTGCACGATCTGCACGAGATTATCGATCCGACTGCCAGCCCCAATTATAGTATCCGCGACCAAACCACGATCGACCGTCGAATTGGCACCAATTTCGACGTCATCGCAGAGAATAACCCGACCTAGTTGCGGGGCAATTATGAAGCCATCAGGTGTCGCGGCAAATCCGAAACCGTCTTGAGCAATGCGCACACCCGCAAAGAGACGGACCCGCATGCCCAGAATGGCATAACTGATGCTAACATGCGTGCCGATATAAAAATCCGCGCCGAGCTGCACGCCACGGCCAATATAGGTATAGGCACCGATTAGGCAATTCGGCCCAATACCGGCACCGCTTTCGATACAGACGAAGGCGCCGACTTCCGCGTTAGCATGTACGAAGGCATCCGCCGCTACGCATGCGGTGGGGTGCACGCCCGGTGCGATGAGCCGCGTCGGGTAAAAGAGAGCCGATGCAATAGCCCACGCTGCGTCTGGGTCTGGACAAATAATGGCGACGATCCCAAGGGGAATCGCATGCGCAAGTTCGGTGCCGACAATCACCGCACCGGCCCCAGCGCCGGTCAGTGCTAAAAGATACCGTCGGCTGTTAATGAAACTCAGATCTGTGGCGCACGCCATATGTAGTGGCGCGAGCCCCGAAAGCTGCCGCTCTACACCGATGCTTTTAGCTCCAATGGCCGCTGCGATTTGTGCCACCGAAAACGTCCCACAACGATTATAGAACCGGCCATCGCCAACTATACCCGCGGAGGTATTAGCGACGTGTGGTGCGCGGTGCGACCGCCCTGCGGCAAAATAACTGGGCTCTATCGTGCTGGAATCATTTTTCATTCGCGGAACTTAACGCGCGGCAGGAGCCCGCGCATAATCCGACTGTTCTTTCCTGTTACACCGTATGTCGAGCGGTCGCATCGCCATGGCTGAATGGTGACAAAGCCACATCATCGGCGCGGAAGTTCAACGATCACGGTAAACCGTTGATCGGCGCCGTTTTGCATCCAGATTATGCCACCATGACTTTGCACCGCGTCACGCGCGATTGTCATGCCTAGCCCACTACCCCGCACGATTTCACTGCGCGCGAGATCAAGCCGGCGAAAGGGCTTGAATGCCTCCTCGACTAGTTCAGGTGGAATGCCGGGACCCTCATCTGCGATCGCAACGCGCAGTGTAGAAGCGTCGCCCTCAAGGCTAACATGCGCGGCAGCGCCATACTTAACGGCATTATCGATCAGGTTGGAAAATGCCCGCTTGAGCGATATCGGATGGCCGATCGTCTCACAGTGATTTGGACCTTCGTAGTCGCAGCGTTTGCCAGTGTCCACAGCGTTGTCGATCAAACTGATCAACAGGGCGGCGACGTCGATCGGCCGGCTCGGGACCGCCATGGCCTCGCCGGTCGCGAAAGAGAGAGTCAATTCTAGCATGGCCTCCATGTCGATGATTTCAGCCAAAATAGCTCCCCGATCATCGGCACATAAGTTATCAGGGAGTGCGCCCTCTGTAGCGATCTTCAACCGCGTCAGCGATGATCGAAGATCATGCGAAATCGCTGCCAGCATCTGCGTGCGATCGCCGACAAAGCGGATAAGACGTTCTTGCATATCTTCGAAAGCATGAGCCACGGCAGCGAACTCTCCGAGCCCTTCCACCCCCACGGTCACCAACTCTCGCGACGTGCCGATCGCTTCGGCGGCAACGATCAAGCGTTCGAGAGGCGCAACTATACGCCGCGCCATCAAAGTTGACATCAAGACAATGATTGCACCACCACCGATGAATAGTGTAATCGGGAGGGTTTCGTTGAACAGCGTATCGTCTAAGCCTGCCGATGATGAGCTGACCCAGGACCCGTCCACCATCTGGACGGCGATGCGGAGATTGACGGGAACTAGGATATCGGGCTCGCCACCCTCAACTGGTCCGGCTCCCATTTGGTCGACAATTGAGTGTGGCAAAATTTCCATGCGCGATGGGCTACTAGGAGATAAACTTCGTGGCGGCATTGTGACATGAACATGCGTTGCATCACGTCCAAGAACCTCACGCAGCGTAGCTGCCAAGCGGGGAACGACGGCGGCATTACCTCGGGCGGAGTCTGTCCAGGGTTGCGCCGTGCTCCAATCGAGACGGATCGGCAAGCCCTGCTGCAGCGCGTGCAAACGGGCATCACGTTCACCTGGTGGCAGCAATTTCACGTCCAGCACAGCATCGCGCATTGTATCGGCTAGAAAACGGGTTCCCGTCAGCTGCACCACGGGGCGAGCAAATAGCCATATCTGGACGAAAGCCTGGAATTGCACCGCCCCCAGGGAAAGCACCATCGTTAGCGCGATCCGTCGACTGATGCTAGGGCGCGAGAGCCAAGCGCAACCAAAACGGCTCATGGTCCCAATTCATCAACACTGCACTGCACGCTTGGCGTGAAAATATAGCCGCCATTACGGACGGTTTTAATGATGGTAGGGACTTCCGGGTGGACCTCTAACTTGCGCCGCAACCGCATTACTTGAACATCAATCGCCCGGTCGACAGACAGGCTGTCGCGCCCACGTGCCAAGTCAAGCAACTGGTCCCGATTGAGGACCCGATTGGGATGCTCTACAAAGGCCACAAGCATATCGAATTCACCAGTGGTCAATTCGACATGAGCACCGGTCGGCGAAATTAGCGTACGCGCTCGCGCATTCAGTCGCCAGTCCTCAAAATGAAAAACCGAATTGGCGCGTGACCGTATTTCTTTTTCCGAAGCTATTTCACGCCGCAGCACGACGCGGACGCGGGCCAGAAGCTCCCGCAGGCTGAACGGCTTGCACACATAGTCTTCGGCGCCAATCTCAAGCCCGACTATCCGGTCGGTCTCACCAGCCAGAGCGGTCAGCAAAATGACTGGGATGACGGAGTCAGCGCGCAGCCTTCGCAGCAGCGACAATCCGTCTTCCCCGGGTAGCATCACATCGAGCAAGACAAGGTCGACACTGGCACCGGCCAGCTTATCGAACATTTCGCGTCCATCTGCGGCAGCAGTAACGCGCAGCCCCTGCTCACTGAGAAACTTCGTGACACCGCGCCGAATTTTCGTGTCGTCATCAACAACCAAAATATGGGAAGATCGCACCATAAAATCAGCTTAGCCTCATAAGTCCAATTCGTCCACGGATCCAAGTGTTACACGGCGTGACAGACCGACAGTCACGAGGCGCCTTTTCTTGTTTCGCGGGAACTGAGATAAGTTTCTATCTGGGGCTCTTCTGACCAAAGCAGCAGGATTGTGGAACCTTACAAATTTTTATGGTAAATTTTGCGTAGCTGCTGCTTACGCGAAGCTTAGGACGGTAATCGGTGTCCGAGGCCCTCCGATGTCGCAGGGCAACCCCGATCTCGGTCCACAGAGTTTCTTGCGTTTCCACGGTTGCGGCAAGGACTAACCACCTCCACACATCGGGCAGATCATATCTATTTGTTCCGACGCCCGCAATTTTGCCGGCATATCTTCAGACCACTTAGTTTGTGTCGAGACGCGCGATTAGCTTGTCCCCTTCCGCTCGGGGCTGTCAATGCGCCTTCGGCAGCGGTCATGCTGTGGAACCTGCTGCACGGTTTATGGGACCAGGACTGAGCCCATCTTCCGGGTGATCAGAAGTCCAAGAACACTGCCGGTTCGCAATCGACACTTTCTTGAAACTCGTGCCCATTAGGCCCGGACGTCGATGTGGTGGGAAAGATGGTCAACGGGATGTTCCTCATAACATTCGACAGCACTCTGCATGTTGCGGCGCCGGGCAGCAATGCAAATGGTCCGCTGAGAGCCGAACCTGACAACTAGCGAAATGGCGGCCTTGCGCAAGTTGTTGCAAAAAGAACCCCCTATGCTCTAGCCCTGGCTAAGTCGAGAGCCACATCAACGATCATGTCCTCCTGGCCGCCGACCATTTTGCGGCGGCCGAGTTCGATGAGGATGGTTCTCGTGTCCAGTCCGTGTTCCTTGGCGGCCTTTTCGGCGTGACGCAGGAAAGAGGAGTAAACGCCCGCATAACCCAGGCTAAGGGTTTCGCGATCGACGCGCACTGGTCTGTCTTGCAGCGGTCGCACGAGGTCCTCTGCCGCATCCATCAGCGCGAAAAGATCGCAGCCGTGATTCCAGCCATAAACATCGGCAGCGGCAATAAACACCTCCAACGGTGAGTTGCCTGCTCCAGCACCCATGCCTGCAAGCGAAGCATCTACGCGCACCGCGCCATTCTGGACGGCGACAATGGAGTTGGCGACGCCGAGCGACAGGTTGTGGTGTGCATGCACGCCGCGCTGCGTTTCTGGTTTTAGCACCCGGTCATAGGCTTGCAGCCGTGCCGCATAGCCATCCATGGTTAGCGCGCCGCCTGAATCGGTCACGTATACACAATGCGCGCCATAGCTCTCCATCAACTGCGCCTGCTTTGCCAGGGCTGCCGGCTCCGACATATGGCTCATCATCAGAAAGCCCGAGACATCCATCCCCAGGCCGCGGGCGTATTCGATGTGCTGTTTGGAGACATCGGCCTCCGTACAATGCGTCGCGACGCGGACGGAGCGCACGCCGAGCTCGTAAGCTTGTTTCAGATCGTGCACGGTGCCGATGCCGGGAAGCAATAACGTGGTCAGCACGCTATACGTCAGCACCTCAGCGACGGCGCCGATCCAGTCCCAATCGGTGTGCGCGCCAAATCCATAATTGAAGGAGGAGCCGGACAGACCGTCGCCATGCGCGACCTCGATCGCATCGACCTTGGCGGCATCCAGCGCCTTGGCGATGGCCTTGACGTGCTCAAGCCCGTACTGGTGCCGCATCGCGTGCATGCCATCACGCAATGTGACATCCTGGATGTAGAGTTTTTGGGATTTTGGGTCGAAGCTCATGCTGCCGCCTTTGCGTCTGCCCGAAGGGCAATTTTCTCGGCGGTCTTCAGCGCCGCCGAGGTCATGATGTCGAGATTGCCGGCATAGGCGGGCAGGTAATGCGCGGCCCCCTCCACTTCCAAAAAGACCGTCACCTTCAAACCGGAGAATTCCGCATCCATTTCGGGAATCCGCAATGGCGCGTTATGGCTGATCCGTTCGAACTGCACTGCCTGCTTCAGGCGATAGCCGGGGACGTAGCCGCGTACTTCCTCAACCATAGCCTCAATCGATGCGGTTATGGCCTCCTGGTCGGCGTCGCTCGTTAGGCAATAAACGGTGTCGCGCATGTTCAGCGGCGGCTCAGCCGGGTTGAGGACAATGATCGCCTTGCCGCGCGTGGCGCCGCCGACATCCATGATTGCCCGGCTTGTGGTCTCGGTGAACTCATCGATATTCGCGCGTGTCCCGGGGCCGGCGGATTTTGACGCGATCGAGGCGACAATCTCACCGTAATGGACTTTCGTCACGCGATTGATTGCCGCGACGATGGGGATCGTCGCCTGACCGCCGCAGGTAACCATATTCACGTTTGGCGCGTCCAGGTTCGCCTCGCCATTCACCGCCGGGATTGTATAGGGGCCAATGGCGGCCGGCGTCAGATCGATCACGCGCTTGCCATGCGAGAGCAAAATCTCGCTGTGCTTTTTATGCGCGCCAGCGGAGGTGGCATCGAAGACGATCGCGATGTCCGCGAATTCGGGCATCGCGACGAGCCCATCGATTCCGCCGGCGGTGATGGGCACCCCAAGCCGCGCGGCGCGCTTTAACCCATCGGATTCGGCGTCGATCCCGGCGAATGCGCCCATCTGCAGCACCTTCGAAAGACGCAGGATTTTAATCATGAGATCCGTGCCGATATTGCCTGAACCGATAATCGCAACCTTGGTTTTTTCCTGCATCAGCGATCATCCTTATAGGTAAATGAAACGGTTCCGAGACCGCCGATCATGGCTTCGACGTGGTCACCTGCCTTGATGGCGGCCATCGGCCCCAACGCGCCAGTTAGGACGACATCGCCTTTGCGGAGAGGCGTGCCCTGCTTTGCCTGCGTGCGGGCAAGCCAGGCCGCGGCGTTCAGCGGGTGGCCCAGGCACGCAACGCCGGCACCGAGCGATGCGACATTACCATTGACCTCCAGCGCCATGCCGCAGGTTTTAAGGTCCAGCCCGGCTAGCTTTTTGCGATCTTTGCCAAGCACAAAAAATGCTGAAGAGCCGTTATCCGCCACCGTATCGGCAAAAGTGATCTTCCAATCGGCGATGCGGCTATCGACGATTTCGATGGCGGCGACCGCATAGGCAACCGCGCTGGCGACCTCGTCACGGGTCGCGGCGGGGTTGGTCAGGTCGGCCGAAAGGATAAAGGCGACTTCCGCTTCGGCCTTCGGCTGCATGACTTTCGCGGCGGACAGGACGCCGCCATCCGGAATTTCCATGTCTTCGAACAAGACACCGAAATCCGGCTGATCCACGCCGAGCTGAAGCTGTACGGCTTTGGCGGTCAGGCCGACTTTGCGGCCGACAATCACGCGTCCTTGTGCCACCCAATGGGCGGTGTTCAGCGCCTGTACAGCATAAGCGCCCTCGGCATTCGCGGGGGCGAGGCCATCGCGCAATGGCGCCACCGCGCCTGACACGTAGGCGCCGCGAAGACGCGAAGCGATGTCTTCCAGGCTGGCCATGGATGTTTCCACGCTGTTCAACGCCCGTGCAAAAAGTTGATGTGAAGGCGGTTGAACGTCTCCGCATCTTCAAATTGCGGCCAATGACCGCATTCGTGCATGACCACG